>ERZ890953.394-NODE-394-length-25760-cov-13.690449_pt1 | contig 25760 bp, 31 predicted proteins | sample MGYA00521264_ERZ890953 | MGnify/ENA primary metagenome ERZ890953 (study PRJEB32303, sample SAMEA104408629) | aquatic metagenome | biome: Brackish water; feature: Chemocline; material: water | place: Baltic Sea | collected 2014-10-26T21:54:00 | depth 200 m ...
TTAAAAAACACAAATTTCATATAATAAGTAAAGAGTCTCCCCTTCTCTTTACTTACTCACTTTACTAGCCCCATTATTTTTTCATACTGCTTAAATTATAAGCAGATAATTTCATTATAATTCTCACAGAACTACTATAATTACACCTATGAACTTCTCATCATACTTAAGCTTCTCATCGGGAAAGAGATATATAAGTGCCTGACAATAACAAATTACCAAATTTTGGAGAATAAAATGCAAATATTACAAGATGCTTTTGAACTGAGAAATAAAAAGCAAAACAAAATCGAAGACATAAAGAATCTTAAAAATCCTATGGATGCATTTACTCAAATCGATACTTATGCAAAAGAAGGGTATGACTCTATCCCTGATGAAGATAAAAAATACTTCTTAAAATGTTTTGGTATTTATGACAAAGATTCACTAACTCCAAAGCAGTTTATGATGCGTGTTCGTGTTACTGGAGGTCATCTAAATGCAATGCAAGCTACTGCTCTTGGTGAAATAGCACAAGAGTATGGAAAAGATTATATCGACATTACAACACGGGCACAAATTGAGTTTCGTTACTTAAATATAGAAGATATTCCTGCTGTTTTAAAAAAACTTGAAAGTGTTGAGCTGAACTCTTATCAAACGGGTGTCGATAATTTTAGAAACATTGTAACCGACCCTTTTGATGCTGATGGATTTGATAATATCCTCCCATCTTTTGGACTTTTAAAAGAGATTCAAAATAAATTTCTTTTTGACCCTGACTGGATTTCAACACTTCCAAGAAAGTTTAACACTGCCATTACAGGTTCAACTGCAAACCGATGTAATATTTTTGGACACGACTGCTGTTTTGTACTAGCTCAAAAAGATGGTGTGTATGGTTATAACATGTATCTTGGTGGTCGTGTTGGTCGCATCGCTAAAGATGCTGATATGTTTTTAAGCAATCAAGATGAAGTACTTCGTGCTTATGGTGCACTTATTCATATATTCAAAGAGTATGGTTTTAGAGATAATAGAAATAAAAATAGACTTCATTTTCTCATAGAAGCTGTTGGTATGGAGACAGTTTCATCTGCTATAAGAGAGTATGCAAAAACAGATTTTCAAACATCTGGTGAGACACTTACAAGTATGAATGCATACGATACACAAAGTGGAAAGATTCAACTTCGTGATGGAACTTTTGGTGTACAAATAGTCGTACCTTCTGGAATATTTTCTGGAACTGATATGATAAATGTAGCCAATCTTAGCAAAAAATATGGTAACTCACAAGTTCGTTTTAGTGTTGAACAAAATATTTACATTTTAGGTGTAAAAAGTCCCAAAGAACTTTTAGAAGATGAATTTTTTGCTAAATTTAAAAGTGTTAACACTCCTTACTTTAACAACCTTATTGCTTGTGCTGGAACAGAACACTGTAGCTTTGGTGTTATTGAGAACAAACGCGATGCCATTGAGATGTCTGAGTATCTTAGTCAAGCAGTGCCATTAGAAGCAGGCAAAGTTAGAATGTATTGGTCCGCTTGTGTGAAAGGGTGTGGAACTCACGAGATAGCAGATATTGGTTTTGAAGGTTGTAAGGCAAAGGTAAATAGAGTTACTGAAGATGGTGTTCACATCTCTCTTGCAGGAAAAGTTGTAAGTGATGGACATAATGGATATACAGTTATCAAGTCAGCACCTCTGCGTTTTGCTCGTTACTATGTAGAGTCATTAGTCCTTGAATACAAAAAACTCAAAAATAAAAAAGAGTCTTTTGAACTTTTCCATGACAGAGTTCTTCTTGATTACTCTCCAGCCTATATTGGCTTTTATATGCAACTCCAAGCCTATCTTAGAAGTAAAAATGTCGAGTTAGATTTAGAGATAAATAGAGTTTTAAAAACAGGAAAAAATGAAGAGTTCGAAATTTTTGAGCTTGGTCGTAAACTTTACTATCTCCTCTCAAAAGAAGAACCCTATGCAGCTTATAACCGCTTTACAAATGAGAACAAACGCGAGAAAGTTCAAGATATAAGAAAGTTAGTGACTAGCATTGATGAAAATCTAGCTACTCTCATTATGAAAATGCTTTGCGAGGAGGAAACAAGAGCAGTTGTTTTTTCTGAACTAATTCCTTTGATTTCTCTATAGAGTTTATTTGGAGAGCTTCACTCCAAATATACTAAGTGTTTTAGAACCTTCATAATAAGGCTTCCAAAGTTTTATACTGAGGGGGACACTAATATTGAGTAAAAATACTGTTAATACTAAAATATCGAACTGCTCAATGTCAATAATTTTTGCTTGAACAAAAGAGATATTTAAAACAATAAAAGCAAGTTCTGCACGACCTAGCATTCCAAACCCTATCATAATTGATTCATACCATTCATATTTTCCAGTATATTTTGCTGCAAATGCTGCAGATAAAACTTGAAATATAAAAACTGATATGAACAGAAGGAGTACAGCTGGCAAAATTTCAATCAACATATCTATGTTAAAAATAATTTTTGAACCTAAATTAACAAAAAAGATAGGACCAAATATCGTAAAAGCTAAATGGTCAATTACAAACTTTGATTTCTTATAATTACCATCTTGTACAATTTCTTTACTTTTATAGAACAAAAAGTAATCCTCTTTTAAAAACAAACCTGCCATGTATGCACCAATAGCAGGATGAAAACCAAAAACATAAGCAATCGTACCAACCGACATCGCTATGAATACCATAATCAAAGGAGTAAATTCCCCTTGGTAAACAACAAGTAATTTTCTTATACCTAAAAAATTATATATTTTAGAAATCTCAAAGTCCATGATTTGTAAATATGTTGGATGATTGGACAATTTTTTTGGAACTTTTTCAGGAAATGCTATAAGACCAATTGCTAAAACTATAAAGAAAAAAAGAATAACTTTCCCTACAATAATTATTATATCTTTAAAATGTATACCTGAAATGTCACCAGAGCTACTTGCTAGAGCTAGTGGCACTATAATGGCAACTCCAATAAGAGATAAAATGTCATCAATGATTGCTGCAGTCATAATTCCTGTTGCTGCAGTGGATTTATGCATGTTTTCACTTCTTAAACTCATCATAGTTAAACTAACAGCTGTTGCTGTCATAGTAAGACCCCAAAGCATCGCTGCATTTTGGTCATAACCAAAAAATGTTGCAGTGCTATAGCCTGCTATAAATGGAAAGATAGCTCCTATTATAGCAATACCAAAACCACGTTTAAGTCCCTCCACAAAATGTTGCAAATTTTCATCAAAACCAAGAGCAAACATAATAAAGACAATACCCCATTCGCCTATATGTTCTATAATCTCATGATGTTCAGGAAGCAGTCCGATATTACTAGCAATTGAACCAAAAATAATAAGCCATAATACATCTACAGAAGATGTCTTTTTAGCAATGATTTTAGAGACAATAACAATCCCTAAAATAATGCTAGAAAAGAGCCAAATATTTTCACCTACATGCATATATAAATCTCCCTACTATGATTATATTGCCATCCTACAGCAAACTATACTAAAATGTTCAGCAATTTATTTAATATTACTATTACTTTGCATATTGTTAAATTTGTTTTTAATTTCTAACATTTCATAAATAGAAATTTTAGGCATTGATTGTTCAATCATTAAATCAATATCTTTGTATTTACCCTTCATTTTTATAATCTCTTTATAACCCTGAGGCTTAATTTCACTCATCGCTAAATTTATCGCTGCTGCCCACATTAAAACGAGCATTATCCAAACCGTTTTTTTAGCATCAGCATAGACTCCCACAAAATGAAAAGCAATACTTAAAATAAGTGCTGATAAAAGTACAATAAATAATGTCATAAATTCACCTTTTGAGAAATAGGCATTACAGTTATATTGGCATCTTCTAGTATCTTATCTCCAAATCTTTCGATTCCAAATGTAAATACTAGCATCAAAATAACAACTAAAAAAAGAAAAAGTATTGCCAAAGAGTAGCGTTTTAAAATCTCTATCATTTATCGTATATATACTCTACACATCTTGACATATGAAAATCTCTTACAGCATCCTCAGATTTTAATAAATCACCTTCAATTCTCCAACCTAATTTTTTTGATATCAAAACTGATTGAGAAATTGTTCTACGCATTTTATTTTCACAGATAATTGTTTTATCGTTGCTAAACAATTTTTTTACTTCATCCATACGAGAAGTTGTCATAGAATAGTGTATAGCAATCAAAATGGAAAATGCAACAAAGACACCTATCATCCCTCTTTTAAAAGCAACACGTGGCATAAAATCTCTTGTTGTCACAAATAGTGTGACTAACATAAAGAAAATCCCGATAGCTATATAAGCCCCTTCTAATTCTAAAAAAAGTGACATTATAATTCCTTACTTATATTTTTATACTTGTTTTCCCAAGCCTCAAAAGCCGGTGTAAAATACTCTATTCTTACTTTCTTAAACTCTTTTGATGAGTAAAGAGGCATATGTGCTTTTGATTCTATCTCACTTGCTATATCTTCGATGATAGCAGTTGTTTCCTCTGTTGTTTTACCATGAACCATCGTAAAAAGGTTATAAGGCCAGTTTGGATATTTTGGGCGAAGGTAACAGTGACTCACGGCACTAAATGCAGCAGCAGTCTCACCTATTGTTTCTCCATTTTCCTCATCTACATCCCAAACTACCATTGCATTTGCATTAAAACCAGCTTTTCTATGGTTTAAGATTGAAGCAAATCTTCGCATTATTCCAACTTCTTGTAACTCATTTAAGATACTGAAAAAAGTTTCATAATCGATGTTAAGCTCTTCAATTATCTTTTTAAATGGCTCACTAACCATATCAATATCATATTGTGCTTTGCGAATAATTTGATGATGCAACTCTGAGAGTTCAAGTTCTTTATGCTCAACTTTATTCACTTTCTCTTTTTTCTCATCTTTTCCAGTTGTATTGAGTTTCACTGAAATTTTGAACAATTTGAGTGTAGGCAGCATAATATGTTCATCAGCACCTGTAAGTTTAGCAAGTATCTCAATAGTCTCTTCAAGGCCTAAGATAGAATCAGGTGCAACAGCAAGTGTAAACCAAACATTAAAGTCATGATTTCTCTCATAATTGTGAGAGATTCCAGGATGGGAGTTTATTATTTTAACTGCATCACTGAGTTTATCTTGAGATATTTTAAAAGCAACCAAGGATGATTTGTAACCTAATCTTTTTGTATCAAATATAGCAGAAGTTTGACGAATAATATTTTTACTTTTTTCCTCTTGCAGTATCTGAAGGACTTCATCTTCACTAATATCCAATTCATTTGCTATAACTTCAAAAGGCTTAGCCACTAATGGAAATTTTTTTTGTATTCTCGATAAAATTTCTTCTCGCATACATTAACTCACTTATTATTTAATTTTATGATTGTAATCTAATTTGAAGTATATCCTCTTGATGTAAATCAATAAGAATAAAACAAAGAATATGGTATCATAAACACAAACTTTTTCTAAAAAGTTTATTTAATTATTAAGAGGTGTTATGAGTTACTTTCCTGCTTTTTTAAAACTTGACAATAAAAAAATACTAATAGTTGGTGGGGGTAATGTAGCTTATGAAAAATTAGATCATCTCTTAGATTTTACAAATGATATTTTTGTGATTGCACCGGAGATATCTCTTTCAATGCAAACACTTATAGATGAAAAAGGATTGAACTCTGAAAAAAGAGTGTATCAGACCGGAGATATTAAAGAGTATGCAATTGTAATAGTTGCCGTTGATAACTTAGATATACAAAAAGAAATATTTAACGAGTCTAAACACTATAATTGCTTATGTAATTCTGTTGATTCAGTAGATTATTGTGATTTTATTTTTCCATCTTATATTAAAAATGGAGATTTAACTATTGCAGTGTCTACTTCTGGTGCTTCACCTGCTATGGCAAAATATTTAAAACTTTATCTAAAAAATATAATTCCAGAGGGAATATCCCTCTTTTTAAAAGAGATGAAAGATTTAAGAAAAACACTGCCAAAAGGTAAAGAGAGAATGAAAATGTTAGACGAAAAAGCAAAAAATTATATAAAAACATGGAGTAAATAATGAATGTCAAAAAAGCTTTAGGATTAGGGGCAGTATTTGCCTTTTTTATATTAGGTGTTGTTGCTATAAAACAAGCATCACCAGCACATAAAGAGGATAGAATCTACAAAGCTATCTCTGTCTATAGTCCTTACAAATTAGAAAAAAGAATTGGTGGTTTAACTATTATTGATTCAAGAACAGGTGATAAAGAAAAACCTAATAGTGCAGATGTTCTACTGCGTTTTGATGAAGTCAATCAAATCTGGGGTAAATCACATTTAAAAGTTGAAGGATCTGATGTCTTAATCACAGGTGATAACAACCAAAGTATCGTAAAAATATTTATCCAAGATCAAAATGAAAGAGATTTTCTCAAAACATTTTATGGCATCTAATCTTTTAGTTTAAAAGATAAGAAAAGTGCCATGAGTAAAACTAAAGATGTAAAACTATACAAGATAGTGTAGTTAAAAAAGTGTAAAATTACTCCACCTAAAAGTGAAAAGAAAAGCCCAAATGAGATTACATTCACTTGAAGTGCAATGTAAACAGCTCTTTTTTCTGGTGGTGCTAATTTTAAAATCAAGTTTCCTGAGGCTATTCTATTTCCATCAACTGCTCCACCAATAATAAAAAACAAAAACATATATTCGTATAACGATGTAGCACTAAATGCAATTATGATGGCAAGAATATACAACATGATAGATACATTTGCAGTGAGCTTGTTTCTACCCTGTCCACTTAATCTTCCCCATAAAAAGTTACTAAACATAGCTCCTACCATTTGTGTAGTTATCAAACTACCTATAGCGATACCACTTAAGTTGATTTTTACTTGTGCATCAAGAATAATAAAAGGTAAAGATATTAAATATCCATAAGCCAAAAGAAAAGTGCTCAGTTGTATTTGTAACTCTCTATCACCTTGCAAAGTTGCTAAAGAATTTTTTAAAAACTTATTAAAGGAGTCCTCTCTCTTAGAAACTTCGTTTTTGTATGGTTCATCTATGGTTCCAAACGCAATATATCCAAATCCCATCAAAAAAGAACTAATGATAAAGAGGTAGCCATAACTTTGAGGTGCAGGATAATGTTCCAAAATAAACGCAGCGAACACTCCACTTATTAGACCACCAAAAGCACTAAAAAACTGTCTATATGCCATTGTTTTCCCACGAAATTTATGAGAAAAAAGCTTAGCGATTATATCTTTAAAATATATCGCTCCAAAACCAGCACTAAAAGAGAAAACAAAAAGTCCAAGACCAATGAAAAAAAGTGTAAAGTTTGGATAATTATCGCCAAAAAGAACAATAACAAGACCTATCAAAAACCATGCTAAAAATCTAATAAAAAAAACTCGCCTGATATATGGAAGCATACGATGATAACTTTGTGCTTGAAAGGCTGCAAAAAGTTGTACTAAAATCGCACCACCACGAAGCAAGGATGAAAAAAAACCAATAAGCATAGAACTACCACCAAAGTAATTTATGATAAGTGGTAGTATCGTTGAGGGTTCAGCTATTGTTGTGCCAATCGATAAAAAAAAACCATGTAAAATATTTCTTACATGGTTAGAAAATTTATCCATTTAACATTTCATAAGCTTCATCTATACTTTTTGCTTTTTGTGTTACAAAAAGAAAAATAGCTGCGTTTAGAGTAGCTAGTTTAAGATACTCTTGTGATGGATTACCCAGTTGGTCTAGTGAATCCTCAAGAGTAATGGTTTCCCAAGATTTTGTATAGTTGATTCCATAGTGTGCGGGATCTACGATAATCTCATCTACTTTGTCACCATCAGCTATCCATAAACGCCCTTTACTAAAGAGTTCCGGTGTCCCTTCGTTTCCTTGAATAAGTGCAAATCTTTTATATCTATCTGAAAATATTGCCACATACTTATCAACATAAGGCTTATGAAATACTCCTGTGATTGCATATTCACTATTTGCCACACGAGGTAGTTTTTCAATCGTATTAAAACCAGTACGAAGTCCAAGTCTCATGCGTATATCCGTCAAATCATGAAGCTCTTTAAAAAACAGTTCTCTATCAAAATAGTGTAAGTTAGAATCAAGTTCTATCTTTGTACATATATCCTTTATTGTTATCCCATCTTTTGCTGGTTGTTGATCATCACCTATTACCACCAAGCCAAGCCCAGATTTTTTGAGGACTTTTGCTACAAGAGGAAAGATATACGGATTTTTTGCTTTTCCATCAAATGGATAACCAAGTTCAATAGAGTCTTTTACAGTTGTGTTTTGTATGTAAGAATCACATGCTTTAATTGCACCTCTAAACTCATCATTTGTTTCAGGTTTGAGTCTCCATCCCAATAAAAATGCAGCAATTTGCTCACTATGAACACTTTGATCGAGAATCTGTTTCATCATATCTTCGCTCTCCTCAAAGCTTAGATCTCTATTGCCTTTTGGACCAGTTCCTACTGCATGTATATATTTATTAAATTCCATTTATTACTCTTTTTTATTAATATAACTTAGTGTATCAAATTAGAGTTAATAGTAATACTTTTTTTTTATATGCTTTCAATTCGGATAAATTATTGATTAATATCACTTTTATTTCTCTAATATTTTGTTAAACTCGTATAGAGTAATGCGAGTGAGGTAATATAAATGTATAGATATGTAATGATAAGATACATCATATACCTTATCCTGCTCACTCTATCATTATCAGCAGAAAATATTAGATGGTTTAGTAATTATGATTCCGCTCATACACAAGCATTAAAAGAGAATAAAATACTTATGGTACTTTTAATAAAAAAAGAATCACCTCAGAGCTATAAAATGTTGAGTACAACTTTTATGAATCAAGATTATAATAAAAAAATAAACTCATTATTTGTCAGTGTTTTAATCACTAAAGGGCAAAAAGAGACTTATCCTATTGAAATGTTATATACACTAGAGTATCCAGCTATTTTTTTCTTAGATAAAAATGAGCTTTTTATAGGAGAAACTCTTTTTGGATATATAAGTCCTGATAAGTTCAAAGCTTATCTAAACTTATATTTTTAGATAAACTAAGTTGTAAATATGAATCAACTTGTTAAAATATAGTTACTATTACAAAGAGGACTACAATGCTTTTTCATGATGCAATAATTATCTTAGCCATGACCTTTCCAATGTTTATTTTTACTATATTTATTGGTATAAAACTTGCCAATTATTCAGAAGAGAAATACAATATAAGTGAGTTTAACAAACGAGCGGTAATGCTTGGCGGTACATTTATGTTTGCCTTAGTTCTCTCCACTTTACTTTATTATATATAGGTTGTTACCATGATAAAAATAATTTTACTTTTGAGTCTAGTTTTTACTCTCTATGCTTCTGATGAACTCTCCGATGCTTTTGCAAACAATGATTTCCCTAAAGCTTTTAAACTCTTAAAAAAAGCTTCTGATAAGGGAGATATTAATGCTAAGTATAACTTAGCTTTGATGTATTATAGGGGAGATGGAACAAAGCAAGATATTCCAAAGAGTTTAGAACTTTTAGAAATTGCTGCTTCGAAAGGACATGAAAAAGCTTTACAAAACATTGGTCGTGTGTATATGCAAGTTATTCAGTTTGATAAAGCCACTTACTGGTTAGAAAAAAACGCAGCGAGGGGAGATGAAAATGCTTACTACCTCTTAGCTCAAATTTACTGCTCACAAGAGAAGTTTGTTCTTGCTAAAAAGTGGGCAAACAAGTCCATCAAAAGTGGAAATTTAGAATCTAAAATATTATGGGAAGAGTGTCATTAGATAAACACTAAACACTCTCTTCAAACCACTTTAACTGCTCTCTAAGCTCTACAACTTTTCCAACGACAATAAGTGCTGGAGTGGGGATGTCTTTTGCTTTTTGTGCTATATCTTCAAGTGTACCAACTATAACAGTTTGCTCTTTTGTTGTTCCCTTTGATATAACAGCACAAGGACAATGTACATCTTTTCCTATCTCGATGAGTTTTTTAGCAATTTTAGGAAGATTATGTAAGCCCATTAAAAAGATTATCGTATCATCTGTTTTATAGTTTTCCCAAGGTATCTGTGACTCTTTTTTATTTGGTGACTCATGACCAGTCACAACACGAAAAGAGACAGCAACACCACGATGTGTGACAGGAATCCCCGCATAAGCAGGGGCACTGATTGCAGAAGTTATACCAGGAATGATTTCAAACTTAATCTCTCTTTCATGCAGATAAGCAGCCTCTTCTCCGCCACGACCAAAGACAAAAGGGTCACCACCTTTTAGGCGTACAACACTCTCATGCTTAAGTGCATTTTGGTAGATTGTTTCATTGATATCATCTTGTGGCATTATGTGTCGTCCATCTTCTTTACCAACATATACAAATTCACATCCATCTTTAGCTTCTTTTAAAATCTCTGGATTTGCAAGACGATCATAGATTATCACATCTGCTTCTTGTGTCACTCTTAAAGCTTTCACAGTCATCAATTCAATATCACCAGGACCTGCGCCCGTTAAGTATACTTTACCCATTATTTAACCTCATTATATATAAAAATACCAGATGGCTTTTTTACTGTAAAGATTTCTCTTATTAAAAACCATTTTTTAGTTCTTATTACTGCAATTTTATTTGTGTCATTTACAGATACATAAAGATAAGCTTTTTCCGTAGACCATCTTACATGTAAAACTTTTCCATCAAATTCAAATCGTTTTATTATTTTAAGTGTCTTAGTATCTATGATTTGGATAACAGGAAATTTCTTCCCACTATATGTCACTGCTAGATATTTTTTATCTGGAGATAAAGAAGTAAAAACTGGTAGTCCTTCTGTTTCTATTGCTTTTACAAATTTAAAATCAGGTGTATAAACTAAAACTTTATTATCACCAACAGCAGGGATAAACACATTTTTATCACTGATACTCCAAAACCCAAAATGCGGAACTTTGAGAACAGGTTTTCTATCACCTAAAAGAATATCAATTTTTTTATAAGTCATTGTCTCTAGATTTACTACACCAAACCATGGACTATTAAAAAAACCAGCTATAAAATTATCATCTTTTATCATGGCATCAAAAGGCATAACTCCAACATCTTCAAACTCTTTATAGATTTTAAAGTTAGGTGCACCTTTGCCCTTGTTTAAATCTTTAAGAACAGTAATCTTGTCATTGTCCATTTGCGAAAATACAAGATAGTTTTTATATATTTTAATACCTACATTTCTTGAGCCTGTAACTATTTTTTGTATAGGTTTTAAATTTCTATCTAAAATATCTACACTTTTATCATCATAATTAGCAACTGCAAGATAGTATTCATTGATTACAAAACCGATAGCACTCTTACTTGTTCTATACTCAGCAAGTTTTTTTTCACTTCGTGGATCAAATTTTATAACATAGCCATCACGGCTTATTACATATCCATCATTTTTATAAAATTTGATAACACCATGATTCATATTATGCATATCTTCCATGTGATTTCTTGGAAGTGCATTTTCAATAACAGCGATAGAGTTACTCTCTCTCTCAACTACAAACACTTTTTCAGCTGGTTTTACATCAGCATACAAGGATGCTGCAACAATAACACCCAATATTATTTTTTTCAACATTATTTTTTCCTTCTTTCATCTTCAGTTAAATAGCACGACGGGTCTTCACTCCATAAATCACCAGTTATTGCATAAGCTCTTGCTCTTGAGCCACCATTACATATATCTATCTGTTCACAGTTCTCACAAATACCAGATAATTTTCTTGGATATACTCTTAATTCATCCAAAAGGTCTCCACTTTGCCATATAGTTCCAAAATCTTCTTCTATGATATTGCCAACTGTCAATGGAAAAAATGGATCTGGTCTTACATCCCCTTCACTATTTATATTTAAAAGATTTCTACCAGCAGAATTTCCACCCCATTTCACCAATCTTTCTCTCATCTTAGATTTTAGCTCTGGATACCTTAAAGAAAATTCATTTAAAAATAAAATAGCATCTTGCTCCATATTCCCAGTTACAATCTCTATATCACGACCTGTTTCATAATACTCAAATGCTTTTTTTAAAATAAATTCAACTGATTTTCTTCTCTGCTCTTTTGAAAGGTCCATTTTTAAATTATCTAAACCACGCCCTGAATATACTAGATGTGATACATAAATTTTTGGTATATTTTCTCTTTCAGCCAAATCAAATATATACTCTAAAGAGCCTAAAGTCTCTTTAGTGATTGTGTATCTGATTCCAACTTTTGCTCCTGTAGAGTTCGCTAACTTAACAGCCTTAAGTGTCTCAACAAAGGCACCTTTTAAACCACGGAAATGATCATGAGTTGGTTCATCTCCATCTATACTAACTCCAACATAGTTAAAGGTATCAACAATTCGCCCAATATTTTTAGTAGTAAAATAGAGTCCATTACTAGAAAGATAAGTAATAATGCCTTGCTCCTTACAAAAATCAGCTATCTCAAAAAGATCTTTTCTTGTAAGGGGTTCACCACCTGAGAATATAATAAACTTTATACCATTAGCTTTCATCTCTAAGATAGTTTTTTTAATCTGTTCTGTTGTTAGTGTATCTACTTCATCAAGTGTTGATTTTGAGTAACAGTGTAAACAAGACAAATTACATCTGTTTGTAAAGTTCCAAATGGCTATGGCACCACTTAAAGTTCTTTCCGGTTTATCTTCTATTACTGATGCTATAAGGTTGGAGAGTCTAAACATTATTTGCCTTTATATGAGAGGATATAATCAGATATCAAATCTAATTCTTCTGAATTTAAATCAAGCTGGGTCATAACAGTTCTTTTATAACCAAACTCTTTATACATCAACTCTGGTGATGATATATATGCCATGATTTCTGCCTTAGTTCTCTTCGTAGCTATTTGTGAAAAAGGAGGACCAAATGCCATTGCTGTTTGATGATGACATCCCCAACAGTAGGTTTGAAATACTTTTTCTCCATCTAAATTATCTGCTGATAAAAAAGAAGAAAATAGTAGTGTCAATAATAGATATTTTTTCATAATTGCTCATTTTTTTGAATAAGTAATAATTATACATAAATTTTATATTAAAAAGACAAATGAAAGTCAATAAGAGAAAAATTATATATAATCTTCCCCAAAAAAAGGGGAAAATTAGAAGCTTATGCTCCTGGAATTGTTTGTCTATGCTCGATAGAGTAAGTAAAAGTAGGTGTTGTTAAACCACTGATGTATTTAACAAATTTACCTGTTTTAGCTTCATAGATACCGATACGACCTGCATTCCACTCAGAAATCATTGTCCAGTGACCGTGATTTGCTGGTTCAGCATGTAAGATACGAGGAACAATAACATTCCCGTCTTTATCTTTAACAGTTGGAACATCCCAGCTATAAAGAGTTTTATGAGTTACTGGATCTATAATAGTACCTTTTTTTGTACCTACAGTAAGGATTCTATCTGTTTCAAGAGTTTGCTTATTGATTAAGTAAATCTTGTTCCAGTTTGATGGTCCACCAAGAACACAATCTGACCAAATAAATGGAGTATGTTCACTTGTTCCAACAAATAATCCACCACCGGCAGTTTTAACATTTTTTACAACATCCCAGTTATTATCCCAGATTACAACATCACCAACATTCATACTATTTGTAGCATGTACTTGACCATATTTTTCATTGTACCAAGAAGAACCTTGACCTGGATGTGGCTTAGTACCTGGACCTGTATAAACTTTTGCAACTAATGATTTAGTTTTAAAGTCAACAATACCCATAACATCACTACCTTGTGATGCTTGCATTAAGTAACGACCAATCTCTTTACCTTCATTTTCAAAACCATCATGTAAGATTTTACCAATATTTGGAATGTCACCAACGATTGGATAGTTTGGTTTAGAGTAATCTACGATATACACATGACCAGCATCTTTAAGTGCAAATGCAATATATGGACCATATGGAGTGTCATAAACACCAGCTACACGAGATGAATCAATATCACCGTCTGTGTTAATTACACTTGATGTTGGATATACTTTTAACGGTTCAAGAGTCATTGCATCCATAAGAATTGCACCACCTGGTACATAGTTTCCTGCCATCAAGTATTTACCATCTGGAGAAACTGCAAGACCACGTGAATCTGTACCAACTTGACATTCAGCAATTTTCATTTGACCTGGAGTGTTAAGGTCAAACATTGTTACTAAACCTGAACGAGAAATTGAGTATGCATAACGAGGTTGACGCTTATTTGTCACAGTTACGTGAACAGCAAAACCAGCTGGATGACGAGAAAGAACTTTACCGCTTGTTCCATCAACAAATACAACACGTGCTGCATCTCTTTCTGTTACGAAACAGATATCTGTATTTTTCTTAACATCTACTGCATGTGGATATTTCTTTGCAAGTGCCACTCTATCATTTAAATTTTTCCAACCAGCCTTAACAGCATCTAAAGTTAAAACCTTAAGTTTTTTGCCTTTAAAATGTTGTAGATAATCAACCATCTTATCTGCATCACCCTTATTCATCTTATTTGCAAACGGTGGCATCGCAGTACCTGCACGACCATTTAAAATCGCTTCAGCTAATACATAAGAATTTTTCTTTGTAATTTGTGAAGGACGAAGATCAGAACCAACACCACCTTCATGGTTTGGACCGTGACAACCCTGACACTCTTTTTCAAACATTTTCTCAACATCCATATTAGATGTATCAGCAAATAGACTTGACGATGCTGCCGCTAAGATTGCCGCAGTAATAACTAATTTATTGAATTTCATTTTATATCTCCTCTTCATTGTAAAGATAAAGTAAGACTCATAGAGAGTCTTACAAACTAATTTTCTTCAGCTAAACGCTTTTTTTCTTGATAATATATTGCTATCATCGGAAGGATGATAACAGTATGAAGAAAAATTGTTAAAGTCAAAGGACCTTGATTTAACCAACCGAAAAAACTTGGTACTACATCTGTAAATGCTTCAAACATTTTTCACTCCTTATCTTGTATGAACTGGGTTTTTACCAGTTTTTAATAAGTCAATAATTAAAAGGATGAAACCTGTAAATACAACTACACCCATAATTAATCTCCAATCCATAGCTTGTGTAAACCATGCACCTGATTGTCCATCAAAATAACCTGCCCAAGTTGCACCTAATTGTGCACGACTTACGATAACTTGAACATAACCAGCGATAGTTAATGCCGCTGTCATTCCTAACATACCAAGAGCGATTAAACTCGTTGACCAGATAGAAAGTTTTGTACTACGCATAACTTTTATACCATTAGTCCCTTGAATAGCAAGGTAAAACATACCAATTAAGATAGTTGCATAAGCACCAAAGAATGCTAAGTGACCATGTGCTGCAGTAAACTGTGTACCGTGAGTATAAAGATTTACTTGTGGTAATGTATGGAAGAATCCCCAAACACCTGCACCTAAAAAGTTACCAAATGCATTCATAACAAACCAAGTAAATGCAGGTTTATTAGTAACAGTGTGACCATCTATAGCATGACCTTCATAACCTTCAGCCATTTGAAGACCTGTTTCTTTACCCCAGTCATAGAGAACATGCACGAACATTGCAACAAGAGGTAATGGTTCTAGTGCACTAAATAGTGCTCCAATTTCCCACCAATACTCAGGTGTTCCAATCCAGAAATAGTGGTGACCCAGACCTAAGATACCTGAACCAAAAAGCATTGCTACTTCTATCCATAACCACATTTCAACAACTTTACGATGAGCACCAATCATAGTGATAAGACCGTATGCTGCAATTGCACCAACGAAAACTTCCCATGTAGCTTCAACCCATAAGTGGATTACCCACCACCACCAGTACTGATCCATAGAGATACTGTCTGTAAAGAACATACCCGCTAAGTAAAGACCAGCAAAAGCAATCATATCTGCCATAAGAACTGTAACTACACCTGTTTGTTTCCCTTTCATTCCTGTAAAGAAAAGATTTGCAACAAATCCAAGTACAACTACAACGATTCCATAATCTGCCCAACGAGGTGCTTCGATATACTCACGACCCTCTGTAATAAACCAGATTGTAGTATCACTTGCTGGTCCAACTTGAACAAGAAGATAGACTAAAACAACAACAACGATAGCCGCTGCAAAAATCCAAAATAGTAATTTACCTATTTTAATACCAACAGTTTCTATGCCTGTTTCATCTGGCAATAACCAGTAAACAGAACCAAACATTGCAAATACCATCCATACAACAAGTGCATTGACATGAAGGATTCTAGCGATTGAAAAATCTAAAATTCCATAAAGAAAACCTGGCATAACAAACTGAATAGCTGCTACTAAACCAAAAAGTAACTGAGCACCAAAGATAATAGCTGCAAAAGTAAAATACCATGTTGCTAATTGTTTTGACTCAGAACCAATACCTGTTAAATGACTACTTGCCATGAACTGCTCCTTGCATTCTTCCAAAGTTTCTTGGGAAACCATTTGTATCTATTGAAGACATATGTTTAAGAAACGCTACTAAGCCTTTAGCTTCTTCAGCTGTAATACCAAGATCTGGCATCATACGAGCATGTGTTGGATAAAGATTTGGATGTTGTAAGAACTCAGCCATTGCTTCTTCTTTAGTCTCTTTTCCTGTCATAGCTTGCAGTGGTCCATTTGGTCCCCATGCTGGGTCTAACCATGCTTTAGTTAAATCTGGTGCATAATAAGCTCCATTTCCAAGAAGTGTATGACAAGCCATACAGTTTTTAGCTTGTTGCCCTAACTTACCTAAGTGTAATAGTGCTCCAGCTTCTTCTTCTGAGTAATCATCTCTTCCAAAAAACATCTCTTTTGCACCTATTACTGGAACTTCATGACCACGTGCAGCACTCATTTCGTAAGTAATTTTGTGATTAATAACAGTAGGTCCCGGAACCCTCTTTGTTACACCATTCTTTATATCTGCATCATTACCCATGGCAATTTGACCCATTGAGTCAAAAGTCAACCAAATTAATAATAGTGCTGCAAATCCTGTAACCCATGTTGCTGATCTTTGCCAGAAACGATTGTCACTCCATACAGATTTATTAGCCACTGTATTCTCCTTATTCATTTTTTTCGTGAACTTGATGTTGTATATAGTAGATTGCATGTGGAAGTAACAAGTACCCAATCATAGCAACAACTAATACTTTTGCAGTAAACTCACCTACATGCATCAAGCTTCCCATTATGTACAAACAGTAAGCTGTCAATATCCAAAACATATATGCAAAAGGCATAGCCCATTGTTTTAATACTGAAACCTTAACTGCCGTATATATACCAACATAGAATCCTCCAAAAATCATAGAAAAAGCCGATGAGACAAATATAGGTAAAAAATTACTTACTTCAATATCTTGTGTAGTAATAATATGACTTATCATTTTCCATAACCTTAAATTAAATTAAACTTTTAGAGTTATTCGTATGTTATTATATTTTTTAAGTTTTGTTATTGATTTACATCAAGAGTGATGCATTTAAGAGGAAATATAAAGAAGTACGATTTACTTCTTTATACTTTTTGCAGTTTCTTCGATAGTTTCACCGGTTATTTCTTCTATCTTAGTTCTTTGTTCAAGCATTTTTAATCTTATTTCATCCATCACTGGAGGTAAAACATCATCATCTTTAAGCCATTTCACTTCATCAACATAACCACCATAATCTAAACCAAATTCTTCGATTTTTTTCTCAAGCTCTTCTATGTTCAAACAAGATTCAACTCGTCCATCGACAGTGTCTTTAAGTTGTATGTACCAGCCATCAGTATCATCCATTTTAATGGTTGCTTCAAACACTACTGCCATTATTTATCTTTTGTTTTGTCAAATTGTTTTGCAAAGCCATAAAGATCTTTTTTCTTTAAGTCGCCATTATAAACTATGTCTCTAACATCTAAATCTTCGTTAAGCATTTTTGGTACTACATTCGCATTACCAATGACTTCCATATGTGCATCTAATTCATCTGCACTATAAGCCATCTGCATATCAGCTGCTATAACATGAGGAATAGCTTCAACTACTCGTAATTTTTCAAGCTCCTCTGATACACCTTCTCCCTCTATTGTAATAATAATACGACCCTTCTCGTCATGTAAATGATAATCACACACCTCACAATCTTTAACGGCTTGAACAACCTCATCTAAATATTTTGGTAGAGTTTGAACTACTATGCTTGATACATTCATTTTTTTTCCTTTATTAAGTTTTTATTCGTAAATTACTTTTCTAGTTTGCTCACCATTTTCCATACGAATTTTATCATATATCTTTTGATGTTTTAACTTTTCTTCATGAGATATAGGAGTTCTTAAAGACTTATACTCTAATAATCTCCCTTTTTTATAGACTCCAGAGATACTTGCGTTTACCCAGTAATATCCCTTATCTTTTCTCATATTTTTAACTATGCCGTTCCATTTTCCCTTGTATTTCAAATCATGCCATAAATCTTTAAAAACAGATTTTGGCATATCTGGATGTCTTACTATATTATGACTTTTTCCTAAAATCTCACTTTCATCATAACCACTTATTTCACAAAACACATCATTTGCAAAAGTAATCACACCATTTAAATCAGTTCGAGAAATGATAAGTTCATCTCTGGGGACTTGAGTTTCTATTAAAAATTCACTCTCATTGTACTCCATAACTACTCCTCATTTATTATGTATAAATTTATTTTTTTCTTAGCAGATGAAACAATAAACTCATTTTCACTTATGAATAGTATTTTTGAAAGAGGTGATTTATTACCACCATATTCAGCGACTATCAATTTTGTTTTTGTATTAAAGAGTGTGATGTTGTTACTAACATCACTTGAATAAGCTGCCACATTTGCACTTGGTGAGAGTCCTACACTATAGATAAAAAATGACGAAGTTTTATAGTAAACCTCATCTGTATTTGTATTATAGATAACAACTCTTCTATCTTTTCCAGCTGTAGCAATTATACCATTTTTATAGTCAACTCCAAAAACATCATCAAGATTTTGTCCACTCAAAGTAAGTAAATGTTTTCCATTTTTAGTATTTAGCATCTGTAAATTTCCACTCTCATCAGCAACTACTACTTGAGATTTATCTTCATTTAAAACAAAATCTGAAAACTTTGATGCTGAAGAAGCGACCCTATAATTTTGCTTATGTTTTTGTATATCATATGAAATTATTTCATCACTTAATAGTGCTAAAAGAAGAGTGTTTTTATCTAAAAATTTTGCTTTTGATACAGCCAAGTGGTCTGTATCTTTTATTAGTAAAGAGAGTTTTTCATTTTCATACAAATAAACTCTGCTATATCCTTTTAAACCCTGAGATAACATCATTATTTTACCAGCCATAACATCCACTGAAAAAATTGTACTATCTATAGTATCACCCATAAAGTCTATAATTTTATCTAACTTTATACTTTGGATTTTTTTATGGTCTATTAAACTAAATACATCTAAATAACTTGCATCTGTTGCTGCATAAAGTTTGTTATCTTGTACCATAATATCATTTACTGCACCACTTGCCATAAAATGATATTTTGGAAGATGTAATTCTCCTGCTAAAACAGATGAGAAAAATACTAAAACTACAAGATAAAGCTTCATTAAAGTACCTCAACTTTAATAGCTTGAACTGGGCATCTACTTATACAAAATCCACAAGCAGTACAATTATCATTTATACTTGGCATAAACATCGCTTTAAAATCAATTGCATTATCTAAACAAGGGTCTTTACATGAAAAACACATCACACCCTCCCAACTCACACATTCTTTTTTGTTTATAGTTACCGTAGCATTTATTTGCTTTTTATTCTCAAGACTTAAGACATCAAACTCACAAGCCTCTGCACAATCATCACAATAAGTACATCCACTCTTGGAAAAATCCAAATAAGGTGTTCTATCTTTGGCTATTTTAATAATTTCTACTTCACAAACAGTGGCACATTTTTCGTCGCACTGAGGACACTCTTTGTGAAAGAGAGATTCATTATTATTGTATGGTGGTCGTACTAATTTCTCTTGTTTTTCTTTAGCTGCATTTTTTACAGAAGAAGCAAGAGAACTAAAAAGTTCTCTTCTTTGCATTAGTGATGTAAAGTTCCAGCTTGTGAATCTTCATTTTCAATATCTTCTTGAGTAACATTAGAATTTTTTCCAACTGTATCTAAAGATTTTTCTACTTGTTCATCCCAGTGTGATCTAAATGCACCATCATCACTTAAGTATTCAGCTTGAAACTTATTGTCAGTAATAAGTTTAGCATTTGATTGTGGAGCATGACACTGAACACAATTAAATCTACCCTCATAAACCTTAGTAATTTTTTTGATACTTACTTGATTTTGAAGAATATCAACACCATTTACAAGTTTATCATTAACTATCTTGTTTTCTGGTCTCATATTTAAAAAGTGAGACTTTGGAATAGCAGTTGCACCTACCATCTCTGCGACTTCTGGCTTATGACACTGAAGGCATTGATTGTTATCTTTTGTAATAATCAACATTCCTTCTGTATCATGTGGAATCATCGGCGGAGCATCTTGATATGCTCGTTGAATTTTTCTACTCGTTCCCGGAGCTGCTTTATTGTACTGTGCTCCAGAAGTCTCTGATTTTTTACCTTCAGCATATAGATTTGATTTTCTATACCCTAATTCATTCTCTTTGATTACTTGGATACCCTTATAATCTTCTGTATTTACTTGCGGAGTAGCTTTTTGTGCTGCAGGAGCACTTGGAATCTCTCCACACCCAACAAAAAGTAATGTTGCTGTAGCTAAACCAATACCTATCTTACTCATCATTTTCATAATTTTCTCCTATTTTTTTTCTGCTAGTTCTCGTAACGAAAACCCTAATGCATCATCATCACATACATCTATACATCTTGCACAGTTTGTACATGCACCATCATTAACTGATAAACTCTCTTTACCTATCATATATAAAACTTGGTGTTCAGGACACACTGTTTTACACTTCATACATAAAGTACAATTTTCTTCTTTATGAAACACTCTAATAACACTAAATCTACCAATCAGTGAATAAAATCCACCTAAAGGACAGATATGTCCACACCATCCATCTTTTAAAACAAAAAGGTCAAACAAAAAGATAATAACCGCACTTGCCCAACCAAATCCTAAACCAAAAATAATCCCTCTATGAATCATAGAAATTGGTGAAACAAATTCAAACGCAGCCATGCCCATGACCGCCGAAACAACTAAACTGAGTCCTAAAACCCAGTAACGAATGTTTCTAGAAATTGGCATCTTTGGACCTTGCATACGATTAAAATCAAATTTTCTTCGCAAATAATTTGCTGTATCTGTTACCATATTAATAGGACAAACCCAAGAACAAAAAGCACGACCACCAATCAAAAAGTAAAACACAGTAATCGTTGCTGCACCAATAAATAAATCAAGTGAAATTGTTGCCCCTGCTGCTAACATTTGTAGTACAGCATAAGGATCACTAACTAGTGCAAAATCAACAATAACGGAAGAACTAAGATTTCCTCTTAAGACCCACCAGCCCCAAGCATTTGCACCAAAGTATAAAAATAAAATACTTATTTGTGTAAAACGTCTTAAAATTAAAAAACGGTTATTACTCCAAAATTGCTTCATTAGTACAAGTCTCCACTATCATTTAAGGAATCGATTGCACTATTTTTACTTATCTCTGTTGTTGTTTTTATGGCTTTTGCATCCTTAACACGTTTATCATCCTCTTTGTCCCAACCTTTGATGTAGTGGTTACCAGCTTTTCCTTGAACTAGTTCTCTTGGAAAAATTTGTATAGCTGCTTTTTGTGTCACACATGCATGTTCGCACAAACCACATCCAGTACAAGGGTCACTATGAACAACAGGTCTTAAAAATGCATGCTTTCCTGTTCTTTCATTTTTTTGGTAATCTATAGTTATTGCTTTACCTAAAAGAGGACAAGCTCTATAACAAGCATCGCATTGTATACCCCAAAAAGCTATACAACTCTCTTCATCAATTACAGCAACACCCATATCAGCTTTGTTTATGTCTAGTTTTTTATCGGTAACAACACTTTGTAAATCAAGTGCTCCTGATGGACAAACTGGTACACATGGAATATCTGTACACATATAACAAGGAATATCCCGTGGAATAAAGTATGGTGTTCCTAAAGGCTTATGAACTCCTGGCTTAGCTAAAACAAGTGTGTCGTATGGACAAGCTTCAACACAAAGTCCACATTTTATACATGTTTTTAAAAAATCTTCTTCTTTTATAGCCCCTGGTGGACGAAGCAAAAGTTTTTGTGCTTTTGCTTCATTTATATAAGCACTCCATACAAACCCACCTAGTGCTGCGACTCCAACACCTCGTGCCATATTGAAGATAAACTTTCTTCTATCGCTAATAGGTTCTCTTTTGCCTTTAGGCATACTCTTACTCAAACTTTTTTTCCTTTACTTATGCACTATAAATTCTTACTGCACACTTTTTATAATCTGTTTGTTTTGACATTGGACAAGTTGCATCCAAACAAACTTTGTTAATAAATACACGTTCATCAAACCAAGGAACAAAGACAAGTCCACGAGGAGGTCTGTTACGTCCACGAGTTTCTACACGAGCTTTTACACGCCCACGACGAGATTCAACCCATGCTAAGCCACCTTGTTTCAGCCCTTTTTTCTTTGCATCTTCTGGGTGCATATAACATAATGCTTCAGGAACTGCACGATAAAGTTCAGGAACACGCATAGTCATAGTTCCAGAGTGCCAGTGCTCTAACACACGTCCTGTTGATAACCAAGTATCAAACTCAGCATCTGGTTTTTCTGGAGGATCCATGTATGGACGAGCAAATATTTTGGCTTTATTTGGTAACGGTTTTTTCTTCGTATCTGTAACATGTGTTAAGTCACCTTGTTGCAGTGCCTTAGCAATTTTACCATAGAATGCAAACTCATCGTCTGTTCCTTGTGCAGCCTTAGCAGCATAAGGGTCAAAGTTCACATTAAATCTCCATGGTGTTTCTTTACCATTAACAACTGGCCATTTAAGTCCACGAACTTTATGGTACATGTCAAACGGAGCCAAATCATGCCCGTGTCCACGACCAAACGCAGCATACTCTTCAAATAAGTATTTGTGAACAAAGAAACCATAGCCTTTAAATACTTTACCATCAGAACCAATAACATTTCTACTATCTCCATAACCCTCAGAGTTATCATAGCCTTTTTGAATAGGGTCTTCTTGGTCGAGTTTATAAGATTTTGCAATCTTATTAGCAAATAAAATCTCATACATAGTTGTACTACCAGTATATCCCATAGCATAAGCTGCTTTTCTTACATCTGCCAAAGGTGTTTGTCTAGGACCTGATGGAGCATATCCACCCCATAAATCATCAACAGTAAAACGCTTTGAAAGCTCAATCCACTGCCAAGTATCACTCATTGAATCACCTACAGGAAGAACTTGTTGACGCCAGTGTTGTGTACGACGCTCTGCATTTCCATAAGCACCCCATTTTTCATAAATCATAGCAGTTGGAAGAATAAGGTCTGAAACTTTAGCAGAAATACCAGGGTATCCATCAGAAGTTACAATAAAGTTATCCATCTCACGAGCTGCTTTAATCCAGTGTGATGCACTTGCAGAATCTTGATAAGGGTTACATACATTTACCCATGCAAACTTAATCAGTCCATCTTCAATATCTCTATGAATTTTCATGATATGTTGTACACCAACACCATTAAGTGTTCCATCTGGAATCATCCATTTTTTCTCAGCGATTTGACGGTGTTCTGGCACTTTAACCATAAGGTCAGCTGGAAGACGGTGTGTAAATGTACCAACTTCACGAGCAGTACCACAAGCTGATGGTTGACCAGTTAGAGAGAATGCTCCAGAACCTGGACGAGCTTGCTTATTTAACAAAAAGTGAACATTGTAAGCTAAAGTATTATCCCATGTACCACGAGTATGTTGATTCATTCCCATAGTCCAAAAAGAGACAACTTTTCTATCTTTTTCAATGTAAAGATTTGCTAATTCTTGTAGTTTAGCTTTGAAACTTTCTATAGATTCATCAGGATCACCCTTACAAATTTTTGCAACATAATCAAGTGTATAAGGTTCTAATGATTTTTTATATTCAGCAAATGAAATTTCCCAGTGACCAAGAGTACCACTAGTATGTTTCATTGTGTCACCCTTTTTGTAACCATAAGGCTTAAGTGCTGGTGCTTCAGTCTCAGAGACTACAGTTGACATCTCTTTGTTGATAATTTCCATTTCTTTAACACTATACTTTCCAGCAGCACCACTATCATACACTGGTGTTAAAGATTTCTCTCCTGCTCGTCTCATTCCATAACCAATATTTACAGGACCAGCTGCAAAGACAATATGCTTTTTAATGAAATTCCAGTCAATAGTTTTCTCTTTTTCATCACGCATAACAATTTCACGAGCAACATAGTTCCACATTGCAAGGTCGGTGTTTGGTGTAAAAATAATTTCTGTATCTGCAAGGTCTGATGTTCTGTGTGTATATGTTTGAATACTGATAACTTTTACTCTATCAGGATTTGATAGTTTTCTATCTGTAACACGAGACCAAAGAATAGGGTGCATCTCTGCCATGTTTGAACCCCATGAGATAACTGTATCTGTTAGTTCGATATCATCATAACAACCAGATGGTTCATCTATACCAAATGTTTGGTAAAAACCAACAACAGCAGATGCCATACAGTGACGAGCATTAGGATCGATTGCATTTGAACGGAATCCTGCTTTCATCATCTTTTGAGCAGCATATCCTTCCATAATAGTGTATTGTCCAGAAGCAAAAACACCTACTGATTCAGGTCCACCATGCTTTAAAGCTTTTCTGATGTTGAATTCCATCTCATCAAAAGCTCTTTCCCAGCTAATAGGAGCGAAATGCCCTTTTTTATCAAACTCACCTTGATTATTAATTCTAAGTAGTGGTTGCGTTAAACGGTCAGCACCATACATAATTTTTGCATTAAAATAACCCTTAATACAGTTTAAACCACGATTAACTGGTGCAGCAGGGTCACCTTTAACTGCAACAATCTTACCACCTTTAGTAGCCATCATAATTCCACAACCCGTACCACAGAAACGACAAGCCGCCTTGTCCCATCTCCATCCATGTTCAGCTTCACTAGCTTTTGCTTCTAGTTCAGCAGGAACAGCCATTCCCATAGCAGCAGCGGCAGATGCTGCAGCTGAACTTTTGAGAAACTCTCTTCTTGAAAGTGACATATTTACTCCTCTTAATTGAAAGATTAAAATTTAACATGATGATAGTAACATCATTATAAACTATAAATCTTGATTTAGGTCAAAAAGTAAATATTGATTTAAGAAATTGACTCTTTAAGTGTTTTTGGGTTACATTTTATAAGTATTTTATCAAGTTCACTTTTGAGTTTATGCAGTTTTTTTGTAGAGTTAATGAGTTCTTCAGTTGATTCAATCATTATGTCTTCGCTATTATTTAAATG
>ERZ890953.396-NODE-396-length-25700-cov-7.804796_pt1 | contig 25700 bp, 20 predicted proteins | sample MGYA00521264_ERZ890953 | MGnify/ENA primary metagenome ERZ890953 (study PRJEB32303, sample SAMEA104408629) | aquatic metagenome | biome: Brackish water; feature: Chemocline; material: water | place: Baltic Sea | collected 2014-10-26T21:54:00 | depth 200 m ...
CTCCATTAAAAATTTAGGTTTAGTAGAGAACCTTTTCTTAACCTTAGTAAATACTCAACCCCATATTATGCAACTTCGCTATATTGATGTAAATGGTTATGAGAAAATAAGAGTCGACAGAACCAAAGAAAAAATCGTCCATCTTATAAAAAAAAATAAACTACAAAATAAGTCTACTCGATATTATTTCAAAGATTCTATAAAAAAACCACTTAATCAAGTTTGGTTTTCTGATTTAGACTTAAACATTGAAAATGGAAAAGTTGAAGTGCCTTATATTCCTACAGTAAGGGCTATGTTGCCAATTGAAAAAGATGGTGTTTTTAATGGCATTATTATTGTTAATTACTTTATGGGAGATTTTTTAAATGATTTTTTCAAAAATTCAATATACGAGATGGTTCTCTTAAATAGTAATGGCGATATTTTGAAACATTTCAAACCTGAGAAAGATTGGAGTTTTTACAAGGGTAAAAAAAATCCTCTATTTCAAGAGTTTCCAAACACTGCTCAAGAGATACTATCAAAAAATATGTTTAAAAACGGTGATTTTACTTCACTTAAATTTAATACTCCTCTTAAAAATGATCTTATATTAGTTTTGAAATTAAAAGAAGAGTATCTTTCAAATATTTTAAAAACACATATTTATCAGTCTCTTATTCTTGGCTTTATTGTTATTCTTTTATCATTGTTTGTAAATATAATAGTCACCAAAATTCTCAAAAAAATTGTTTTAGATTTAGATAAAACTAAAGATTTAAATAATAAACTGCAACAACTAAGTAGTTCACTAAAAGAAGCACAAAAAGTTGCCCAAATAGGTTTTTGGGAAATTAATATGCAGACACAAAAACTTTTTTGGAGTGATGGTATATACGATATATTTTGTTTTCAAAATCGATTTGCAGAACCTAGTTATAAATTACTTTTATCTTATATTCATAAAGATGACCGAAAAAAAATACTCAGGGAATATAAAGAGTCTATAAAACAAAAACGTGAGTGTTTTATTATCTATAGAATCAAAACAGATTGTAATTCACTTCGATATATCCAAGGAAGAGCTATACACTATTATGATGATAATGGTAATCATATACGCTCTGTAGGAAGTATTTATAACAAAACAGATTCCATAATTGCAGAGAAAAAAATTAAAGATTATCTTGAACTCATTGATAAAAATGTTATAACATCAACTACTGATATTAAGGGTAATATTATAAGTGTTTCAGATGCTTTTTGTAAAATTGCTGGTTATACAAGAGAAGAACTCATTGGAGAAAGTCATAGAATTGTAAGACATCCAGATTCTGATAAAAAAACATTTAAAAATTTATGGCATACCATCTCTAATGATTTGGTATGGCATGGTGAACTCAAAAATCTTAAAAAAGATGGTAATTTTTATTGGGTAGATATTATTATCTATCCTATTTTTAATGAGTTTGGTGTCAAAATAGGTTATACAGCAATAAGACATGATATAACAAATAAAAAACTTTTAGAAAAAATAGCTATTACAGATGCTTTAACGAACATCTTTAATAGAAGACATTTTAATGATATTTTTCCAAAAATTATAGATAGAGCAAAAAGAAAAAATGAGTTAATCTCTTTTATAATTATGGATATTGATTATTTCAAGCAGTATAATGATACTTATGGTCATCAAATGGGTGATGAAGTGCTTAAAAAGGTCTCTTTTAGCATTAAATCAGTATTGCAAAGAGCTGACGACTCTTGTTTTAGACTTGGTGGTGAAGAATTTGGAGTAATATATAAAGCTGAAAATAAAGAGGATGCACTTACCTTCGCTAATAAAATAAAAGATACCATAGAAGAATTGAAAATTCTACATGAAAAAAACACTGCAAGTAAATATATAACTGTCTCTTTAGGATTAGTATGTAAAAATGCAAACTATATAGAAAATGTTGATAAAATTTACAAAGAGGCTGATAACTTTTTATATCAGGCAAAAAATGCAGGAAGAAATAAAGTTATTTCAAATATATAATTACGACTTTATATTAAGAGTTCTTGATTGAGAAAACAGGATGATTTCATCACAGCTAATAGGACGAGAAAAATAATAACCTTGACCCAAATCACAATTTGCTGTTGATAAGAAATCTTCTTGTTCCTGAGTTTCTATCCCCTCTGCCACTATCTGATAGCCGAGTGTTTTGGATAGTGCTATAATAGCCTCAATAACAGCATTATTTGAATTTCCTAAAGCAATATCATCTACAAAAGATTTGTCTATTTTGATGGTATCAATAGGAAGTTGTTTAAGATAAGACATGGAAGAATAACCCGTACCAAAATCATCAATAGATATTTTAAAGCCATAGTTTCTGAAATTTTGTAGGATGTTCATATTTGCCATAGTATGATCCATAATCAAACGCTCAGTGATTTCAATCTCTATCTCATGTGGTTCAATATTATGTCTTTTTGCTATAGCCATGAAAGTCTCTAATAGATGAACTTCTCTGAACTGTAAACTTGAAACGTTTATAGCAATATATTCCATTTCTGGGTTTGCTCTCTTCATTTTTTTAAATGCTTTACAAGACTCTTCAAATACAAAGTATCCTAGTTTGATGATGATACCATTCTCCTCTGCAACAGGAATAAACTCATCGGGAGGAATAATTCCAAGACTTGCGCTCTTCCAACGGATAAGAGTCTCTACTGAATGCATTGTCTTTGTATCGAGTCTGTATTGAGGTTGAAAGAGAGTGTAAAATTCACTGTTTTTAAGTGCATTACGTAGTGCTAAATCAATATCTAGTTTATATTGGATATCTTGTGAGAGCTCTTTTGTATAGTATCGAAAATTATTTTTTCCCGTCTCTTTTGCAAGATACATCGCACTATCGGCGTGTTTTACAAGAGTACTGGTATCTTTACCATTTTCAGGGTAAAGAGCAATACCAATACTTGCGGTAATTATTAAGGAATGTTCACCTATATCTATTGGTTCTTTAATATTTTCTATGATGTTTGTTGCTATAAATGCAGTATCGCTTGGAGATGTTAAATTTTCTAAGATTACAACAAACTCATCTCCTCCCCATCGTGAGATAATATCACTATCTCTGAGTGACTCTTTGAGTCTTGAAGCAACAGCTTTTAAAACTTCATCTCCAATATCATGTCCAAGTGTATCGTTGATGATTTTAAATCGGTCAAGGTCAATGAACAATACAGCTAAAATAGTTGTGTTTCGATTAGCGACAATAAGTGCATGTATAAGATATTCTTCAAAATTTATACGGTTGTAAAGACCTGTAAGTGCATCGTGATAAGCAAGATAATTGGCTTTATCCTGAGAACTTTCTAGCTCTCTTAAGTCTGTTTGTACCGCAGTATAATTAACGATTTCATCTTTGTTATCTGTGATTTTTTTAATCGTTGTCCAGACAGAAATCATTTCTCCCTCTTTGGTTTTATTAATGAGCTTCCCTTTCCAAATTCCGTTTTCAATGAGCTGATTCCACATCTCTATATAAAAATTTTTGTCTTGTTCTCCTGATTGTAAAAAGCTGAGATTTTGTCCTGTGATTTCATTTAATTTGTAGCCATAAATATTACTAAATGCAGTGTTAATAGAAGTGACTTTTCCTTCTGCATCAGTTATTATAATACTTTCTTCCGTATGTTCAAAAATAGACGCAGCCTGTGCAAGTTTTTTGTTTTGTTCTATATATTGCGTTATATCAAGTTTGATTGCTAAATAGTTGATAAGTTTTTTACCCAAAAAGACCGGAACGATAGAAGCTTTTTCATAAAAAAGTGAACCGTCTTTTTTCTTGTTAATAAACTCACCTTCCCATTTTTGACCACTATTAAGTTTTTTATTCATCTCTATATATACAGATTCATCTTGTCGACCAGATTTTAAAATTCTAGGATTTTGTCCTATAACTTCTTCTGAACTATACCCTGTAGTTTTTTCAAATACTTCATTGACAAATGTTATTTTTCTCTCTTTATCCGTGATAACGATTGTATTGTCACTATGTTGCATCGCAAACTTAAATGCAAGGAGTTCTTCTTGTACTTTGAGTGCACTTAAATGCATTTTGATGAGAATCATCAAGATAACAATAGCAGTAATAAATAAAATCATACTAATCTGTTTTTGAACACGCAAATTATTATTGTAGTTTTGCATCAAATCATCGTTAAGATTATTTATTCTTTTATAGAGAGGACTCGTTTGCATATCTTTAGAGACCTCTTTTAGTGATGTAACAATATTTAGCATTACAAAAGACTGCTTGTAAAAATTTGCAAGATGTTGTTTCTCAGAATAAGATAAGGATTCCTTAATATCAGAAAGTTTTTTTTCGACATAATCTTTCTCAATGTAATTGCTTGTTGTATATCTTAAAATATAAAAAAGTGTCTCGTTTATAAGACTTTTTGTTTTTATATTAATGTCTTGCTCATCTGAAATAGTACTTTGTAAATCAAAAAGGAAATGCGATCCTGCAATAAGTGAGGAGTTAAGGGACTTGAAGTAATCAATATTCTCAAGTTTATCGTTCAAATTTTTTTCTATTGTTTTTATTTTTTCTAAGAAGTATATATGGTTTGGATAGTGTACCTGAAGGTCTTTTTTTAAGGAGGCTAATGTTGTTTTAAATTGTTCGGATTTTTGGTTGATATCATCATAGTTGTCAAATTGATTCATTGAGAGGGAAAAATCATTTATCTCTTTATCTAAAAGCTTTAGTGCGACAATTTTTTCTTCTTGAATAGTATAGTATTTTACATCTTTTTCAACTGTGTAAAGATAAAAAAACATAACTACTAGTAAAAATATAAAAAAGAGAAGAAGGGCACTTATTTTGTCAAATCTTTGTAACCATTTCATGGCTTATGCTCGATTTTTGGTATTTTACCATTGAGTGATTTTAAAAAAGCAACTATGTTATCTATCTCTTGAGCCGTGATTTTTCTTCCAAGTTGTACTCTTGCCATGAGTTCGACTGATTTACGCAAGTTAGATGTTCTTCCATCATGGAAATAGGGTGCAGTTCGTGCAATGTTACGCAGTGAAGGTACTTTAAAGTAGTATTTGTCTCGTTCTCTATGTGTTACGTTATATCGTCCGAGGTTTGAACTGTTTGTGTCTTCAAAAATACCAAATTTATTGTAAAGATTTCCACCGATATTTACACCATGATGACAAGATATGCATCCTTTTGATTTGAAAAGTTCATAACCATCTTTTTCTTGGCTAGTAAGAGCATTTTCATCCCCTTTAAGATAACGATCAAATGCAGCATCTGGTGTAATAAGTGTTTTTTCAAACTCTGCAATTGCATTAGTTATATTGTTTTTTGTGATTCCGTCTTTATATATCGTTGCAAATTTTGTTTTATATGCTGTTTTATTGAGTTGTGGAATGAGTTCTTTAAAAGTGTGTCCCATCTCTATAGGATTTTCTATAGGTTTCTCAGCTTGCGCTTGTAAGTCTTTTGCCCGACCATCCCAAAACTGTCTAAAATTAAACACGGCATTATAAACAGTAGGCGCATTAATAACGCCTTCTTGTCCATTTATGCCAAAAGAGAAACGGAGATTATCATCACCACCACTCTCAAGTAAGTGACAAGTTGCACAGCTTATGGCATTGTTTTTTGAGAGTTGTGTATCAAAAAAGAGCTCTTTTCCAAGTGCTACTTTTGTAGGATTTACTTGTATTGCATTAGGAATAGGGCTGATAGCCTGGGATCCATAAATAAATTCTACTGCCAATATGATAAATAATAATATTTTGTACATTTAAAGAGTATAGCTAAACTAAACTTTTATTTTAATTTCTTATATGAAATATGAATTAAATAACGATTGGCATTACTACTGTTTTAAAATTATCATCACTTAAAATAAAAGGTAAATTACCTTCATTGAGTCCTACAGTAAATTCTGAGTTGTTAATAGAGTTTAAAAAATCAAGTAAATAACGTGAGTTGATTGCAATAACAAAAGGTGTACTAAATCCTGTAGTAAAACTTATTTCTGTTTTTGCTTCAATATTGTCATCACTCAAACTCTCAAATAAAATAGTTTCATTGTGCAAAGTTACTTTTACATCAGTTGAAATAGTAGTGATTTGTTTAAGAGCATCTATCATATTAGCTTTTGGAAGTAAAAGAGTATTTTTTATCTCTTTTGGAATAATACGAGAATATTCTGGAAATTTACCATTTATGAGTTTAGTAAAAAATGTATATTGTTCTGAGTGAATAATAAGATTAGTTTCATCATAATAAAGTTCGATATTATCAAAGAAAAGTTTTTGAATCTCAATAATTGCTTTTTTAGGAATAATTATAGAGAGTTCACTTTGACTTTGATTGATTACATTGACCACAGCGAGTCTTCTAGTGTCAGTTGAGGCAAAGTTAATAGAATCCATTTTAATGTCTATAAGGGCACCGTTGAGTTCAAATTTAGGGTTATTTGTATCAATAGCTGGTGTTATTTTCTTTAAAGACTCAATTAGAGTATGAGATTCTATACTTATTCTAGCTTTTCCTTCATAAGATGGGAATTCAGGAAATTCATTTGAAGAGAAAGTTGGTAATTTAAAATTAGAATGAGCTTGTCTAATATGAAGAGTATTATTTTTAACTTCTAAGTTAATTTCACCATCTTTTAAAATTCTAACAATATCTAAAAATTTTTTACCATTAGCAGTAATACTACCATCTTGAGTAATATGAACTTCTTTTGTATTTACTAAAAATCCTATCTCATAATCTGTAGCTTTAATTGTTAAGTTAGAGTTTGAAGCATTAAGATAGACATGTGAAGTAATTTGTGAAGTATCTTTTTTTTCTAAAAATGGACCAGCAGAAGCTAGAATATTTTCAAGTATTGATTTTGATATCGTTAGTATCATATTTATTCCCTATTATATTAATATTTTAGTAAGTAGTAGTAGGTGTCTGTGAATACGTGAAAAGCATCAGTTAAGCCCCACTACAAGACTTTTTTAGACGTGATGAAGCATTTAAACTCTATTCACGTCTATTCACTTCTAAAATTATATCTTTTTTTTGACTTTTTTAAGAAGTAAATTATGAGTTAGATGTTATTTTATTTGTTAACTCATCTATTTTAGTTTTAAAATCTTCATCATCTTTAAGTAAATCGTTAATTTTTTTAATGGTGTGACTAATGGCTGTATGGTCTTTCATACCAAAATACTGAGCAAGTTGTGGCATAGTATTTTGTGTAAGTTCACGACAAATATAGATGCTAATACGACGTGCATAAACAAGATTTTTACTTCTTCCTTTGCTTTTTATCTCACTTGGTTTGATATTGAGGTCTTTTGCAACTGTTTGAGTGATTGTATCCATATCAATATTGGCACGTTTTTCACGGATTTGGTCTTTGAGTACATTTTTTGTAAAATCTAGGTCAATATCTACATGCATCAGTTGTGAATAAGCATGGAGTTTGGATAAAATTCCCTCTATTTCACGAACATTACTATCAATAACTGTGGCAATGTAGTTAATAATATCTTTAGAGAGTTTTACCTTGTTAATTTCACACTTTTTTTCAATAATAGCTATTTTTGTCTCAAGCTCAGGGGGCTGAATATCGGCAACTAAACCCCACTCAAAACGACTTTGGAGTCTTGCTTCAAGTCCACCTATTTTTTTAGGGTGTTTATCAGCAGTTAAAATAATCTGTTTACCAGTTCCTTTTAGGGCTTCAAAGGTATGAAAGAATTCCTCTTGAATTCCCTCTTTATTACTTAAAAATTGAATATCATCAATGAGTAAAACATCACATTTACGGTACTTTTCTTGAAATCTATCCATAGTTTTGTTTCGCACATGACGGATAAAATCATTTAAAAATTGCTCAACTGAAGTGTAAATAACGACTTTTCCCTCATTTTGAAAAATATTTCCTGCTGCTTGCATAAGATGAGTTTTTCCAAGCCCTACTCCACCATAAATAAAAAGAGGATTATAAGCATTTCCAGCATTTTCACTTACACTTTTTACCGCTGAGTAAGCAAACTGGTTAGAACCACCCACCATAAAGTTATCAAAAGTGTATGATTGGTTGAGTAGTGAGTTAGTTATTTTTTGAGGTTCTACAGCTTTTTTACTCTTTTGAGCTGAGACTCTGTTTTTAAGTGTAATTTGTACTATTACCTTAGATCCACTCTTAATTTCAAAGAGATGAGCAATTTTTTCACTGTATTTATTTTTAATCCAGTTAATTACAATGGCATTATGAGCATAAAAAATGGCTAAACTAGCAGTTGATTTTTTAGCATCATAAGAGAGGTGTTTAATATATCTGTTGTATTCTACTTCGGTAATCTCTTCTTTGAGAGCTTCTAAGACTTCTTGACCTATATTCACATAAAACCCTATTTTTTGATTGATATGTGAATAATACTCTAGTTATCCATAAAATAGGGTTAATAAAATGTGAATAACTAAAATAGTATTTACGTGAATAAAAATTTTTTCTACATGATAATTGCCATTTTAAATTTTTATAATCGTTAATATAGTGATGATTTTAGCAATATATGATACAATTCGTTAAAATATGCACGAAAAAGAAGTAAAATGATAGAAGAATTTGACGATGTTAAACTTATAGCTAAAAAAATCAAAAATATCCGTAAAGAGAAGTTTAAGACACAAGAACTTTTTGCTTTACATATTGGAATGAACTATAGTAAATATGCACGATTTGAGAAGAGTGGTCAGGTCTCTTTTGATGGATTTATAGAAATTTTAAAGGGGCTTGAGCTTTTTGAGAGTTTTGATTTGCTTTTTAAAGAGGGTGAAGAGATTAAAAAAGAGTCTTTGACACTGTTTGATCCACCAAAAGAAGAAATATCTCAAGAACTTACAACTTATATTCCAAACAATAAATTAACAAAAAAAGAGAGTGCTACAGATTTCTTTAATGCTGATATAAAACGAGTTGTGACAATATTTGATCAAGAGAGAAGAAAACTCCAGAATAATTTTATAAGAAAAGAGTACAAAAATGTAGATGGACAATATCTGCTTAGAATTCATATGCAAGAGACAGGGCGAACTCCACAAATGTTTTTTGATGCAATAAGATGGCTTTTTTCAAATAATCCTAAAGCCTCTTTTCATAGACAATATATTATGAATATAGGAAAACTTATTGAACATTTTAACACTTTAGAACATCAGGCTATGTATTCACAAGAGGCAGTGCAGTTTAATGATGAAGCCAAAGCATGGTACAATGTTTATAAGAAACAGGGTAAAAATGATGATGAAATTATGCAACTGCTAAGAGAGGGAGGATATATCAAATGAGTATAAAAGAAGCCAATGTTATTATAGAAGAGTATGGACTTAGTATGGGTGAAAACACAATTGAAATAGTTTTAGAAGCCATCAATAAATATGGAAGTGCTAAAAATGTTTTGCTTGAGGGAATAAAGCCAAAATACCAATACTTAAAAAAATTATCTAAACTTCTAGCTATGTTAGATGAGAAACAGAACTTTGATTTAGAGGCAGAAAAGATAGCGATTTTACTACATGATATTCATAAGGTTGTACTAAAAGATTCACAGAGTAAGGGAGAGAATTTTTTAACACTTTTAAAAACTATTAATGTACGAAAAACTTTTAACCCAACTGCTATGGAACTTTGGGTGATGCAGTATCTTGGAGGACGTGAGCTTATTGCAGATATAAACCTTCAAGATGCAAATCAACTCAACAGAAGAATTAGAAATGCAATAGAGAAGTATAAACAAAATCCTGAGTTAGGTAGTGATTTACTAATACAAAATAGTATGATGGAGAATGTCAAACTTAAAAGATAATAATTATCTATTAATTATACAAAAACATAAAGAATAATCTTGATATAATATCATAAAATTTTATAAAGAGGAGTCTTCAAATGACTACAAGTATTGACCTACTTAAAAGCTACAATTTAACTGTTACTCCTCAACGATTAGAGATAGTAAATGTTTTATCATCTTACGGTCACCTAAATGTTGATAAGTTGTATGCTCTATTAAAATCAACTTTTCCATCAATTTCACTTGCAACTGTATATAAAAATATCAACACCATGATAGAAAAAAATTTTTTAAGTGAAGTAAAATTACAAAATCAAAAAAATGTCTATGAGCTTGCTAAAGAGACACACTCCCATATTATGTGTATAGAGTGTGAAGAAATTTTAGACATAAGTATTGATATCTCTTCTTTTTTTAAAGAGGTTACTACAAAGAGTAACTATAACCTAACATCTAGCAATATTGTTTTTAATGGTGTTTGTCAGAAGTGTCAACTTTTATAACTTCTGATTTATAATAATACTATTTTAGTTAAGTAAAACTACATGATAATTTTAGGAATAGACCCAGGAACTCGTAATATGGGTTATGCACTTATAAAACTTGAAAAGGGAAAAATTTCTTTACTTGAGGCTGGACTTATTAAAATGAAAGCTGAAGATTTACAGTTTCAGATACCTCAAATGGTAGAGGGTTTAGAGAGGGTTTTTAAAAATCATGTTATAGATGAAGTTGCTATGGAAGATATATTTTATGCTCACAATCCTGCTACAACTATTAAACTTGCACAGTTTCGTGGAGCAATTATGCTTAAACTACTTCAAGAATTTGGGCAGTTTAATGAGTATACTGCCCTGCAAGTTAAAAAAGCTCTCACCGGTAAGGCCAAAGCAGGTAAAGAGCAAGTTGCTTTTATGGTAAAACGTCTATTAAACATTAAAAAAGAGATTAAACCACTCGATATTAGTGATGCGATGGCGGTAGCTATTACACACTCTCAAAGAGTTAGGTTAAGAAAATAGTCACCTAATTCAATTTCTTATTGTAATAGTAAATTTGACACCATCCTCAATATTTTGAACTTTTATAGTACCCTTTAAATATTTTTCAATAGTTACTTTTGTTATAAAGAGACTCAAACCTGCTTCATTAAGAATCTCTTTTGTAGTAAAATAAGGTTCAAAGATATGAGGTAGAATATCCTCTGCTATTGTGCCACCATTATTTTGTATTTCAATTATTATATTTTCATTTATATTACTAACATCTATAACAATCTCTCTGTTTTCATTGTTATTGTTATTGAGAGCCTCTTGTGCATTTTTAATGATATAGAGTAGTATCTCGACAAAATTATCAAAGTATGTATCAATAAAATAGTTTCCATGATAAGTTGTACTTACTTTTATATGATTATCTTCTAAATTATCATGTTGAATATCCAAAACATAATCAATAATATTTTGAATTTTAACATCTTTTTGCAATATGTTTTTTGGTTTAAACATTTCTGAAAATCTCTCTATAATATTTCCAAGTTTATGTAAGGAAGTGTCAATTTCATCTGTATAAGTATTGATGCTTTCATTATCTAGTGTATCAAGTTGGGCATCTACTTTCATATTGGCATTTATCATACTAATTGCCATAAGAGGTTGTCTCCATTGATGTCCTATTGCTTTTAAAATCTCACTCATTGCATCTACTCTCGATTGTGCAATAAGCATATTTTCGAGTAAAGTCTCTTTTTCAAGATTGAGATAAGATTGCATTTTAGTGCTAACATCAGAAAAAGATACTATAAATTCACTAGCATTAAATCGAGTAATATGAACAGCAAAAATATGCTCATCATTATGAGTATCTAGCATTTTTACAAATCTCTCTTCTGCTCTTGCACTGTAAAGGTACTCTACCCAATTAACACTTTTGTCAATTTTATTTAGATGAAAATAATGATTATCTTCTAAAAATTTATCACAAATACAGTTGTGTTGTTCTAAAAATTGATTTAAATTTTTAAAATTAAAAAAATCAAAAAATTTCTTGTTTGCAAATTGAATTTTTTTACTATTAGTAAGGGTCACAATAGTATTTTGCATATCTAAAATATTTTGTAAAAGAATCATTTTGTTTTCTATTCTTTTTTGATGTTGATTATTCATATAGATAAAAAGCATTAAAATTAAAAATAAGAAAAAAGTTGTAAAAAAGTCAAGTGCTATGGAAATACTTTTTTTTTCTTCTAGGGTGTTTATAATTTCATTGTATCGTTGTGTAGGGAGTGTGATACGTATGCCACCTCGAATATCTCCTACATGATAATTTTGTTCACCATGACACCCTAAACAGTTCTTTGTTGTTTTTAAAGAGCCCATAAAATTAAACTTCATGCTTTGATTTTGTTTATTGGAAAAATTCCAATAATATGTTTGATTTTTATGTTGTTCTAAATAGTTGAGTGCTTCTCTTTCAAATTTGTCTGGTGCATTATTTGGATTAAGTGGTTTAAGAGAAGTGATTTTGTAGAATCTTCCATCTTTAACTTCTTTATTTGCAATAGTAGAGATTTGTCTCGTCATCCAAGCAGGATTAATTTTAATAAGAATTTCATTATTTTTTGATAATAATATATTCTCTTTAAGATAAGGATTTGGTTGTAAATTATCATGTTGTTTAACATAGATGCCACCATGTGAAGCATTCCAGCTACGAACAGTTACCATATCGTCAAAATGTGCTTTTGCTTCAGCGACCATGTAGCCCTTTAGCATTCCAACTTCTTTTTGGAAACTCTTTTCTATATAGATATAAATCAGTAGACCTACACTAAAGATTAAAACAAAAACAGCACTCGCATATAATAATGTTTTATTATTCATAGATAGCCCTTTTGTTTGCTAAGCTTAAATTGTATAATTAACTTACTTAGGATATGATAAGAGAAATAAATTTAGGAAATAAAATGAGTAAGTTTGAAAATGTAACAGCTGTAAAAGAAGCAAATATTTATTACGATGGAAAAGTAACAAGTCGTACTTTGGAATTTAGTGATGGAAGCATTAAGTCTTTAGGAATTATGCTCCCTGGAGAGTATACATTTACTACAAATGATGCAGAGGCAATGGAGATGTTAAGTGGAGAACTTGAGATAAAATTACCCAATGAAGAGTGGAAAACACTTCACACTCCCCAAACTTTTGAAGTCGGAGCTAATGCATCATTTGATTTAAAAATTAAATCTGTTACTGATTATTGCTGTTCGTATATTAAGTAGTGGGTAATGAGAACGAACAATAATTTTCATGTTCTTATTGTTGATGATGAAAAATTTAATATTGAGTTAGTTGCTGTTTATCTTAAAGAGGAAAAATATCAACTCTCTTTTGCTCTTAATGCTAAAGGTGCAATTGAACAAGTTATGAAGAGTGATATAAATCTAATTTTACTCGATATTAATATGCCTGGTAAAGATGGTTTTGAAGTGTGTGAGATGCTAAAGGCAGATTATAAGACCCGAGATATCCCTGTAATATTTTTAACTGCTCAGACCGATATAGAGTACATTTCTCGTGCTTTTGAAGTTGGGGGAGTTGATTATATTTCTAAACCTTTTAATGGTGCTGAGTTAAAAGCTCGTGTAAAAACACACTTGCAAAATGTTGCTTATTTGGAATATATTAAAGATAGACAAACAAAACTCGCACAAATTAGTGTAACTGACCCTTTAACAAAACTCTATAATGCACTCTATTTTGATTCTCAAATAAAAACTTATCAAATGCATAATGAAAATTTTTGGCTTATTTATATAAAAATAGATAGGTTTGAGAAGATTAACAATATTTATGGATTTTATGGTGCAAATAAAATAATAAGACTCTTTTCAAAACTTTTAAAAGATATAGCTTATAAAAATTCTAAAGTTGCAAGACTTTATGGAATTAGCTTTGGTATTTTACTTAAAAATTATGAGAAGCAAGAGATCAAAAAACTCTATGAGGCGATTGTTGTAGCACTTGCTACTAATAAAGAGATTGGTAAACTTATAAGCATATCAACGGTGCTATATAATGCAAAAGATAGTACAACCTCTATTCCCGATATATACAAAAAACTTCAAGACTCTATTGTAAAAATAGAAGAAGTAAATAGCGAAAAATATCTTATTATTGATTAAGTTGTTCTATTTGTCTAATAATTTCTTTAATATGTAATATAGTGATATTCTCATGTTTTTGGAGTATCTCTTCGTCCCAGTTCTCTATCTCATCTTCATATTGGATACTTAGTTTATAAATCTTATTAAATCTTAGATTTCCAGTTACACCTTTTAGATTATGAAGTATATCTTTATTGAGTTTATCTGATTCTATTTTTATGAGTATATCTTGAAGTGTTTCTAAAAAACTACCTAGTAATTTTAAAATAATATTTTTATCATTAATACCTAAATTTTTACTGATGGCATCAAGGTCTATGGTGTCAAAATCAATTTCATCAACTTCCTCGTCTACACTGTGAGTATCTAAAAACCGTGCAAGTAAATTGTCCAATTGCTGTGGGACAACAGGTTTGTTTAGTGTAGCATTTACTCCTGCTTCTAAAAATGTTTTGATGTCTGCTTCTATAACATTTGCAGATAATGAGACAATAGGTTTGTTATAGTCCTTCTCTCTTAATAATTTTGTAGCACTAATACCATCCATGATTGGCATGTTAATATCCATAAGGATTAGGTCGTAGTGCTTATGAGTTGCCTCTTCTACTGCTTCTTGACCATTATTTACAATGGTATATTTTAATCCTCTCTCTTGAAGTAAAATAGCAATAAGCATTTGATTGGTTTCGTTGTCTTCTGCAACAAGAATATGTCCAGTATGCTGTGAAGAACTCTGTTTTAAGATAGTATCTGTTGGTTTTATCCCTAAATCCATATTAGAAAGAGTAATGAGTTTATCAAAGAGTACAGAGCCAGTCATAGGTTGTTCTATAAGATGAAATTTTTCATGTGCACAACTGAAAGTATCTTCTGTGCCTTCTATGTAAATTAAATGAAGCTTTTTAAAGCTGTTTAGAGCCTTAATACAGGCATCCTGTTCAAATAGTTTTGCACATATTATTACTATTTGTGTATCCTTATTTATCTCATCTATACTATTTATCTCTTTGTATTGGTATTCCCAACTATCAAGGTAAGTATAAATAATTTCATTAATGGTACAGTTTATTTTAGACTCAGATTTTAAAACAGCAATATTTATTAGAGGTATAGTATTGTTTCTTTTTATTGATTGTGTATTATTTAAAATTGCTAGTTTAATATCAAAATAAAATTCACTTCCCTTTTTCTCTGTACTTTTTACTTTTATTTGTGAACCCATCATTTTAAGATATTGCTTACTTATTGAGAGACCTAATCCTGTGCCACCAAACTCTCTACTTATCGAATTGTCAGCTTGTGAAAATGCTTGAAAGATAGTTGTTATTTTCTCCTCAGAGATACCAATACCACTATCTTTAACACTAAAATGTAAGCTTGCTTGTTTGTTTGTTATTTTATTGAGTAGTATACTTACTCTAATCTCTCCTTGTGCTGGAGTAAATTTGATGGCATTACTGAGGAGATTATTTAAAACTTGTTTTAATCGTTGAATATCACATTTAAGTGATATTGGGATTTTAGAATCAATATATGTATAATAGTTGATTTGTTTTGTTTTACAAAGGGATGAAAATGTAGAAACAGCTGCTTCCATTTCTGTAAAAAGATTAGTTTGTGTTTCATACAAGGTGAGTTCACCGCTTTCAAGTTTTGAGAAATCTAAAATATCATTGACAACATTTAAAAGGGTTTGACCACTTTTATGAATTATATCAACATAACGTTTGGCTTCGTTATCTAAATCTCGGTTAGTTAAAACATCGGTAAAACCTAATATACCATTAAGAGGTGTTCTAATCTCATGTGACATATTGGCTAAGAAAATTGATTTAGCTTGTTCAGAGGCATGAGCTTTTAAGATAGCATTCTCAAGGGTGGTTATGTCATATAGATTGATAATATAAGAATCATCTATCTGTTTTACCATAATATTAAAAGTGCGAACAATACCATCTTTTGTTAGTATTTTTGCTTTTTTATCTTTGTTGGTTTTGTTATGTGCTGTGTCATCTATCCAGTTTGGATATTTAGATGGATAGATATAACCATCTTCTTCAATAAAGAGATTACAGATGCAGTCATGTTGACTTTTGAACTCTTCAAAACTTGCATAATCAAGATAATAAAATAGTTTTTTATTTGCATTGAGCATTCCTTCTTTTTTAGAAGATAGAAGGACAATGCTGTCTTGGTTGTCAAAGATAGCTTTGATGAGTTTTTCTTTCTCTTGTATACGTTTTTTTGATTCTACCTGTTTTGTTACATCTTGGCGAATAGCAATAAATTCTTTAATTTTGCCATCTTCATTAAAGATAGGCATGATAGTTGATTCCACAAAATATATAGAACCATCTTTTGCTTTATTGGAGAGTAGTCCTTTCCAAGTTCTGCCTCGAAGGATTGTAAACCACATCTTTTTAAAGATAAAATCTGAAACATTCTTATCCCGTATAATATTATGATTTTGCCCGATGAGTTCTTCGTGTGAATATTGACTAACTCTACAGAAGTTATCGTTTGCATAAGTTATTTCACCATGAATATTTGCTTTTGACACAAGAGAAGATTGATCAACAACTTCTTTGTACTCTTGCAGTAAATGCATATGTTCTTTTAACTCTTCTGCTGTCTGTTTTACGAAATGGGTAAGAGCATTAAAGGTAAGGTTTTCTAAACTGTTAGCATTAATTTTTTGTGTTTTAATTTCATGAGTTTGTTTTTGTTTTTCTGATAATACTAAAATAGTTGTTGTGCAATTGAGCAAGGCATTATCAGCAGTGGTGCTGTAAAATTCTCCATAGGTGAAAAAACCTGCAGTTGGGGCAATTGATTCAAAGGGCTTAAACTCATTTTCTAGTACATTACCTAAAAGAGTTTTTCTTGCTATACAAGAGTAAATAAAGATAGCCTCAGCAGGATTTTGTTTTAGCTCTTCACCCATAATATTTGAGCCTGATATAATACTTGAAGCATTACAAAACCCAAATTGTACTTTTTGTCCCTCTTTGAGAGGACCTGCAAATACTAAAGATTCTCCATCAACAGCTATTGGAGTACGTGAGACAAAAGTATTGCCCTCTTTGTAAAGGAGTTGAAAGTTAGGTAAAGAGGCTGCATTGTTATCAAGTATATGTGAGCCTAAATATTTTTTAAAAACACTAACAGCACTTTGTGAGTCTATTTCTTTAATAATATTTTTATCAGCCGAAGTAATGGTAAACTCTTTTCCTATTGGAGTCCAATTTAAATTGTAGTCATTGTTTGCAAAAAGTTTTTTACCAGAAAATGAGACAGCTACAGCACCCTCTTCATAAATCTTTTTACCAAGAAATACAAGGGTCTTTTTGAGTGCAAAGTTATCACCAGCGAGACCTCCAGCAATGATTAGTTCTGGATTTTCTTGTTTGATTCCCTTAATGAAACCTTCATAATCTTCTCCCTTTAGTCCTTCACTTAAAACAATAGCTGCTTTTGTTTGTTTGGAACATATATGTGAAGAGAGTAAACTTCCAGAAGTTTTATCTATACTGTTAACGTGATAGGTTTGTAGTTTTGTTTTTTTAAATAATGAAAGACTAATAACAGTGGAGTTATCGTACATTTTAGCATGTGATATTTCACCTGCTGTTGTAGTTCCAATTATCTGAGCATTGGGAAAATTTTCATGAATATCATGTAGTAATTTCCTTATCTCTTTTTTACTTGTTAATGCAGTAAATATTTGAATTAGTTGTGATTTATAGATGCTTTTTTGAGCCTCTTTTTTCGCTTTTTTATAATTTATACCGTCATTATCATGTAAAAAAGTAATATGCTTCATTTTATTCTCTCTTTAATAGAATCTAGTTTTATAAAAACTGTGTTACTAGTCTTGAAAGTGATGTCTCATCCAAAGCTCCAGATACACGATGAACCTCTTTGCCATTTTTAAATACCATAAGTGTTGGTATACTTCTTATGCCAAATCTTGCTCCGAGGTTTTGTTCATTTTCCGTATTGACTTTTGTAAAAAGTGTTTTGAGTGGAAACTTTGTTGCTGACTTTTCAAAGTTAGGTGCCATCATTTTACATGGTCCACACCATGGTGCCCAAAAATCAACTATAACAGGGATATCGCTATTGACTATAACTTCATCGAAATTACTGTTTGTTAGTTCTATGGGTTTTGTATCTAAAAGTGAATTTTTACACTTTCCGCAGTTTGCTTTTTTATAACTCTCTTTTTGTGGTACATTATTGACACTTAAGCAGTGTGGGCATATTATTCTCATGTATTCTCCTTTAAAATTGGTAATTTAATTTTTAATGTTGTATATTCATCTTTACTCAAGGCATATATTTCCCCTTCTAAATGTTCACTGACAATGACTTTACACATATACAATCCTAGACCTGTTCCATTTTTGCTTTTTGTTGAGAAATAGGGTTCAAATATTTTTTGTAGAATATCTTGCTTAATCCCTCCTGCATTATCAGTGAGGCTAATATAGATAAAGGAGTTCTCTTGTAAGATACTTACTGTTATATTTTTTTCTTTTTTCTTATTCTCTAAAAAAGCATCAAGTGAGTTTTTGACAATTATGATAATAACTTGTAATAACTCATTTTTATAGGTGAAAATTGTGAGATTCTCATCAATATTGTGTTTGTACTGAATCCCTAAATGATTCATTTCAGTTTTGAGGAAAAAGATAGATTTGTTAAAAAGTTCAGATAAATTAACATCGCTTTTTTGTTTGTTTGGTTTGAAGTAGTTTCTAAAATCATCAATAGTGTCTGATAAGTACAAGACTGTTTTTTCAATAGTTTTAAATGAATACTCCAAGGATTGCTCATCAAGAATCTGAAGTTCTTGTTTCACTTTCATTGTAGCAACCAAAGTGTTGATGACTGAAAGAGGTTGTCTCCACTGATGAGCTATCATACTAATCATCTCACCCATCGCAGCACTTCGTGAGGATGCCAAGAGTTGTTCATGTTGTCTATTTATAGTTCCTTGTTCTTTTATGAGTTGGGAATTTAACTCTTGTACTTGTTGTATATTCTCCTTTAGTAAAGCATTAGTGTTTGCCATTATTGTTTGGTCTGTTATAATCAAGGCAACTAAGTTAGTCTCATAGGGTATGATACTAACATCTTGTTGCATGTATTCAAAGTTGGCAGTTCTGAGATGATTATTTTTTATAGGAATGAGATACTTTGAAGTATCTGCAGTATAGAAGGTAGCACAACCCATTTGCAAGGCAGTTTTTATTTTTCTTAAAAGTGTTTTTGCATTTATAGTAGGAAAAATATCATGTATTTTTTTCCCTAAAACTTCCTCATTTTTGAGTCTTGTTTGTATCTCCATCCATCTGTTATAATGAATGATATTGAGTTTGTCATCAAGAACGATAACCCCATTGTCTATGTTAGAGACAATGGGGTTATCTATATCAATTCTTCTAGAATCGTGTTGAGTTTTGTTTTGAGCCATTGTATGGAATCATCTTTTGTTAGTATAAATATCTCACCATTTATTTTTTGGTCTTGAAAATTTAGTTGAGTATCTATTACGATTACTTGAGTGTATTGTTGGAATGCTTCAACATCTGCAATATCTTCAAGCGGAACTTTTGAAATACATGGTAAAGAATAACTCACAGCTGTACCCATTTCATGTGCAAGTTTTGTTGTGAGTGTAGAGGTCAGAATATTTGTAAGTTCTAAGATGGCATCGTCTAAGTCATCATCACTTTCTAGTTCTAAGTGTGTTGCTAAATTATGAACACTCGTCTCATCAATAAAAAAAGCACTCTCTCCATTGAACTCACCATTAAATGTTTGAGTTGCAAAAAAGTAACTTGAATTTTTAAGAGAGTGAAAATTTGATAGAAGTTGACTGACATTCATAATTTCTATATTTGGAATACTTAAAGATGCAAAGGCATCGAGCATATCTGCAACGACTGCGGTCGTACTACCATAAGCAACATTCATTAACTCTTGGAGGACATCTTTTTCATCTTCTGTTAAATTATACATGTTTAAATAATTTCCAGTAGTTCTTGCATTTTTTCAACATTGATTGGTTTTTGAACATGAAGTTGTGCACCAAGTTCTATAACTCTCTGTTTTGCTTGGACTTGAACATCTGCAGAAACTACAACTATTTTAGCTTTATTATTTATCTCTAATAGTTTTGGTAGTGCCTCATAGCCATTCATCTCTGGCATAGTTAAATCTAAAAATACAATATCTACTTTTTCTTTTTGCATAATTTCAATAGCTTCAAAACCATTAGTTGCTTGAAAAATTTCGGCATCTCCAACCTGACTCTTAAGAGATTTTATTAGGCTCAGTCTTGCAAGTTTTGAATCATCAGTGACGAGATATTTCATTAAAACGATCCTTCTTTGTATTTGACATTTTCACAGATTATATAAAAAATAGCATCTTTAATATTGGTGTGATTCGTATACTCTCCAATAGCTAAGGCAAAGTTGTTTTCATAAAGTAGAGTCATCCCTTGCTCCATACTAACTAAACTTAATTTAGATGTTTCTAAAAGTTTTGCATCACTAATTAAAGTACATGATAATTCAACAGTTATCCAATCATAAGCACGAGCTTTATCTTGAACTGCAAAGATTAGCTTTACTTGTGTTGGTGAGATAATATCACACGAGCGAAATTCAGCATCTTTAAAATGCTCAAATCGCTCCATAAAGTTTGTGATATTTTTAGTCAGTAAAGGTCTCATCTTAAGCGACCTATTGACAACCTACACACTCCATACTTCTATCTTCTACATCGTTATGAATCTCAGGAGATTGTGAACGAAGGTAGTAAGTTGATTTTAGTCCTAGTTTCCAAGCGAGCATATAAATCTCATTTAGGTAGCGTCCACTTGCTTTGTCTAGTGTTATAAAGATGTTAAGTGATTGTCCTTGGTCTATCCATTTTTGTCTAATTGCTGCTGCTTTGATTAGAACTGTTTGGTTTAAATCATAAGCTGGTGTATAGTAACTCCAGGTATCAGGTGAGAGATTTGGAACAACAACAGGAATAAGACCACTTAAGTTCTCTTCAGACCATTTACGTTTAAATACTGGTTCAATTGCTTGAGTCGTTCCTGTTAAAATAGAGATAGAAGAAGTTGGTGCAACAGCCATTAAGTAACCATTTCTCATACCTTGGTTTTTAACTTTAGTACGAAGTTCATCCCATTCATAAGCTGAGGCAAAAAGTCCACCACGGTCAACAAGATTTATAACTTCTGCATTTGCATGGTCTTGAGGGAAAATTCCTCTACTCCATTTACTTCCTTTAAACTCTGGGTATTGTCCTTTTTCAAGTGCTAAGTCAGATGAAGCTGAAATAGTGTTATAACAAACAGATTCCATTACTTCATCAATTTTATCAAAGTGTTCTTGAGTTCCCCACATGATTTTTTGTTCCGCTAACATCTGAGCTTCACCCATAACACCAAGACCAATAGAACGGCTTTTCATGTTTGTGCGTTTTACCTTTTCTATAGGGTAAAAGTTAAGGTCAATAACATTATCCAAACATCTAACTGCTGTTGGTACAATTCTCTCAATATCTTCTTTTGCATTGATACGAGATAAGTTTATAGATGCAAGATTACAAACAGCTGTTGATCCATCTACTTTCTCTTTCTCAACAACATAGATAGGCAAGCCACCTAGTGAGTCAAGGGCTGTTACCTTTTTAGCTGGTTTTTCTATGCCACTATCTACCTTTACAATCTCATCTTCTTCATAACTAACACTCTCACCATTTTCAAATATGAACTTTATTTTGTAGTGATTTGGTTCTGTATTTTGAAAAATTTCAGTACAAAGGTTTGAGCTACGAATAATTCCAAAGTGATCATTTGGGTTAGCACGGTTAGCATTATCTTTAAAACAAAGAAAAGGTGAACCTGTTTCAAAGTAAGATGTAAGGATCTTTTTCCAAAGGTCTTTTGCTTTGACTTTTTCTTTGATAAGGCTTTCATCTTGCTCTAATTCTATGTAACGTTTGGTAAACTCTTCACCATATATGTCAGTAAGTTCTTTTGTATCATAAGGATCAAAAAGTGTCCAGATAGCATCTTGTTGAACACGCTCCATAAAAATATCATTGAGCCACATTGCTGGGAAAAGATCATGAGCACGACGACGCTCCTCACCAGAGTTTTTCTTCAGGTCTAAAAAGTCATTGATGTCTATATGCCATGGTTCCATATAAACAGCAATAGCACCTTTTCTAGTACCTAACTGATCAACTGCAATAGCGATGTCATTTGTGATTTTTAGAAATGGTACACTTCCCCCTGCTGCATTTTTATGTCCATCAATAGATGAACCCATAGAGCGTATTCGAGTCCAATCCCATCCAATTCCTCCACCAAACTTAGAAAGCATAGCCATCTCTTGGTAAGCATCGAAAATACCTTCGATATTATCAGGAGTTGAACCAATATAACAAGAGCTGAGTTGGTGTCTTGTAGTTCTTGCATTAGAAAGAGTTGGAGTTGCAAGCATAACCTCAAATGTACTTATCATGTTATAAAACTTGATAGCCCACCCTTGGCGGTCTTCTTCTCGTTGTGCTAAGAACATTGCTATAGCCATAAACATATGTTGTGGCAACTCTATAGGACAAGCTTGAGAGTCTTTAATAAGGTATCTATCGTATAGTGTTTTGATGCCGAGGTAATTAAATTGTAAATCTCGCTCTGGAACAATATGCTTCTCAAGCTCTTCTAAATCATACATCTCTTTAAGACCAAGAAGAATACGTCCAGTTTTTTCACCTTTGTCAAAATACTTTTCTAATGTGCAGTAACCTGTAAAACCATTTACTTGATGGTAAAGATTAAAAAGAAAAAGACGTGATGCAACAAAAGTCCAGTTTGGTGCATCAATATCAATCTTATCTACAGCAGTTTTTATAAGTGTTTCTTGAATCTCTTTAGATGTTATACCATCACGAAAATGAAGATGGGCATCAACTTCTAGTTCACTTTGCGATACATTGTCTAAACCTTTTACGGCAGCAGAAGTGTACTTTTGTATTTTGGATATATCTAGTGGTTCTGTTCTACCATTTCTTTTTATTACTGTTATCATGTATAGTCCCCTACTCTATGTTGATTTATTTGAAAACTCTAGCAAAAATGTTATCTACATTTTTAGTATAGTAATCATAGTTAAAACACTCACGAATTTGTTTTTCGCTGAGTTTGCTTCTAAGTTCTTCATCTTCTAACAAGTGATTGAGGTAGAGTGACTCTCCCTTATCATTTGTAGTTGGACGACCTTGTTGAATCTCTTCCCAAACTTTCATCGCATTTCTCTGAACAATTCTGTAAGCATCTTCACGACTCACACCTTGGAGTGGAAGTTCAAGTAAAACACGTTGTGAAAAAACAAGTCCACCTGTTAGGTTCAAGTTTTTCATCATGTTTTGAGGATACACGGTTAGGTTTGCTATTACATTATTCATACGGTGAAGCATAAAGTCAGTTGTAATAAAAGCATCCGGTAACCAAAATCTTTCAGTCGATGAGTGGCTAATATCTCTCTCGTGCCAAAGAGCAACATTTTCCATGGCAGGTATTGCATAAGCACGTATCATTCTTGCAAGACCTGTAATGTTCTCTGTAAGAATAGGGTTACGTTTGTGCGGCATAGCCGAACTTCCCTTTTGTCCTTTTGCAAAATACTCTTCACACTCATACACCTCTGTTCTTTGCCAGTGACGAACTTGAACAGCAAACTTCTCAATAGATGAAGCCATAAGTGCTAAAGCAGTAGCAAGACGAGCATAACGATCACGTTGGATAACTTGGTTGGATGCTGGAGCAGATTTGAGTCCTAGCTCTTCACAAGTATAATCTTCAAGCTCTAAAGGTGCGTGAGCAAAGTTACCCATAGCCCCACTTACTTGACCAACTGCTATTACATCCATAGTCTGTTCAAGATTTTCTAAATGACGCTTCATTTCATCGTACCAAACAGCAAGAACAAGACCAAAAGTAATTGGCTCACCATGGATACCATGAGAACGTCCAACCATAAGAGTCATCTTATGTTCCATGGCACGTTTTTTGATAGACTCCATAATCATCTTTACATCTTCAATAACTAACTCTAAAGAGTCTTTCATCTGAACTGCTACTGCCGTATCGATTGTGTCTGAAGATGTCATTCCATAGTGAAACCATCTTGACTCATCACCTAATGTTTCGCTTACAGAAGTAGTGAATGCAATCAGGTCGTGACGAGTTACTGCTTCTATCTCATCTATTCGTTTTATATCAAAGTTCGCATTTGCTACAATTTTGTCGGCATCTTCTTGAGGAATTTTACCGAGTCTTGCCCAAGCTTTAACAACTGCTTTTTCAACATCTAGCCAAGCTTGATATTTTGCTTGGTATGTCCATTTTGATGCCATCTCTTCGCGGGAGTATCTGTCTATCATTTTTAACCTTTATGAGTATTCGTAATTTATGCTAAAATTCGCATAATTAAAGTAGTTTATTTTACATAAGTTTTAGTAAATAAGTTATTAAAAAGGATGGAAATTTTGCCATTTGTAAAAAAGAAAATGTTTGTAAAAGAGAAGCAAAAAGCTGTTTTGTTTTTGATGCATGAATTAGGTTATGCACAAAACGAGGCACAGAGATTTATCTCAAAAGGAAGAGTCTTAATCAATGGTGAGAAGATGCTTAAAACTGCTGGTGAGATTGAGGGTGAAATAGAGTTCATATATTTTGAACCAATTACAAAAGGATTAGAGCCTACTTATGTGCATGAGGAGTTTGTTCTATTTGATAAACCAAGTGGAGTACTTATTCATCCACAAACAAAAGCAACACCCTACTCTCTTATTGACGAATTAAAGTATCAGTTTGGTAGAGATGCCAATATTGCACATCGTATTGACAAAGAGACAAGCGGACTTGTTTTATGTGCTAGAAATAAAAAAAGTGAAAGAGAAATCAAGATGATGTTTCAAGAAAGAGATATGAAAAAAAAATATCTTGCACTTGTTCATGGAGAGTTTAAAGATGAAATAACAATTGATGCTCCACTACTTCGTTTTCAAGCTGTGAGTGCTTTAGTAAGAATGGTTGTAAAAGTTGATGAAATGGGAAAAGAGTCTAAAACACATTTTAAACCCTTAGAATATTTTCCTGAGTTAGATATGACACTTGTAGAGTGCGCCCCTTTTACTGGAAGACAACATCAGATACGTGTCCATTTGTTTCACGTGAAACATTCAATAGTTGGTGATCCAATTTATGGACAGAGTGAAGAGAATATTTTAAAATATCTCGATAGAGAACTTACACCTGAAGATAGAGTAAGAAATGGAGGAGCTACAAGATTACTACTTCATGCAAATGAATTGGAGTTTGAACTCTATAATCATAAATATAGTGTCAAGAGTAAAGTTGATTTCAAAAAAGAGTTTAAAAGCTATCTGAAGCCCTAAAGTAAGCTCTTTTTATTCACAATAAAAAGTGAAGTGTGAATAAGTGACAAAGATGTGAATAGAAATAATTATATTTGTTATAATTATTTATTATAAATGCTTTAATCTCCCTATAATAGGGAGTTTGTTGGGTTTTTGTGCTAGAGTTAAGTTAATATTTATATAAATAATTTC
>ERZ890953.397-NODE-397-length-25694-cov-5.067943_pt1 | contig 25694 bp, 22 predicted proteins | sample MGYA00521264_ERZ890953 | MGnify/ENA primary metagenome ERZ890953 (study PRJEB32303, sample SAMEA104408629) | aquatic metagenome | biome: Brackish water; feature: Chemocline; material: water | place: Baltic Sea | collected 2014-10-26T21:54:00 | depth 200 m ...
CTTTCCTTAACAGTGCAGCTAGGTTAAGTTGCACTTATGAGTTGAATTCGGGTTCGTTAATCTGCTTTAGAACAGCGTAGCCGTCAACCTCTGGCATAGATAAATCAAGTAAAACTATATCTATAGGTATATTCTTTAAGACGTTTAAGCCAGCCTCACCCCCATCTGCAATAATGCAATCGTATCCATAGGCTTTTAGAAGTGCCTGAGTACTGTGAAGCAGATTGATATCGTCATCGATTGCCAGGATTTGATAACTGGATTTATTAATGTCCTTATCAAGTCTGTATGCACTTGCCATGATAGAAGCTAAACCATCAGTTGTCCGATACTGAATCGATGGTTTTGTTCCGGACATATTATTCACCTCTATTTTCTTGGTAAAAGGATAGTAAATTCTGCGCCACCAAAATCCGATGTGCTGTAACTTATACTTCCCTTTAAATCAGAAACGAGTTTATTAACAATTGTGAGACCTAATCCTGAATGGTTTGCGCCTTTGGTTGTTTGAACAGGAGAAAATAAACTTTCAAGTATTGATTCAGGGATTCCGCTACCATTATCTGATATTGTTATCTGGATAAATTTTTTACTGTTTACAATAATAAGGGCTTTTGATTGTATTTTAATAATGCCCTTATCGGGTAGAGATTCAGCTGCATTTTTTAGCAGGTTACTCAGTATTTGTTTTAACTTGTTTTGATTACAGGCTATAAGAGGTAGCTTTGGATCAAGAACAAGCTCACTCTGAATATGATTTATTTTGTAAAAAGTGGGTTTATATAGAGTGACAAGGTTGTTGATTAAGCTGTTAATATCCACTTCTGGAGAATCGTCTCCACGGCTTTCCATAATAGCTTCCTGGTCACTTTTTAACTGTAATAGCAGTTCTCCGACACGATCAATTTCAGATCGTACGGTGTCTAGATGTTGCCTGTTTTCAGAGTCTTCCTCTAAATCCATGGCAATAATTTCCAGATAATTATTGATGATAGTTAAAGGGTTATTAACTTCATGAATGACTTTTCGAGTGTGTAGCTGAATTTCCTGCTGCTTCAGCTGTTGCTGTTGTTGGAGTTCAATGGTAGCCCGTTGCTGTTGTGCCATCGAATTGGCTATAACCGTTGAAAAATGCAATAAAAGTTGATGGTCGGCACTAAGTCTGTTCAGCTGATGTTGTTCACAGCCTATTGCTATAACGGCTAATAATTGATGCTGGCTAAAAAGTGGAAGGCAGAGCAACTGGGTAGATTTCATAGAGGCTTTAATCTGCTGATCTATGACCGGTATTTCTGTAAAAAAGGTTTGTTCCAGACTATCCAGAATACAGTTTTCAAGAGCAGCCTGTGTTACCAGGCTACGACCTGATTTAAATTCTATGCTGAAGGATTGATCGGGTCGAATATTCTTACTGTGGCTGGCTATACCGGTTAATACTGTTTGTTGCTGATCAGGAAAAAAGAACATATTTGTTGATAGGCCAAACAGCATTTGCAGGTTTTCACTGACCAGCTTCATCATGTCTGCAGTGTTTTCAAATGCTTCTATTTGTTGGTGAATACCATCGAGCAAAGCAATTTGGCGTACTTTACGTGCCAGTTCCAGGCGAACACTCTCATCATCTATGTTTATTTCTGGCAAAGCGGATTTAGTGTCGACTTTAATTCCGAATCCAGCAGCATCGGCGATAGCTAACTGAGTTGACTGAACCAATAAATCTTCTATTACCGGTTGATTCAGGCCAAATAAATTATCTTCCACCAGGTATTTATTATTTGTGTGGTTTAAACGATTACACAGCTTTGAGGAAAGGCTGACAATCTTAACTAGTGATTGTGCATCTTGAAGTAGCTCTGCGGGTTTATGCTGGTATCTTATTGCATCCTGTATACAGGACTCGATTTGCCAGCTGTCGATAACATCGGCAGCCAGATCAGAGCTTTGGATACCGAAATGTTTTTGCTCATCGAAAAGTAGAGCGTTCTGATTCGAAGCTTGCTGTAGCATAGATTGATATTGCTGCGGATTGTTTGCAATAAAAATCAGTTGTCCAAGCTGATGTAATAAACCGCCTAAATAGGCTTCATCCGGTTTATCGAATGCCGTCAGGTTGGCTAGCTGTCTGCATAAATGAGCGCAGATCAGGGCATCCAGCCATAGCCTGCCCATTAATACTCCTAGCTCATCATTAAACTGTGAAAAGAATTGATGTACGGCTGAGGTCATTGTTATGGTTTTCAGGGTTTTAGTGCCCAGTACCACCAGTATTTGTTTAAGTTCGGTGGCATTATTCCATTGGCTGTAGGCTGCAGAATTTGCGATGGAAATAACCCTGGCAAACAGCGCTGTATCTTTTTCTATAATTGATTCCAGTTGTTGAAAACTGATGTCAGTTTGATTGAAAAGATCAATCAAACTGATTAAAACCTGGGGTGCTGGAGGTATTTTAGTTAAATCCAGCTCTATTATGTGCTTATGGAGGGTATTCATGGTGTTTAATATACTGCATTATATATATCCTGTAAGTCAATGATTAAAATGGATTTATTGATATTAAATAATTCGTAAATATTTTAATTTTTTATTTTAAAATGTGTAAAAACTGCATTTACATAATTATGAAAATTGGTCTAAAAAAATCAGTTCAATGTTATATAGCTATCGTCATTAAATAATTTCATTAAATCCACAAAATTAACAGAATGACTTACTGGTTTTATAGTGCATCATGAAAAACATTCTGGAAATTAAAGATTTACAGTAACTGGCAAAATTTCGTCTTCGCAGTTCAAATGGAACAGTGAGCAGGATGTGTGATGAGGTATCATGCCTGGTGGGGTGCTAAAGGGTTTTAAATTGAGCTACCAGGGTGCAAAAGTATTCATGAATGACATAGGTGGTCCCATAGTGTCATTCATATCTCGCATGTCATAACTCATATTACCGGTATTAACAGTCATATATTTCATAGACTGATTCATTTCAGAGACGGATCTTAATAAGGGGGGGAGTGTGTCCAGTTTGGATGACATCGCCCCGGTGTCTCTTTGCATGCTGAGCATTGAACTGTCCATACTGGCGACATGACTGCGCATGTTTTTGACTTCATCTGTCATGGTTTCGACAGTATCAGTTAGCCTTGAGATATTTTCCGCCATCAATGCCAGGTTCCGCTCCATTTTAGGGTCAACATTCATCGCCAGTTCATGCACATCATCGGTGAGGCTGTAGATTAACCAGAATCCTGATATTGCCATAATGCCAAATATGATGATGGCTGGATAAACCATTCTTTCCCAGCGCTTTGCGCTCGCTTCAAATGATCCTATAAAGGGGTAAATAGTTTTTTCCCAGCGATTCGCACTGGCTTCGAATGATGTAACAAAATTGGCTAAAACAGTTTCCAGGTTATCAGAATCTTCAGAAGTTGATGCTAAATTGGTGTTCTCAGAAGGTTGCTTTTTGTCGTTTATCGGTTGATTCATTTAGGCTTACCGGAGTCCATATACTTTGTTTTAAATATACACCATAATAATCCCTGATGTTTATAATGATATCCTGTTGAATTGATTCATGTAGTGATTTTATGTTATCCAGTATTTTGCCTGGCAGGGCTATGGTTAAATTTCTGCTATCCCTGAAATAGAACAGCGTCTGTTAATTTTTGCTGGTCTTTATATTTTAAATTGAGTCAGTATCTCGCATAGTCTTTTTGATCTGAAACCCATTAAATCAGACGAATTAATTTGAAATATTAATAAATGGAAGTGACTGGATTATTAGAGCATATAGATTATATTGACCCGAATTCTTAAGAAGGGTGAAATTTACTTTTTTCACTATTCAACTGACTCTGTTAAATTACTCAAAAAATTATTGTATGAAAATATTTGGTTCTCTTTATGAAATGGTTATGACCTGGTCAACACATCGGCATGCTTCCAGGTATCTCGCAGGCGTTAGTTTTGCAGAAGCTTTTATCTTTCCAATTCCTGTGGCCATCATGTTATTACCGATGTGCCTGGCAGATCCGGGAAAAGCCTGGAAGCTGGCCCGGTTGACACTTATTTTCTCTGTGCTGGGCGGTATAGCCGGTTACTTGCTGGGTCTTGGAGCCTATGAGTTGATAATGCCGTTGTTACAGAGTCATGCTGCTCAATTTGAAAAAGCGCAGAACTGGTTTGCTGATTACGGTGTGTGGGTAGTACTAATGGCTGGTTTTTCTCCGGTACCATATAAAATTTTCACTATTACTGCTGGTGCCCTGGTCATGCCTTTTATCCCATTTTTAATTGCCTCCATTATAGGCAGGGCTTCTCAATTCTATTTAATAGCATTGCTGGTAAATAAATTTGGTCCTTCTATGGAACCTAAAATCAGGCAATATGTAGAGTGGTTAGGCTGGGGATCAGTAGCGCTTATTACTGCTTTAATAGTCTGGTTGAATATAAAATAAGATTTATTTTTGATCAGTTTCAGAATGGCTATTCGTAACAAAAATAACTCCGCCTACTATGAGTAATATGCCGATAGTTTTAGTTATTGAAACTGTCTCATCTAATTCGGGTAAAAAAACTGCACCCAGATAAACCAGGATATAACTCAGGCTTAACATCGGGTAAGCAAAACTGAGTTCATATTTTGCAAGAGCTATCATCCACATCAACATGGACAGGGCATAGGCAGATAGACCGCCTGTCACCCAGACAGCTGTAACCCATGGAAAGACGATGAATAAATCCAAATCAGGCGGCACCTGGTTCATTCCCATTTTTATTGCCAGTTGTGCGCCACTGCCTAACAATATACTGCCAGCCATTAACATTATTCCGCTATATGTTATGGGTTGAAATTTCATATCATTAGATTGATAAGATGGTGATACCACAAATAATGAGAAATACTCCAAACCATCTACCACCACTGATCTGTTCATTCAACCAGCTGCGTGAAGCCAGTAGCACAAGTACATAACCGAGTCCCAGATAAGGATAAGCCTGGCTGACTTCCATTCGATAAAGAACCGCCATCCAGAAAGCCATTCCTGTGGCAAGACACAAAACCGCCCACCAGGTTTCGTGCTGACGTATTAACCCGCCAATCATTCCTATATTAGCAGAATGTTGTGCTGCCTTATCAGCTGCAACCTTTTGTAATATCTGGCCTGTAGTAATGAGTAATAAGGTGGCGCTGATTAACAAAATATCCATTTAATTAATTAATACAAAACTAAATGAACCGAATTCTTTTCTGGTGGCATCCGCTGGAATTATTTCAAGTATGGGATCAGGGCAATCCCGATGACAAAAAATAGCAACAGCCCGTTTATTTTTGTTGGAAATCATTTTTTTAACGTTAGCTGTGTTGACCAGTCGATCTTTGGCATCCGGGTAAGACAGGCCATATTCCACTTCATTTGCAGTCAGCAGGTAAATATCCTTGCGTTTTAAATACCAGTTAACAGCCCTGAACATAGAACCGGCACTGATAATGATAGTGTTTTCGTCAATCAACGGAGACACTTCTAATAACAGTTTTTCCGGAGCTTTCTTTTCCACTACTTTTAGTGGCGTGGCGAAAGTCAAAATCGCGATGACCGGGAAAATAAATGCCAGTATTGAAAATACTCGTAAATTCCATGGATTTTTTCTGAAACTGATAAAACCACCCATTAGCAGAGCAATAACAAAGGAAGTTAACAGGATGACCATCTGCGGTAGTTCATCGCGTCCATATACAGCCTTAGACTCATCCTGAAACTGTAAATAAATGACTGCCAGCAATAAAATGCTCAGTACCAGTAGATTAAAACCGCTACCCCATTTGAACAGGCGATATTTTCCACTATCCTGAAAATAGCGGGTTAAACCATTCGACATCAGAATAGCCAGTGGAGGAAAGCAGGGTAAAATATAGGTTGCCAGTTTACCGCTTGAGGCTGAGAAAAATAAAAATGGTAGCAGTAGCCAGATCAATAGTAAGCGGTTAATGGTCCTGTTTTCTAAAGGGGTATTTTTTTTCAGTCCGGCAATAGCAGCTGGTAGTAAGCTCACCCAGGGAAACGCCAGTAGTGGGAAATACATTATAAAATAATAGAAAGGCTCTTTATGTTGGGCGTCTTTGGCTGTAAACCGTTGGATGTGTTCAACCCAGAAGAAATAATGCCAGAAATCACCCTCCTGTAGATGTATTAGTAAGCCCCATGGCAGAACAACCAGTATGGCAATGAATACCACCACCCAGCCTTTAATCAGCAGGGCGTGCCATTGGTGATGCCATATTAACCAGGGAACCAGCACCAGTACCGGTACCGCAAACGCTAAAAATCCTTTGGTTAGAAATGCGAGACCCAGTGTTAGCCCGCAAATAATCCAGAATATCCAGGCTCGGCCCGGCTTTTTTTCCAGTGTGGCCAACACATAACTCATGATACCTGCCGTCAGGAACAGGGTTAACAGGCTATCCAGGGTAAAGTGAGTTCCCAGTAGATAGATACCCAAAAAGGTCAAATAAATGAAAGCAGCGAGTGCAGATGAATGCCGACTGGGGAAAAATTTCAGGCTGAAAAAATATATCAGCATGGCGGTTATGCCAGCGGCTAAGGTGGTAGATAGTCTGACCGCAAAATTATTTTCGCCTAATAGTGAAATTGATATGGCGTTCAACCAGTAGCCTAACGGTGGCTTTTCAAAATAGCGTAAACCATTCAAATGCGGAGTTATCCAGTTACCGCTATCTATCATTTCATAGGGTATTTCGGCATAACGTGTTTCATCGGGTATCGCCAGAGGTCGTAAATTTAGCGGTAACACATAAACCACAATAAAAAAAAGAACCAGTCCAATGCCGATTAGCAGATTGTTATTATTTTGGGAGGATATTTTTTGTGTCATATTTAAAATTAACTCAATAATTCAGGTCCCTGCCAGCAAACTGTACCTTCGCGTCCGGGTAAGGGCTTTAACTCAATATTGCAGATCGGCAGTTTATTTTTATGTTCAGACAGCAGCTGACTTAACGGATTAAAGGCCACCCCTTTTTGTGCTGCCATATCCAGGAAATCTTCAAAAAGCTGGCGTCTGGATAAACCTTCTACTTCAGCATGAATGGTTAATACATTAAGTTGACCAGGTTTAATTAGTGACAATAAGTGCTCGTTATAATTAGCATCCGTTATGCCCTGGCTGCCAATGATTTCATCATAAGTTGGCAGAGTGACTGGTATCTGAGGTGTGTCCAGAACCTTATTATTAACTTTGGGCAGGAAAATGGATGAACCACGACAGTCACTGTTAAATACAAAAGAGTAGGTCTGTTTCTCCTGCAATACCTGCTCGGTACATTTCCATCCTGCAACTGCAGAGCAGCTAACGGACTGATTCAGAATTCGTGTCAGTTCGGTCATCCCTGATTTGATATGCTCAGCAATTTTCGATCGATCCATGTTATCGACTTTCATCTGCCAGGCATGGTGGTCCCAGGCATGTAAACCGATCTCATGCCCGGCATCAAAAGCAGCCCTTATTTGCTGCTGTGCTTTTTTACCTATTTTAGCGCCCGGCCAGAAAGTCCCCTGTAGAAGGATTGACCAGCCATACAGACTGGCGGCATTGGAGCGCAACATTTTAATTAAAAATGCAGGTTTCAATAGCCGCCATAAATGGCGGCCCATATTATCAGGGCCAACTGAAAAAAATATACTGCTGCAAATATGCCGTTTTGCGAAAAGCTCTAGTAAATAAGGGATACCCTGCCGGGTACCGCTTAAAGTATCAACATCGATTCTGAGGCCTACCTGAATCAACTTTTTATTTGTTAACGCCATTTGTTCATACGTGTTGAGTTTGTCAGGCGCTTACAGGCCATGCTCCTCGGCATATTCGCGTAAGAAGTAATCAACGGTTTCCTTTACTGAAATATCCAGCATGATATGCGGAGTCCAGTCTAATAACCGTTTGGCATTTTCGATACTGGGTTTACGGTGCTGAACATCCTGGTAACCATCACCATAGTAGGCATGACTTTCGGTAAGATGCATACCAACAAAAGGAGGGAAGTGATTACGTAATTCGTGGGCATCAAATTCTTCTACAAGAATTTCAGCCATTCTACGAATACTGGCTTCATTGTCAGGATTACCGATATTGATAATCTGCCCGTCACAAACCCCATTTTTATTTTCAATAATTCGATACAGGCATTCAGCGCCTTCTGAAACATCGGTAAAACAGCGTTTCTGTTCACCGCCATCTATCAACTGGATGGGGGTTCCTTCAACCAGGTTTAAAATTAACTGGGTAATCGCTCTGGAACTGCCTATACGGGCTGAGTCGAGAGAATCAAGCCTCGGGTCTATCCAGTTGAAAGGGCGGAACAGGGTAAAACGTAAGCCGTCTCTTTTGCCGTAAGCCCAGATCACGCGATCCAGTAACTGTTTACTGGCAGAATAAATCCAGCGTTGCTTATTAATCGGTCCCAGTGTCAGATTAGAAGTGTCTTCATCAAATTGTTCATCCTGGCACATGCCGTATACTTCAGAGGTTGATGGAAAAATTATTCGTTTATCATATTTAGCGCAGTAACGAACGATACGCAGGTTTTCTTCAAAGTCGAGCTCAAAAACCCGTAAAGGATTACGTGTATATTCTATCGGTGTTGCAATAGCAATTAGTGGCAGGATAACGTCACATTTTTTTACGTGGTATTCAATCCATTCGCGGTGTATCGAAATATCACCTTCATGGAAAAAGAAATCCGGTTCAGTCATGAAACGTGAAATGGCATTATTATTCAGATCCATGCCATGAACTTCATAGTTTTTATCCTGTAACAGGCGCTCTGTTAAGGCATTGCCGATAAACCCGTTCACGCCAAGTATTAAAATGCGCGTCTTGCGTTTTTTACCAGTGTTAATTGAAGGATCATCATGAAAGCGCATGCCTTCCACCAGGTTTAACTGCTTTGCAAGTTGTTCGCCGGAAAGATATATTCCACCTTCATTTTGAGCAAAACTGACTTCCAGTACACCCTCTGCACAGGCCACCTGTAGTGGGCTGATTGAAACTATGGTGCCGGGAGTGGCAGAATTATTTTCCGTTTCGACTGGTTTGGCTTCCCATAGCATGATTTTACTTTGTCCACGAAAGGTAAATGCACCCGGGTACGGGCGAGCCACAGCCCGTATCAGGTTGTGCACAGTCTGGCTGGGTACATTCCAGTTGATTGCTCCATCTGCCGGAGTTCTTCCACCAAAATAGCTCGCCCTGGATTGATCCTGTGCAGTGAATTGAATAGTGCCAGCCTTTATTTTAGGCAAACACTCATCCAGTAATTGAGCGGCTGCAGAAACCGCTTTTTTGTTCAGGTCCAGTGCGGTATCAGAGGTAGTAATATTAATAGTCTGCTGGCCAACAATATCCCCGGCATCGGGTTTTGTGGTCATCGCGTGTAAGGTAATACCGGTTTCTTTTTCACCTTTAACCAGTGCCCAGTTAAGCGGTGCCCGTCCCCGGTACTTTGGCAATAAAGAGCCATGCAGGTTAAAACATCCTGCTGAGGGAATAGCTAATAATTCTTCACTGAGTAATTCACGGTAATAAAATGAAAAAAGAACATCCGGTTTAACAGCCCGAATTTTTTCTACCCACAGCGGATGATTAATATCATCCGGTGCATAAACCGGCAGGTTATTTTTCGCCGCAAATTCAGCCACTGAGCAAAACCAGTTGCCTTCATCGCTATTATCCCTGTGTGTAAAAATAGCTTCAATCTGATAGCCATGGCGCAGTAATGCTTCAAGTCCGGCACAACCCATATTGTGGTAAGCGACAACGATTGCTTTCATAGAATCTCCAGTTATTTTGTTGCAATAAATTTTATTAACCCCTGTTCAGGGTTCGTAAGCAGGGTAGAGTGATCTCTATTGAGCTAACATCACGTTTTCGTCCAGTTGATCGTATTACCTGACGTTATTTTTTCTGATCCAACACCGATAACTTCACGTATAAAATATTTTGGACGGTCGCGTACATCGTTATAAATTCTACCGATATATTCTCCAACCAGTCCGAGCGCCAGTAATTGCATACCGATGAAGATAAATAGCACTGCGAATATGGTAAATACACCTTCCGCAGCCCATTCCGCACCATAGACGAAACGCATAATTATTAATAGAAAGCTGAATAAAAATCCGATCAGGCCAATTGCGCCGCCCATGATACTCAATAGTCTGAGCGGAAAAGTCGTCATACTGGTTAACAAATCGAACTGCAGATTGATCAATTTCCATATATCATATTTGGAGTCATCATTAGATCGCTCGGCATGGTTGACATGGACTTCGTCTGTGCGGTTGGCAAAGCTGTTGGCGAGTACCGGGATGAAGGTGCTGTGTTCCTGGCACTGTAACATGGCATCTACTATCGGGCGGCTATAAGCTCTTAGCATGCAGCCATAATCCGTCATCATAACACCCGTTGCTTTCTATACCGCTTTGTTGATAAGACGGGAGGACAGGCGTCTGAACAGTGAATCCTGCCGGTTCATTCGAACACTGCCTACTACATCACAGCCGGCTTCAAGTGGTGGTAATAATTTCGGAATTTCTTCCGGAGGATTTTGCAGGTCGGCATCCAGGGTGACTATGACTTCACCCGATGACTGCGAAAACCCGGCCATCACGGCCGAATGCTGGCCATAATTTCTATTCAGAAACACACCGCTAATTTCATCACTATGACTGTTAACAAGCTGACGAATAATTTCTACCGAGGCATCTTTACTACCGTCATCTACCAGAATAATTTCGTAAGTTTTTTCGAGGCCGTTACAGACCTTAAGGCAGCGATTGATTAGTTCGTTCAGATTGGCTTCTTCATTAAAAACTGGTATGACAACCGATAACCATGGCGAACTGTTCCCTGTTTCTACTGGGTCAGCAGGTATAGCTGAATTCATTTTTTGTTTCCCGATAAGATGATTTTTATACTGTTTACCACGCGCTCTACATCCTGTATTTGCATATCAGGAAACAGCGGCAGAGAGAGGATTCTATCACTATTCCATTCTGTATTCGGCAGTGATGATAAACCCGGTGGTGGGTTTTCACGGTAATATTTCTGTAAATGCACGGCACGAAAATGTAAACCGCTGCCTATACCCTGTTGCTTTAAAGCTTCCATGAATTGATCACGGGTAAAGCCACTTTTTTCTATATCCAGTCGGACTATGAATAAATGCCAGGCATGTTGATGATCATACCCTGGTGTAGATAACGGCGATATTTCATCGACGTCAGTTAACAGCTGGTGATATCTGTGTGCGAGTAACTGTCGCTTTTGATTGAATTCCTGCAGGCGCTTCATTTGCTCGACACCGAGCGCGGCATTCATGTCTGGCAGGTTGTATTTAAAGCCGGGCTCTATGACTTCAGCCTGCGGCGAACGTCCCTGAGATTCGCGTGCGAACGCATCTACGGCTAAACCATGAAATTTTAAACGACGTATGTGTTCTGCGAGAGAGGCATCATCTGTGCAAAACATTCCACCTTCCCCGGTGGTAATGTTTTTTATCGGATGCATGGAAAATATAGCAGTACCCTGTGAGCCAATATTTTGAGACTTGTATGCAGTACCAATTGCATGAGCGGCATCTTCCACCAGTGCTACATTTTTTCTGCTGGCCATTGAACGGATATCATCCATATCCAGCGGCGCTCCAGCGAAATGAACGGGGGCTATCAAGCGGGTGTGTTCGGTTATCAAAGGTTCTATAAGTTCAGCATTACACATCAGAGAGTCTTTATCAATATCGACGAAAACCGGTGTAGCGCCGCAGGCCACTATCAGATTTACCGTGGAAACCCAGGTCATCGAAGGTGTTATTACCTGGTCACCAGGCTTAAGATTTAATGAGTGTAGTAAAAGGTGCATTCCAGCGGTGGCAGAAGTCAGTGCAATAGCATGTCTACAACCCGTATATTCACAGAACATGGTTTCCAGCTCTGTCGCTTTAGCACCGGTTGTAATCCAGCCGGATTTCAATACAGCGGTCACAGCGTCAATTTCCTGCTGCCCAATACTGGGGGCGGAAAAAGGTAAAAGTGGTATTTTATTATTCAATGTTATCGTTCCGGTTTATTGGAATTTCATCCAGCAGACTGGCGGATGCTAATCAAATGCTCATTCAAAATATTATATCTGTTTAATGCTTCATTTACTTTTTAAATGACACCAGTAAATCAATTACCTGTACAATTAATAGTGGTGAAAAATGGATATTCCATGCTACTCATCATGTCAGTCTCCGGTTTTACTACAAAAATATAAATATCTATCTCTATTTTCCGATTTTAACTGACAGTTTAATTCTACTGCTTTAAACAGCCTATCCTTTTTGATGGCGAGATAATAGTTTTGTTGATCAGGTAAAGACTTCACCACTAATGCCCTACCATTTGAATAATACTGAGCAGAATAAGGCCGGCTTATGTAGTAATAAAGTGGATGTGGAGAATCAATGCCATTTTTCAGTAATGTTTTTTCACTAAAATTATCATCATTATAGAAGCTGAGATATGACATGAAAATCAGCATTAAAAGAGGACCGAAAATGAATAGCGCGTGTTTTTTATTCAGCTTCAGAAAATCATAATTTACTATAATTAGAAGGCCTGTCGCCGGTAATCCTGGCAGAATATAAGCCGGCAAAATATTTCCAGCAAAGGTGAATAGAAGCATTGGGCTGCATAGCCAGAGCAGTAAAAATGAATTTAACCCCGGCTTAACAGTGCTGATTTTTCTGGCAGAAAAAAAATGACGTATGATCATCCATAATATAAGCGGGGACCAGGGAAGGGTAAACACTAACCAGTATAGCCATATAGTGCCGCGGGCTTTTGCATGTCCCGCTCCATACAGGTCGCCCTGCCAGCCACTATCAATAAAACGATAAAAATGTTCACCAATAAAAAAGTATTCCAGGAAACCCGGAGTTGCGCGTTCAGCTAAAATGTACCAGGGTGCACTTATTAGAAGCATCAGCATCAAACCTGGCAGTAAATTCAGACGTAGCCAGACTTCTCGCCACATTTTAATCAATCCATAATGTATAACCAGCCAGGGAAAGACAGCGAGTCCGACCAGTACCATTATTATTGGTCCTTTCGCCAGCAGGCCGAGAGCGAGGCCCGTGTACAACATAATGTTATATCTTCTTGCACCATGCCAACTACGCCAGAAACCCGTCATACTCATGGCCATTGACAGGCATAACAGCATATCGGTCATTATGGCACCAGCCGCAATTAAAAATCCTGCTGAAGTCGCAACAACAGACACCGAATAGCTTGCCTCGGTGGGTGAAAATTTTAAATGACGTGTAAATTTCCAGAGTAGTATCAACACCAGGATTGCAGACAGAAAGTGAGGCAGGCGTAGGTTGAACTCTGTATTACCCAACAAATAAATACTGGATGCGCTGACCCAGGCATACAAAGGTGGCTTTCCCCAGAAAGCTATATCGTAATCGATCTGGGGCGTTACCCAGTTACCTGTTTCAACCATAATACGAGCTATTTCGCCATACCTGGACTCTGTCGTATCCATCAATGGGTACATAGCCAGGGAAGCCATGCGAAGTAACCCGACGCTGATAAGCAAAAGCCATAAGTATTGAGATCGAGTCAGGTACATAAAAATAATTACTTATTTTCTAGCGATGAAGAACTCACAGTTTCATTACTACGGTGTTTCTGTTGAATGTCTCTAATAATGTAGTTGGGTCTTCCTTTTACTTCGGTAAAAATACGTCCTACATATTCTCCAAGAATCCCGATAGTAATCAGTTCAATGCCACCTATAAACAGAATGACCACCATCATGGAAGGGTAGCCAGTTACCACATCACCAAAAATCAATGTCCTTACCAGCACCCAGAAACCATAAATAAACGATGAAAAAGCAACGATTGCCCCCATCCAGCTGGCCAGCATTAAAGGTTTGTTACTGAAAGCAGTAATACCTGAAATCGCAAGATAAAAGAGTTTCCAGTATTTCCACTTACTGACGCCTTCAGTTCGTGCTTCGCGGTCGTACTCCAGTGTTTTCTGATTAAATCCCGGCCAACTGAGAATGCCTTTCATATAGCGGTTGCGTTCGCCGAGCCGATTAACCTCATCGACAACACGACGGCTTAGCAGGCGAAAATCGCCGACATTTTCAGGTATTGGTGTTTCTGATAAATGACTTAAAATATGATAATAAAGACTAGCTGTTTTACGTTTAAACCAGGTTTCACCATGCCTGATGCGCCGCTTCATATTTACCACGTCTGCGCCATCCTGCCAGGCTTTGAGCATGACAGGAATTAATTCAGGTGGATCCTGGCAATCTGCATCCAGAATGATAACAGCCCGCCCCGATACGGCTTTTAAACCCGCAGTCAATGCTGCTTCCTTGCCAAAATTTCTACTCAGGTTTAGACATTTCAAATCAAAATTTTGTGGGTTGTAGTTGCTCATGTCCAACCAGCTGTTGTCGGTGCTGCCATCATCAATCATGATGATTTCAGTCTTCTGCTGTATTGAGTCAATGACTTTTTCCAGACGCGAAAATAAGGAAGACAATAATTCTGACTCATTAAATACTGGAATGATGATATTTAACTGAAAGTCGGAATCTTTTGATTCAATTTTGTTTATAGTGCCAATTGAATGCATTTTTAAACAGCCATAACATTAAAAAGTAATTTATTTTACTAAGTTAAACTTAAGAAATTCTGAGTAAACATATTTTTTGAGTTGAATCCTGCTTTAAGTATAGGAGTGGGATATTACTAAAGAATTAAAATATTTATCAGGTAATGAGTTTCCTAAGCATTTCTTAAGCCGGATAATTTAGACTAACATTGTCATTTCCCTGAGAGCTAGCAGTATTATGAAATTATTACTGGTTGAAGATTCCGAAAGATTACAGCGCTCGATTTCAGCAGGACTTGGCAAAGCAGGCTTTGCGGTTGATCAGGCAATAGATGGTCATCAAGGGCTGGCATTTATTCAAACAAATGATTACGAAGTGATCGTGCTCGATCTGATGTTGCCCGGTGTTAATGGTCTGGAAATTTTGAAAACCATGCGGCAGCAGGGAAATAACACACATGTATTAATTTTATCGGCCAAATCACAGGTCGAAGATCGTATTTCGGGGCTGGAACTAGGTGCTGATGATTATCTGGTAAAACCTTTTGTATTTAATGAATTACTGGCTCGTATCAAAGCATTATCACGACGAAAGTACGGCTATAAAAATCCATTGTTAGAAATCAGCGGGCTGCAAATAAATACTGCTGCACGTAAAGTGACCTACCACAATACCGATATTGACTTAACCCCGACAGAATACAATATTCTCGAATATTTGAGTCGAAGAAAAGGGCATGTGGTGTCACATGAGCAGGTGATATTCATGGTTTACGATAGTTTAACTGATGCGACTAAAAACACCATAGAAGCTCATGTTAGCACCTTAAGAAAAAAACTATGTGAAGCAGGGCTGACTCAACTTATACAAACCCGTCGTGGATTTGGCTATATTATTGAGTAACTGATGTCTTCTATCCAGAGTAATATAACCCAATATATTCTTGCGGGAATATTCATCGTTGCCACAGTAACGGGCATTATTATCGATGAATTTACTCATCAGCAGTTTAATACTCAATTTAATAACACACTGGAAAGTAAAGCGTGGTCTCTGGCGACTTTAATTGATCAGGAAAACGGACTGGTGGAATTTGATTTTGCCGATGAAATGATGCCGGAATTTGAACCATCTGAAAATTCTGAATATTTCGAATTATGGCAGGGAAATGGAAAAATACTGGAGCGTTCTCATTCGCTGAATGACTCAGACTTACCCTTTGTAAAAATAAACCAAGGCGAATCAGTTTTCCTGGATTTTGATTTACCTGATGGTCAACCTGCAAGACTGATCGCTATTCATTTCACGCCGCAGGTGGATTTAGAAGAAGAGGATAGTGTTCTGCAAATGACTGTGCAATCTGCTAATCATCTGGATTCGGAACTGGCACTGCAAACGGTAACGCTGGTTCTAGCCCGGAAACGCGATAAGTTGAACGATGATTTAGTATTGAACAGGATAGTGATTGTTCTTTCTCTAATGAGTATGTTAATAGTCAGTTACCTTATTATTCGATTCGCAGTAAAGAAAGGTTTATCACCTTTGACCACCTTGTCTGATGAAGTAAAACTTATTGATGATCATTCACTGGATACCGAGCTGGGTCAACATAACATGGCCAGCGAATTAACCTTGATCACAATGCAGCTTAATCATTTATTGTCCCGGTTAAATGCGGCTTTTTTACGGGAAAAGCGCTTTTCATCCAATGTTTCGCATGAATTAAGAGCACCAATTGCTGAATTAATGACTCTATCTGAAGTAGGGAAAAGTTGCATCGATAACCCTGAAATGATTTTACAGTTTTTTCAGGATACACAGGATATTGCCCAAAATATGAACCTGTTAGTTGAGACTTTACTCACATTGGCGCATTCAGAGCCTGGTAGGGTTAATACCAACATGACGGTGTTTAATTTGCACGAATGCATTCAAAAATCTATTAATCGAATAAGGTTAAATAATAAGGATTGCGCTGATATCGACTGGCAGTGTGCAACTGACAATTTGCCTCAAATTTTTAGTGACTGGGATAAATTGGAGCAAATTCTGAACAACCTGATAACCAATGCCTGCAAATATGGTCAGCGGGGTAGTAGCATCATTATTCGCACAAAAATGCAGGGACAACAGCTCAGCTGTTCAATCAGTAATTTAACTGCTGATCTGGAAAAAGCTGACCTTGAGCATCTTACCGAATATTTCTGGAGAAAGGATGAAGCGCGCAGTGGTGGTAAAAATAGCGGGCTGGGCTTAACCCTGGTCGCAATATTGTGTGACGTGTTAAAAATTTCTGTTTCGTTTGAACTGGATGTTAATCAACGTTTTACCGTGACTCTGAGCAATTTTCCTAACAGGCTTGAACTCAATAATAAATAAATATTTATCTATTTTCAGTAATTATCCCGATGTTCAGGTTTTAAGCTGATTGCTAATTGCGTAAAAGATCGATAATTAATTAATCTATTTTGCTTAATTTCAGCTTTCCTTAAGATTCAATGAGTAATATTAACCTGACTTATTTATAAATCACGAAATCACTATGCAACTGGCTGCGTTAATTGTAATTTTGCCACTGATGCTGATCAGCTACAGTGCAAATGCAATCGTAAATAATTGTCAACCGGTGTCAGAAAATTCAAATGACCTGATAATTGGCGAAATAAAATTATTAAATTCAAATATATTTGATCCCAATAATCCTGACGAAAACTCTACCATCCACAAAATCGCTAATACCCTCCATATCCAGACCCGACAGGCAACGATCAGGCAGCAATTATTGTTTCAGGTTGGAGATGTTTATAATCAACAGAAAATAGATGAAACGGAACGAATATTGCGATCTAAAAGTTATTTGCATACGGCGAGTATCTACCCGTCGGATATATGCAATGGACAGCTTGTCGTCATCGTAAAAACATCTGATAACTGGACATTGACACCCAGTATTTCTGTTGGCCGCTCTGGCGGCATTACCAGGACATCAGTTGAAATAGCAGAATCTAACCTGTTTGGACTGGGTAAGGATATAAAGTATCAATCGGAGTCGAATGAAGACAGGGATAGCCGGTTTTTAGAATATCGTGATGATAATTTATTCGGTTCACACTATAAACTATTTGTTAAAACTGCTGAGAATTCTGATGGTTATTTTGACGCTATAAGTATTGCTAAACCTTTTTATCATTTGGATGCAAGACAGGCTTTATCTTTAAATACTTCCAGAGAAAAGAAACAGATTGCAATCTATGAAAATGGCCTGATTGTTGATACAGCCGGGCAACTTACAGAAAGCTTAAATGCTGAGTTTGGCTGGTCTGATGGTTTACATGACGAACAGGTGTTTCGTTACAAATTGGGCTGGCAGGCGACGGATAATCAGTTTTTTAACGTAGAAGACTATCCTGACAGTATTTTACCGGTCGATAGCCAGAAACATTTTCCGTATATCGGAGTTGAATACCTGCAGGATCTTTATATTCAACGTGAAAATTTCAATATTATGGGTGTGATTGAAGATATTCCAATTGGCAAAAATTTCTCAGCCCGCTTAGGTCTGCTGGATAAGTCATGGGGGTCCAGTGATGATGGTTACATTATTTCAGCTAATTATTCTGCAGCAATAGATATATCTCAAAAATCGTTGGCATTTATTGAAATTGGTTTGAGCAGTGAAGTTTATAGAAGTGCAGCAGATTATAACGCCCTGAGTTTTAATGCGAGGTGGTTTCATTACAGTGATTTCAATAATAGCTATTTTCTGGATGCAGAGTTGCAAACTGCCGATAATTTATTATCAACGAACCTGTATGTGATTGGCGGAGATACGGGGTTAAGAGGGTATCCAATACGTTTCCAAACAGGGCACAACAGGGCATTATTCAGCGCCGAGAAGCGTAGTTATTTTAACTGGTATCCTTATAAATTGGTCAAGATGGGGGTGGCGATCTTTGCCGATGTTGGATCGGCCTGGAAAAATGATGAGCAGGCTGATTTTATCTCGGATATCGGATTTGGCATTCGCCTGGTATCAACCAGGCAATCTGACTCGAAGGTCCTGCATATAGATTTTGCATATCCACTGGATAAACAAAAAGAAGTGGATGGCTTCCAGCTAGTCCTGAAAGCAAAAAGTCGGTTTTGAATTAAGAGCCAGTCTGAAATAGCTCGGCCAGAAGCACCGCCGGGTGCATAGTTTTAAACTGGTGGTTTTTACTCTGGCAACGACAGGAAAAACCACTGGCTAATAAAATACCAGGGGTCAGTTCAAGGGTGGGTTTCCACACCAGATTGAAAATATTTTCAGATAGTTGATTATTGACTACTTCATGTCCAAACAGGCCGGACATGCCGCAACACCCGGCGTTGATTACTTTGACAGGAACGCCCACCTTTTCAAATATTTTCTGCCAGTGTTGTGAAGACTCTTTAGCACTGGTTTGTTCCATGCAATGTGGTAACAGTGTTACCGGTTGAGAAATACTGGAAGCAGGCATGTCATCTGCTGGCTGAAAAAAATTTGCAATAAACGATTCGAAGCTGTGAATTTTCAGTTTGTTTTTATGTTGCAGAATATCCGCATATTCCATATCTAACATCAGGCGAGTCACGGTCTCCGTACTGATTAATGGTAAGCCTGTTTGATGTAATTCAGTGATGGTTGATATGATTTTTTTGGCCTGCTTTTTGAATTCCTCCCTATAGCCTTTAACATGCAATAATTTACCATTATGAATGATTTCACTAAGGTAAACCTGAAATCCCAGTTTATGAAAAACATCGCAACATGCCTGCAATGTCTGCCGGTCAAAGCTTTGCATGTAATTGTCGCGCAATAAAATAACGGCTTTTTGCTGTTTGTCGAGTTTATGTAAATTGTTGCGATTCAATTCTAACGCGCTTGAAAGAGCCTGTGTTGAAAAAGCCGGTAAGTGGTTTAATCTACTGATCTTCTGCAGTAGTTTATTACCCCATTTATGTTGAATCAGAGCATTGCTTAAACGTGGGGTGAGTCGACCTAAAGCAATTAACGTTTCAAAGTAGCGGTTAAAAAATGACGATGCTGGCCGTTGATTTTTTTGATACCAGTCTTCAAGGAAACGTGATTTTAATTCCGGGATATCGACTTTAAGTGGGCAACTTGCGGTACAGGATTTACAGGACAGGCAATGTTGCAGGCTATCGAATAAGGTTTGCTCCAGCTCGTTTAACTGAGAGCCGGTCGATTCTGTGTTTTTCAGGCGTAACCATTCACGCAACATGGCAGCACGCCCCTTGGGGGAGTACAGTTTATTGCGGGTGGCTTTATAGGATGGACACATGGCTTCATCGGGCTGCCAGTTATAACAGGCGCCGTTGCCATTACAGGAAAGTGTATCGGCATAATTTTGCTGTGCAGCAATATCTATTTGAGCATCCAGTTCTCCACGCATGGTAATTTCATCCAGTAGCAACAGCTTTTGATGCATATCTGGTGTGGCTAATTTACCCGGATTTAATAAATTATTGGGGTCAAAGAGTTTCTTTATTTCGCACAGCAGCGGGTAGAGTTTTTCGCCAAAAAAAAGCGGCGAGTATTCTCCACGAAAACCGCGGCCATGTTCTCCCCATAATACGCCGCCGTTCTGTTTGGCAAGCATTGCAACTTTATCGGAAATCTTTCGGATCAGTTTACGATCACTTCGCTGTAATAAATTAAGCATCGGGCGCACATGCAACACACCGGCATCGGCATGACCGTACATACCGTATTCCAGTTTATTATCATCCAGTAACTGTTTAAAAGCGGTTACATAAGCTGCCAGGTTTTGAGGAGGAACAGCAGTATCTTCGACAAACGCTATACCGCGTTTACCATCCTGAGACTGGCCCAGTAAACCAACCGCTTTTTTCCTTAAATTCCAAAGGGCTGATATTTTAACGGGATCTAATTCGACTTTACTGAGTATGACGTTGTAAATTGAACTGGTTTTAGTGAGAATTTGATTTATTTCCTGTTGATGCTTTTCAAGCTCCTGTTCGCTATTACTCACATGCTCGACAAAATTTGCCGCTTTAATGTCGACATCATCGGGTAGCCCGTCCAGCACAGATTGTACTTCGAACCAGATGCTGTCGGAACGTGCCAGCTGCAGAATTTTATCATCCAGCATTTCGATAGCAGCAGGATGACTGGCGAGTAGCGGCTGGACGTGTTCCAGCCCGCGTAAAAAATGGTCATAAAAAATAACGGTGAGCATTTTATGAGTGGGTCTGGGCATCACCCGTAGAGTAATCTGCCGGGTGAGTGCCAGAGTGCCTTCGGAGCCGGCAAGCAGAAAACAGGGATTAAAGAAACCTTTCTGGTGTATGCTTTGCTGCAGGTTGTAGCCTGTTAAACCACGGTTCATAACTGGAAAAATACGTTCTATTTCATCACGTTGCTGGTGTATTATCGGGTAAACATTGCTACATGGGTTTGTAGCCTCTTTATCCAGTTTATCTAGCGATAGTCTATCAGCCTTAAAATCCGATCCATCGGCCAGTACCAGCTCGAGTGACTGGATATGAGTGGATGTTTTGCCGTAAATGAGTGAACCTTTGCCAGAGGCATCGGTGGCTACCATGCCGCCCAGAGTTGCACGCGATGAAGACGAAATATCGATCGGAAAAAATAGACTATGCGGCTTTAAATAATCATTTAACTGATCGAGTACCACGCCGGGCTGAACAGTGACCGTCAAATTTTCTTTATCAAAATCAATAATTTGATTTAAAAACCTGGAACAGTCGAGAATTAAATTATCAGTTAATGACTGCCCATTGGTGCCGGTACCACCACCCCGCGCACACAGCGAAAACCCGGCATGTTGATGTTTAAAAACGGTACGCATGGCACGATTGATATCTTCTGCTACACGCGGATAAAGTATTGCCTGAGGCGTCAACTGGTAGATACTGTTATCGGTGGATGCAACAATACGTTCTGCATAGGAGGATTCGATATCGCCCTCAAATCCAGCCGCTTTAAGATCCTCTACCAGTAACCTGAAAGCTCCTGTTGTTGGCATTTATGTTGTGCCTTCAAGTTGTTTGATAAGTTGTTTCTGCTGGTTCTCATCTACTCTCAATTGTTGCAGGCAATCCTGTAAAGAATCTATTTGCATTTTTGCATAGTAGTCAAATTCATTGATTACTTTACAGCCCAGATCTTTTTCAAACAGCTGCTGGTTATGAGATCGGGAAAATAACTGTGTTTCCTGTCCTTGCAGATTAGATTGAAAGATTCCGGCAGCACTGACCGGTAAAAAATCTTCATAAGTGATCGGCTGAATCAGTATCTCATGGTTAGTGACCAGTGTATTTAACTGAGAAAAACTATTCGGCAATTTATGCGGGTTAACCCGGTAACTAAAATAAGCCAGTCCCATATTATGTAGCTGTATTAAATCATCAGGAAATTGCTGAAATATATCGCCAAGTTGATGATAGTAAGCGTCGACATTATTAACTGCATCGGGTACTGCCAGACGAACTTCATTTAACAGGCGGTCATATAACTCTCTACCTTTAGCTGTCAATGCTATTCCGCGTTGTTCAATTTCTCCAAATCGAGCGGTATGTGAACCCACTTCAGATTCACCATTTATTTGCTGAAACTGTATCTCTTCATCGAGTGCTTTGAAACTGGTTTGACGTAACAGGATCGGATGTTTTCGCTGTGGTGGGCCTTCGATTATGGCTTTTGCCTGAAGCCCGTAGTCTGACATAAGTTGCTGGGCTTCATCAATATTGAGTGTGCGGGGTGTCAGATGATTAATATGCGGACCTTTAAAACAAACAATATCGGCAACCAGTCCATGCATTTGTAAAAAATGCTGATAGGTATCCAGGTCAACGGTTGCCTGATGGTGCCAACGAAAAGTTTGTAGCGCTTCTGCCACAAACTGTTGTGCCTGCTCAACATTCAAACCATTTTGCTGTTCACTGGTGTCAATCAGCCTGATCAGGTTATCGCTAAAAATGGAACGCCTGGATAAAAGTTCGTCTGCCTGTTGTCTTAAGTTTTCATCTTTTATTAAGTCCAGACGTAATAAAGATGTGAAAATGCGAAATGGATTACTGCTAAGCTCATCCTTCTGTAATGGTCTAAAGGCAGTAGAATGCACAGGAATACCAGCTTCGGTTAAATCATAATAACTCACCGGGTACATTCCCATTACGCCAAACAGGCGACGCATGGTAAATAATTCATCAGCCTTACCCAGACGAATTGCACCATGACGTTCGCTACTTAAACGCTGTAATTCATGAGTTTCTTCGAGTTGTTCTCGTAATTTCGGTTTTTTATCCAGTTCCAGCTGATTAACCTGTTTCACCATGTCCAGCAAGGTGCCGTATAGCGGAACCTCAAAACGGTACATATCGGACATGGCATTGGCAAAATTGGAGCGTATTTCGCTGACGGCGACCCGTTGCTGTGAGCTTATTTTGATTTTAGGCATAAACTTTAACCTGTTGCTGTTAACAAATAACGAGTCATAAAAAAGAGTGCCATGCTGAGTACTGTTGTCAATAAAACATTACGGGTAGTGACCGCCAGTATGGCAGCTATTATTGCCGCTATAAAATAAGGATTATTAATTGCCAGGTTAAGTTCGCCTTCACGATGAAATACGATGGGCGCCCATATTGCGGTTAATGCAGCCGGGCCGGTGTAGTGTAAAAAGTGCAATATTTTTGGGCCGAGCCTGAGCGGGAGCCTGGGTTCCAGAAAAAGATAGCGACTGATAAACACCACTGCGGCCATCAACAACAAGGTTGACCAGCTCATAGTGCTTCCTTTCTGATGATGGATACGGCATAACCACAGCTCATGGCAATAAGGCTGGAGTAGATAATACCACCTTCGATATTTAGAACGCTGAAAATTACCGAAAAGACCAGGGCGATGACAACGGTGATCAAAACCGACAGTTTTTTAATGGTGGGTAGTACTATCGCAATAAAGGTTGCGGCAACGGCAAAGTCGAGTCCATATTGGTCGAGATTCGGGATACTTTTTCCGAGCAGAATGCCACCAAGAGTTGCCATCTGCCAGATTAAATAAAAACTGAAACCAGCTCCAAATGCAAACCAGAAATTAAATTCCTTGCGTGTCTGGTGTGAGCAAACAGCGAATAATTCATCGGTTAATAGAAATCCCAGTAGCAACCGTCGATGGATGGGCATGTGTGAAATTCGAGAGCGCATAGTGGCACTGTAAAGCAGATGTCTGGAAGTTAGAAACAGGGTCGTTAACAGTAAAGTGGTCAGGCTGGCACCTGCCTTTATCAGTCCCATACCTACCAGTTGCACCGAGCCCGCAAATATAATGGCAGATACTGCCTGAGCCTGAAAGTCGATTAACCCCGCTTCTACAGCTAAAGAGCCCGCCAGTATGCCCCATGGGATAACGGCGATACTCAAAGGCAGGGTGAGAATCACGCCCCTTAGAAATACACGGGTAGCTGAAAAAGAAGCTTTATCGGGTTCAGTATTTTGAGACAAAACGGGGTTGTTTGATAAAAGTAAAAAAAGCTATTTTGAGCCTGTTTATTACATCATTACAAGCTTTAAATAGCATACATCAGCTATATAATCTGGCAGGAGATATCGTCAATAGCCCACAGGTTTATTCGATTGAAAAGTGTATTAAGTGTTCTTTATTGCTTTTAGAGCCCTGACCCAGGCTGAGTAGACCAGAATGATGCAAAGGTACTGTTTCATTGTGAAACAGCAGTTCTACATTGTTTTGCAATATATAGGTGCCGTTTGTACTGCTATCGATCAGGCTGAATTTATTATTACCATTGAGTCGAATTTCACAATGGAACCGAGAGGCTTGCGGAGCCTCAACTACCAGGTCACATTCCTGACCTCTGCCGATTTTTAGTACACTTTCGGTGAATTTAAGGTGCTGGTCATTGTATTTTAATATTAACTCGTTCTGTGATGGATTTTGTTTCGGTATTTGTACTATGCAGGTCAGCTGGTCAGTTTGTTCCCACACAACATCATACACATTGATGGGCTGATCTTTACCTTTCAGATAAGCCGCTGTCTTGTTTCTGCAGAATTGCTGTAAATAACCGGGCAATGTCACATAAGTTTGTTCGCTGATAACTGTTTTTCCTGGTCGCGCCAGCGCGGCGATGCGAGCCGATACATTGACCGTGTCGCCGTAAATATCTCCATCATTGTAAATAACGGTACCAACATGCGCTGCTATTCGGATGGATATTTTCTGATTTAACCCGCTAAAGCTCTCCTGCTCGGTATATTCGTGCATCTGATTCGCAGCTTCGATTGCCTGACTGGATAAGGGGAACTGGCACATGATTTCATCGCCAATAGTTTTAATTACCTGGCCTTTTTGTTTTTTTACGATGGCGGAGAGTGATTCAAGTACCGTGCTGACAAGTTCTTCAGCCTGTGAGTCACCCAGTTTTTCGTAGAGTGATGTACTACCGGCAATATCGGCGAATAGAATGGTAAATTGGGTCATCTAGTAATAGGCTTTTGATTTAAATTAAGATAGGTTAGTATCATTATCAAAGATATAAGAAATGATACAGTGTTTTTCCGGTTTACATAAGTATGAGTTGTCGAATGGCGTTCTCTATAAATCAGTATGTTTAAACAATTTATAGTGTAATTTTACATGCTTACTCGATTTTTGTGCATATAGATCAACCTGTATCCTAAAAAAATTATAAAAAATAATAAATTTTACTCATTCAGGAGTAGTTATGGGCATTCGTTTCAAGTTTAACCTGACCATTTTGTTGATATTTGTATGTGGCTTCATCGCATCGGGCTATCTGGTTAAAGCGTTATTACTTGAAAATGCTAAACATGAGGTCGAATTGAACGCTAGTATTATGATGGCTGCGGCAAAAAGTGTGCGTTCTTATACCGTTGAAGAAATCAGGCCATTACTGAAAAAACTGGATAGTGTTGAATTTCTGGCGC
>ERZ890953.399-NODE-399-length-25618-cov-6.016978_pt1 | contig 25618 bp, 16 predicted proteins | sample MGYA00521264_ERZ890953 | MGnify/ENA primary metagenome ERZ890953 (study PRJEB32303, sample SAMEA104408629) | aquatic metagenome | biome: Brackish water; feature: Chemocline; material: water | place: Baltic Sea | collected 2014-10-26T21:54:00 | depth 200 m ...
TCAATCAAACACATCTCTGGTGCGAATTTACCTTACCAGGGGTGAAATTTTAAAAGATGACAAGCGTTTTAAAGACGCTATAAAAAACTACGACATGGCTTTAGAGATTATTCCGGGTAATATCGATTTACTGTATGCACGCGGATTAACCGGAGAAAGTATCGGTAACGTTCAATTACTGGAAGCCGATATGCTCACCATTTTAAAGACCGAACCGGATAATGCTCACGCTCTGAACGCCCTGGGGTTCACCCTGGCTGACCAGACAGATCGAATTGAGGAGGCTTATGGTTATTTAAAAAGAGCCATGCAAATCAACCCGGAAGATCCTGCATTTATAGATAGTTATGGCTGGGTCAATTATCGAATGGGCAATTATAAAGAAGCTATTCGCTTATTGAAAAAAGCCTTATCAGAGGTTGAAGATGCGGAAATCGCCGCCCACCTGGGAGAAGTTTTATGGGTCTCCGGTCAACAGAAGGAAGCGATGGGTATATGGAAACGAGCTCTGGAAAAATCACCAGAAGATAGCAATATTCTTAAAACCATGAAACGCTTTAAACCATAACTTACGCTTCCTTATCTGAATGTCTCGCTATTTATTATTAACAGCGCTAATTTTAGCGCTGAATGGCTGCGTAACCACGCCAGAACTGTCAGAACAAATTACCGACGAAAGCCATGATCGCTGGGCACAGCGCCAGCAAAAGCTATCGTCAGTGCATAACTGGGAAATACGCGGACGCGTCGCATTATTTGCTGGCGATGACGTTTATAACCTTGGTCTAAGCTGGATACTTGAAGAAAATCATTCGACACTAAAGCTGGAAGCCGCTCTCGGTCAGGGCATGATTCAACTCGAAAAAAATAAAACTGCAGTTACCCTGACTACCACCAAAGGTGAAACCTATTTCGGTGAAAATGCCGAACAGGTATTATTACAATCCACCGGCTGGTCTATACCGGTCGAAGGGCTGGAGTCCTGGATTAAAGGCATCAATCACAATAACTCAGAATATTTTCCCGATATAGATAGTGCCGGTAGAGCACGTTCTTTACGTCAGGATGACTGGAAAATTAATTACCTGAAGTATGAAAAGACAACAGCAGATGGGCAGAATAACCTTGAACTACCGCAAAAAATTTATATGAAACGGCAGAACCTGGCATTAAAAATTGTGATCGATCAATGGCAGGCTCAACAGAACACCTCTGCATCGGAAATATTTCCAACTTTCAAAGATTAACGATCTACCCTGCCATGCACCTGAAATCCCCCGCCAAACTCAACCTGATGTTACACATAACCAGTCAACGGGAAGACGGCTATCACAACCTGCAAACCGTATTTCAGTTAATAGGCCTGTACGATGAACTCACTTTCAACAAAACAGCACAGGGCATAAATCGCATCAGCGGCAATCAACAGGTCGCAGAACAGGACGATTTGGTAATCAAAGCGGCAACCTTATTACAACCCTATTCGGCCAAAAAGCAGGGGGTCGACATATCAATTACTAAAAATATCCCCATCGGCGGTGGCCTGGGTGGCGGCAGCTCGAATGCAGCGACGACACTGATGGCGTTAAACCATTTATGGAAACTCAACCTGAGCAAAACAGAATTACAACAAATTGGACTGCAATTAGGCGCTGATGTCCCGCTTTTCATTTTCGGACAAAATGCCTGGGCTGAAGGCGTAGGTGAAGAATTAACTGCCCTGAATTTGCCCGAATCGTGGTTTTTAATCATTCATCCGCAAATTTTTGTGTCTACAGAGCAAATTTTTTCGTCTAAGTATTTGACACGGGATTGTCATCCCATCACAATACGCGCCTTTCTGGAAGGCAGTGGCATAAATGTATGCCAAAAGGTGGCCTGTGAACTGTATCCCGAGATACAAAATTCATTAAATTGGCTTAACCAGTTTAGTGCGGCCAGAATGACAGGAACAGGAGCCTGTATTTTTGCAATTTTTGATAGTGTTGAAAAAGCAAATAACGTAAAATCGCAAATTCCTGAAAAGTGGACCGGTTTTGTAGCCAAAGGGCTAAACAGCAACCCGGTCACAACAGCCTGTTTTAATACAGACTGAGTAAAAGTTAATTGGGCCGTCGCCAAGCGGTAAGGCACTAGGTTTTGATCCTAGCATGCGTAGGTTCGAATCCTGCCGGCCCAGCCATATTGAGTACACTGTTGCAGTTTTAGTAGATATTACTACGAAGACCGCGGCAGGAATTGAACCGTTATAGGTTCGATAACTTTGTCGGGAACAAAGTTAAACGCGTAAGCGGCCCGAAGGGTGGAGGACACGACGTCCGACATACAAAATCATCTGGAATGATTTTGAACGCCAAAGGCGGCCCTTTAGGGTGTGGGCATGGATAGCCCGAATATAAAATCGTCTGGAACGATTTTAAACGCGCAGCGGCCCGAAGGGTGAAATACACGACGTATTTCATAATCCTGCCGGCCCAGCCATATTGAGTATACTGTTGCAGTATTAGTAGATATTACTACGAAGACCGCGGCAGAATTTGAACCGTAGCAGGTTCTCTAACTTTGGCCAGATCAAAGTTAAACGCGCAACAGCCACAAGTGTGAAACGGACTATAGTCCTGCATAAATCGGCTCAAGCCATTATTTTTTTTAATCAAGTGTAGAAATCTGATGGATGGTATCGTCGCACATAACATGATGGTCTTTTCGGGAAATGCTCATCTCGAACTGGCAAACGCTATTGCAAAACACCTCGACACCCCTCTCGGCCAGGCCTCTGTTGAGTGCTTCAGTGATGGAGAAATCTCAGTAGAGATACGGGAAAATGTACGTGGCAAAGACGTTTTTATCGTCCAGCCTACCTGCAAACCCACCAACGATAACCTGATGGAATTGCTGGTGATGATAGATGCCATGAAACGCGCATCAGCTTATCGCATCACCGCTGTAATTCCTTACTTTGGGTATGCCAGGCAGGATCGTCGGGTTCGCTCACAACGGGTACCGATTACCGCCAAAGTTGTTGCCAATATGCTGACCAGCGTCGGGGTTGACCGTGTTTTGACCGTTGATCTGCACGCCGATCAAATACAGGGTTTTTTCGACCGCCCGGTAGACAATGTCTATGCATCACCCATTTTAATGAGTGATATCTGGAAACAGGAATACCCCGATATGATTGTTGTATCACCAGACGTTGGTGGCGTGGTACGTGCCCGCGCTGTTGCAAAACAACTGGGTGATGCAGAACTGGCCATTATCGATAAACGTCGACCCAAGCCAAACCAGGCCAAGGTAATGCACATTATTGGTGATGTAAAAGGTAAAACCTGCATTATTGTAGATGATATGGTCGATACAGCCGGCACCTTATGCCAGGCTGCTAACGCACTCAAAGAACATGGTGCCGCAGGCGTATTTGCATACTGTACTCACCCGGTTTTATCCGGCGATGCAATAAAAAATTTAAACAGCTCAGTCATTAACAAACTGATTGTTACAGATACGATTCCACTGTCTGAGGAAGCTCTGGCCTGTGAAAAAATCAGAACCGTATCTATGGCCTGGATGCTGGCAGAAACTATACGCCGCATTCATTTTGACGAATCTGTCAGCTCACTTTACATGGACTGACGATCACAACTCATTGAGTTGTGCAATCTCACTCCCCGGTCGCAGGGGAGTTGAAAATCACCGTGAGGTGATTTTTTTATTTAACCGGAGAACATTTTAATGTCCGACAAAATCGAACTAACTGCTGAAGTCCGTTCTGACATGGGGAAAGGTGCGAGCCGCCGCCTACGTAAGACCGGCCTGGTTCCTGCAGTCATTTATGGTGGAGAAACAGACCCCATCTCTATTACACTTCCTCATAATTCGTTTATGCACGAACTCGAAAATGAGGCTGTCTACTCTCAGATACTTTCTCTGAAAATAGGCAATAAAAAGAAAGAGGACGTGATCCTGCGTGATCTACAACGTCATCCTTTCAAACCCAAAATTATGCATGCTGATTTTATGCGTATTGATCATAAAACAGTACTTCATGTTGCCATTCCTCTGCATTTACTGAATGAAGAAACCTGTCACGGTGTGAAACAGGAAGGCGGGTTACTTAATCGCCTGGTCAATGAAATTGAAGTTGCCTGTTTACCAAAAGACTTACCAGAGTACCTGGAACTGGATGTTGCCGGACTGGAACTTGGCGACAGTCTTCACCTTTCAGACATCAAAGTACCAGAAGGTGTTGAAATTATTGCACTTACTCATATCGACGAGCAAGATCCTGATAGTGAAAGTGAGCATGACATTGGCGTAGTTGCTGTACACAAGATGCGCGAAGAAGTAGTTGATGAAGAAGTAGAAGAGCCAGTTGAAGTTGCTGTAGTTAGCGAAGAAGCTACTGAAGAGTAATTTTTCTGCTCAGTCATGGCAGCTCAACAAGCTGATATTCGTTTGATCGTTGGCCTCGGTAACCCCGGGGCCAATTATCATTCTACCCGGCATAACGCGGGGTTCTGGCTGGTTGACCAACTGGCGAGAGAGCACAACCTGGCATTACGCAATGAAATCCGCTTTCATGGGGAAGTCGGCAAGTTTCATACCGCTGGAAAGGACATTTATCTACTCAAACCCGGCACATTCATGAATAAAAGCGGCCAATCAGTGGCGGCATTATCCAAATACTTTAAAATATCACCTGAACAGATCCTCGTTATGCATGATGAACTGGACCTCGAACCCGGTGACGTTCGACTCAAAAAATCCGGTGGGCACGGCGGCCATAATGGCCTGCGTGATATCATCAACCATCTGGGTAAAGAATTTTTCAGGCTACGCATAGGCATAGGCCATCCGGGAGACCGCAACCAGGTCGTCAACTACGTCCTCAAAGCACCTTCCAAAATAGATCTTGAAAAAATCGAAGATGCCAGCCTGCAAACGATCAACATCATGCCAACATTGCTGTCCGGCGAATACGAAAAAGCCATGCAGCAACTCCACACTAAGTAAAGTTAATAAACATCAGGAACTATCATGGGCTTCAAATGTGGCATCGTCGGCTTACCTAATGTCGGCAAATCAACCCTCTTCAACTCACTGACGAAAGCAGGCATTGCAGCAGAAAACTAACCGTTCTGCACCATTGACCCGAATATTGGCATTGTTGAAGTACCCGACAAACGCATGCAACAAATTGCAGATATCGCAAAGCCACACAAAATCATCCCGACCACGATGGAATTTGTCGATATTGCCGGGCTAGTTGCTGGTGCTTCCAAGGGTGAAGGACTGGGTAACCAGTTTCTCGGGCATATCCGCGAAACCGATGCTATTGCTCAGGTGGTTAGATGCTTCGAAAATGACGACATCGTGCACGTCAATGGCAAAATCAATCCGTTAGACGATATCGACACCATCAATACCGAATTACTACTGGCCGATATGGAATCCATCGACCGTCAGACTGAACGCGCCACGAAAATGGCCAAGTCTAACGATAAAGATGCAAAAGCCAAGCTCGCCTTCATGCAAAATATACAGGCACACGTAGGTGAAGGTAATTCAGCTCGCAGCATGGAAATACAGGATAGTGAAAAAAAGTGGTTAAAAGAGCTTCACCTCATAACCGCCAAGCCCACCCTGTATATAGCCAATGTTGCTGAAGACGGGTTTGACAACAATCCTTACCTCGATCAGCTCAACGAATTTGCAGCCAAAGAGGGGGCTGACGTCGTACCTGTGTGCGCCGCCATAGAATCAGAAATCGCCGAACTGGACGCAGAAGACGCCGCAGAATTTTTACAGGAACTGGGACTCGAAGAACCAGGCCTGGATCGTGTTATACACGCCGGTTACCACCTCCTCCACCTTCAGACCTACTTCACTGCAGGCGTGCAGGAAGTTAGAGCCTGGACAATCAAGGTCGGAGACACCGCCCCCAAAGCGGCTGGCGTCATTCACACAGACTTCGAAAAAGGCTTCATACGCGCCGAAGTTATGTCCTTTGATGACTTTATACAATACAACGGTGAACAGGGCTGTAAAGATGCCGGAAAATGGCGCCTGGAAGGAAAAGAGTACATCATGAAGGAAGGCGACATCGTGCATTTCAGGTTTAACGTCTAACAGATTGTTTCAAAGCTTGACAACAAGGGCGTGAAAAGGGAGAATCCCGCCCTCGAAAATACAAGGCTACATAGCTCAGCTGGTTAGAGCACATCACTCATAAGGTATGGGTCGTAGCTGAAAATGAAGAAAGAATTCTGGTTGAAATTCTTATCTTCATGGGTTAAAAGAGATTCAGTAATTGAATCGATTTTGACCAGATCACTCAACCGAAGAAAAAAAGTTCAGGCTACATAGCTCAGCTGGTTAGAGCACATCACTCATAATGATGGGGTCCCAGGTTCAAATCCCGGTGTAGCCACCATATTACCTTTATAAAACAGCCACTTACATAAGTGGCTGTTTTGTTTCTACCCGATTTTTATATTCTAATCTTTAATTATTTTTTGGTTTTCGGCTAGTCTGAAGCTGCTACCTGGGATGAAGTTATAGATGACTTTGAAGTAGTGATTGGGTCATTAATTAAGTTCAATCTTTAATCAAAATCATACAAATTTCTGCCGATTAACACCCTTTAAAAAAAACCTCTAAAAACCCCTGTGACAAAATTGTGACAGATCTGTGACAACCGCAAATTAAGGCTTCTCTATAAACCATCAAAATTGAGTACATCACTGTTTCTAAAAAACCGGGGGAATTCTCGTAGGAACACACTCAAAGTTAGATTTTTTAGCAAAGCTAAATTCGTATTTTCAAGAACCCTTTAATAAAGGAGCCGTTCAATAAATGAATACTAACGGCAACACACCTCAGGGCGTGAACCTGCCAGTCAGTAATGCCCCCACTTAATGGAATCTTGACGGGTAATTAAAGCTTGAGAAGAAAATGAATGCCCACTTTTGGTGATAACAATATTTCAGTCTATTTGTGGTTGATTTTCTTGGCACTCAGTCATATATTAAAAAAAGGAATCGATGCCACAGGTGTGACCGCCCGAAAAGACGATATTACCGCAAGACCATTTGCCTATTGGTAAACCTTTATTAAACCGCTGGCATGGTTGTGTTGAACGGTCACGACAACCGAAATTATAGTCAGCACCATTTAATGGAGGCTTTTGCTATGTCACAAGACATTTCTAAAATATGTGTGGATTCATTACGCAATTTTGTCCACGAAAAATATCACATCAAGTTAAAAGCGGCGCACGCACATGAGCTAGTGGCCGCGTTCATTGGTTATAGATCCAAAAACACCATGCTTGCGGATACAAAATATCCCATCAGCAATCTGGATCAGGCCGAAATTATCGTGATGTCCCCTGATGATGATATCGACCAACGACGAAAAAATCTTCAAGGATTGTCATCTGAGCTGCCAGATAGTTACACACTAGGTGAAGCGGTCTACACTTCTCTACTCTCCGACGAGGGGTGGGCGAGTCAATACCCCCCATTTAGAGGTTTTGAGAAGCTGGCAAAATTTTTAGTTGAAAATAACGATGCATACCAAAGTGTATTCAAGTTCTACCGAGATATTCCTATGCACCATATCGTTGAGGTTAACGATGAAGAAGGCGGTGTAACATTAACTGTTTTACACTCTCATAGAACTTCCACCGGCAAGATGCATGGCGTTGGTAAAACTACTATTAAGCTCCGGCGCGTAGCGGGACGTATTGGTTATGGCAAACCACAGGTTTCTGTTGAGCAATGGACTGGTGGTGCAAGAAGAGCACTAGATTCGCTGGGGGTTCGGCCATGATGAATATTAGTGTAAATGATTTCCAGTGCGAAGTAGATTGTATTTATGATGATGAGCGATATTCGGTTCGTGATAACGGCGCTATCTTGCGACATCCTCGAACGGGTAAACGTCCGCGCCCGACCGACTGCAAATGGTTTTTTGGCAAGCTAAATAGCCAAAACGGCTATATGTGTATTTCTCAGAAACGTATCCACAGGATTGTTGCAACAGCGTTCCATGGTACACCGCCTACACCTGAGCATATAGTTGATCACATTGATACAAATCGTCAGAACAACCGTCCTGAAAACCTAAGATGGATCACTCGCTTGGAGAATGCGCTTAATAATCCAGTAACCCAAAAAAAAATTGAATATCATTGCGGTAGTATTGAGGCATTTCTTGAAAATCCTTCGATGCTAAATGATCTTCAAGGTGATCCCAATTTCAAATGGATGCGAACGGTAACACCAGAAGAAGCTAAAAACTGTATGGTACGTATGTCTCTCTGGGCAACCTCTAATAACAAACCAAAAAGATCAACTGATACAGTCAATCGCAATAAATCTTTTGGTGAAAGAGTTTACAAACCACTTCAAAAGTGGGAAGTCGGTCTTGATGGAGAGCCAGGACTTGAATTGGCCTTAACACCATGGTGTGCACAATATATGTGGAGAGCTTCTGCTTATTTCCCTTGTTGTCCTAAAGATTTTGGAACAGAGCCTCTTGATGATTATTATCAAAATCTAAAAATTGGAGATGTATTTGCATATAGTGAACACGAAGATATTTTTCCCAGGCTTTCAGTACTTGAATCTAATGTACTTAAGGAAAAATCATCAATCGTGGTTATGTCTGAAAGAGCTGATAATAAATGGTTAATTGTTGGAATTGAACTTCATGAAAGATCAAAACATTTTATTCATTTTGGTCTCGGTTTATATTCTGATAAAGGCGAGGCTGAAAAGGCATTTTGTGCTAAAAACGAATTAACGGACTTTTGGTCAGAAGGATATGCTAACTGGGGTTTATGACAGAGAAATAATTAAAAATGGCTCTGTAGCATGCTTGGCCGTTTCAATAATCATTAACAGGCTGTTGAATTGCATCAATATACTGGGACAGTTTTGAATGCAATTCAACATTCAGGGAATAAAATTAACTATATTTTTAGCCCTAACCACGCACTTTTACAAACAATTGTGTAGACATTATTGATCCTTCAAGTTCAAGATTTAGTTCAGCTAAACGGGTGCCCTGAAACTCCACATCTTTTGATCCGACATTAAAATAACTTGCTTGCTTGCTATTTGAATATGATGATCGCCAATACGACACACCTTGATCAAACCTGACTGTAAGCTTCACCCCAGAAAGAAACTCGACTTCCAACAAACGACCATGACCCGTTTTTGAAACAGAACCGGCTGCTACGGTCGTTTCTATCCCCATATACTCAAATGCTGACTTAACCACTGCATCACGTACGGATGTGTCGTGCCAATCAGCCCAGACAGTATTTTTAGATTTATTTTCTCCAAATGATCGACAGTTTGCGGTCACTATTTCCATTTTTTCTACAGCCCACCGGCCTGCTCCTACTATCTCTCGCAAACTATTAATTACTTCTGCCAGAAGAGCCACAGATAACGGAGTAAAAAGATAACGATCGCTATACAGAACTTTCAAGACATCGTCATCCGGGTTATTCAATATATTTTTAGTTGTTAAATGCTCACTTTCGATTAAATCCCAAAGACGCTTTCCAAACCCCTGTAATGCCCCATCAAGTTCATGATGAATTTCAATTTCCCTGTCACCTTCAAGCTCTTTTACAGGTCGAATTTCTTCTGATGAAATTTTTACTCCGAGTTCTAATAGCTGACTTCCTTGAGCTGTAGTAATTAAGGGATCTTCACTATCAGCCCACCCTGGACCAAAAACAAGAGAAGACTTTTCTTTAAATGCCCATCGTCTTGAGGGTGAACTCGTTGTCTCAGCAACCAGCCAACCCAGCCCACTCTTAGGCAATTCATTGATTTTATAAAGTGAAATATCAGGGTGATCTGCGAGGCTGGATATCAAATAAAGATCAACTTCATCAAGACTGGTTAGCACATTATCAGGAATCATTATATCGACGCCTATTCCCTGACCGGCTAAACGATAAGCTAATTCCCGAAGGGGGGATGGACCTACATCCCAATCACTGAAATCACCTCCTGCTATAAATCTTACTCTTTCCACTTTATCACTACTGACAGCATGCCATATGGCTTCAGAAAGTCTCAGAAATTCAGGTTTGGAGCTTTCACCAAAAAATGCAAGCTCATCAGGTAACTTCAGCTGGTTTATCCAACCCTGAGTAATCACCTCAAGTGCTGCATGCCGATCAAGTCGATCCGCAACAAAACGCTGATCATAGTCGAGCACACAACTAGGACATGAACTGTCACATTCTGCTGGGCAATCAAGTCGTCGCCTAACAAGGCTGAATATCTCCCCTAGATATCTTTCTGCACTTGATGCGTAACCAGCAGCAAATCGATCAAATATCAAAATTGAATGGCATGTTTCATTACCTTCCTGTCGTGCCGGCTTTATCTCACACCCAAGTTCAGAGGCCTGAACACCGATCAGCTCTGCAAGAGAATCTCGAATAGCAACGGCTAAGGTTGTTGCCGCAGTAATATCTTTTAACCAAAAGCCAGATTCTGTTTTTAACTGTAGCTCGAATACATCAGTCCAGGTTTCATGACCCAATGTAATACCCTCTTTTATCTTCCAGGTTTCATCACTACCTGCACAGTAGAGACCTTCCTCCCTGGCTCGGCGTAGTTTGAAATGAGGCTTTTGAAATACTTTCGGTAACTCGTCTTGTTGCGTCATTGGTTCAGCACGTCCGCATTCCAGGCAAAGCGCATAACCCGCACCAAACACACCCCGTGACTGGTGAAATAGATGACCACGGGGAGTTACTCTGAATCGTCCTAATGCTGGATTTGGAAGTGGAAACCAGTCCCCTGAAGCATCTATCCAGGGTGCTTCTACCGGGACAAAATGCTGACTTGTAACATCGTTATCCGGCTCCTGATAAAAATCAACTGCAAAACCAGCTGGCTCCAGAAACTCCCTACGGTTAACGCCTTCAATATCCCCACCACAATTATCACACTGACTTGCTGTTTCCAGACTATGGCTAGATCCACTTGCACCACAATGCTTACATCGCCAGGCTATACGGATATCCTGAATTTCCTTTACTGAAGTCTGATCAGCAGGAATATGCCAATTCAGCGTTACCCCTGCTGATCGATAAACTAAACCATCCAGAACGATTTCTGATCCCGGAGCATACTCACGCAACGCAGTGGTTAAATCTCTGCTAGGTAATTCACGTCGGCGATAGCGGTTGTCATCGCGGCTTTTCTTTGCTCGTTGCTCCCGAACAAACTGCCCTCTTGTGAGGTTATCAAAAGGCGCTATGTCCGTTGGAAATCCATATGCAGGAAGGAATCCTTTAGAGGCCAGCTCACGTAACAGATACTCTCCGGATAACCGTGTCTTGTGAAGTGCAACCGCACGAAAAGCTGGGGATGATTCACCGACAGCTTTTAGGATCTCTGACTCTTCGGCCTCCAGTTGTTCCCACTCAAAATGCCATCGCTGTGACAAATCATCCATCTCTTTCGCGGCCAGATCTGTTAGGCGATTGAGGTTTTGTCCTTCATATACACTATGCTTGAGTAGCTGACTCAATGCATTCGCCAGATCTAAATCCTTAGTAGATATAAAACCGCGACACCATGCAGAAAACCTGTCAGATACAGGTGCATCTTCCAGAAAGAAAAATCCACATGTAAGTCTAGTCTGCTCCTGATCCACCCCTTGAGATATCCCTCTCAAAAACCTTGATAACAATAGTGAGTGAATGTGCCGTTGAACGATTACAGGGCTATCCAATGATACCCTTGGTGCTGGTAAAGCGGTTACAAAGGGCCAACGGGTATCGACGAAAACAGCCTGGTCATGTGGATTGGATTTACATAACGTCATTGACAATGAGCGCGTCTCTCTTCGACGTCCAGCACGACCCGCACGTTGTAAGTAGTTTGCAGGGTGAGGTGGAACATTATTCATTGCAACCAGACTAATACCTCCAATATCAATTCCCATTTCCATCGTTGTTGAGCAAGATAGAAGGTTTATATCTCCAGCTTTAAAAGCTTTCTCATAGCGATCCAGAGTACTTGATTCTTGCTGGGCAGAATGTTCTGCAGAAGTAAAATAGAGAGAGAGTTCAATTACACGGTCATTCAGGTTTGACCACACACCTGTTTCACGCAGATGATTGATTTGGTCCTGCCCTGACAGCCATTCACGTGCTAAACGAATTCGTTCCAGGTCATCAGTAACTTCACCAAACGGCTTATCATACACCGGTAACTGAATGCGTTGACATTCAGCTGTTTCTTGCGTGGCTTTCTCCGGCAGGTAAGGAGTCACTCCCTTCAATGTAGTATCTAGTAATCGCCGCGTTATAGGGCATACAAAAGCATGATCCATGACACCAAAAGCAAGTCTATCTAAAGGTAAGACTCGTCCATCACCACCCTGTTGTAATAATCCTGCTGAAATCAATGCATCCCAGGCGGCCTGAAGTACCTCATCAATCCTGTCTTCACCAAGTGAACTTTCGATATCGGCTTGTAATGTATAAGCTAAAAGTCGCACCAACGTCCCTCGTAACTTACTCCGAGCGGCACGAGGCCAACGCCGTTGATTTTTTGCTACTTCCGGCTCATCACGAGGGGTTAACTGATTCTGAGGAAAAGGCATTCCCAGCCAACTTCTCCACTCACGCGAGATAGTAAGAGATCCTCCCCCGCGAATAAAAAAATCGAGGCAAATCTTCAAAAAATCCTTCCAGGTAGTGAGATCAAAACCGGTTGAATGACTTATAGCATCAGGAACCGTCTTAATACTGTTCAGGAGTGGATAATTTACATGCACCAGCCCCATAGTTTCCAGATTGTTCAACCGTTTCGGCCGTCTACCAAACTCACGAATTAGAAACATACGTGCAAGCTCAATTGGCCCACTAGCTTCACTAAATGTACCAGGATCATATCGCCGATAATGACTCAGCATATGATCAAAATCACGACCTTGGTTAGCCAGTTGCTGTGCAAGTTCATTGAATGGAATAGGGACTGGCTGACTAAGTTCAATTAGATCTTTACGCTTATCCTCAATTATTGCAGCCAGGGCTGGGTTTGGTGTCGCGGCCTGAATAGCTTCAAATTGCTCAATCTCAGATTTCAGAATCGCTGACTGGCTATCGGCAATCCCACGCCCTTGTCTCAGCGCAAGATGATAAATCAAAGCACGAACACGATTGCGCTCTGCATCTTGTTGTAATTTTGCTGCCATCCTGGCCGTACCCTGACGGCTATCATTGAATGTCAACAGTCTGCGCCCTCTACAGGGATGCTGGGCCGGCTTTTCTCCATCAGGAGCATACTCTAGAAGAGTAGGGAGAATTCCTCCGATTAGAAATGGCGCTCCAAGACGACTATGCCTAAACAGGATTTTTTTCGGAGTTTCATGCCCTTCACACACAGGGCATTGAAGGCCTTCACCATTATCCTCATAAGCTTGAACACACAATGTCTCATTTGAATGCTCGACTATTTGTCGTGTATCACGGTCTAGATCCAAATCACCAACATTCGAAAATGAACGATTAACAATTAAAACTCTATTTTGTCTGATGACACCAGACAGCTCCTCCTGCTCATTCTCTTCTTCATTTGCTTCAACTTCATCTTCAACATCGAGTTCAAATTCATCCAGAGCATCTGGAGCATTAAAATGAAAGAGTCGCCCACCGTTTTCACCCGCCAGTAAATGTACAGTTCCACAATCACCACAGGAAACCACCTCATAAGCAGGACTTCCGCAACTACAATGCTTTCGCGGGTCTAAATAGACCCGTCCAAATGGCCATTTTTCATCATTAAGTGACGAACCCTGTTTATCGGGGCATTCACGATCCGCACATGCCCATAATCCTGACATTGTCTGATGAAATAGATGAGCCCTTAGCGGGAGAAACGCATCGCCGCTAGTCTCTTTCTCCTGGTTACGAGTCCCTGTCAACAAATCGATCCATTGCAAAGCTTCCACCTGCTGCTTACCCGTGTACTCTTTTCCAGCACCAAATAAGACAGCACAAATATCTGATAATCTCGCAACGGGTGGCTTCTTGGGATCTTTTACAAAAAGATCACGTATTGCACGAGCTTTTTGATGTGAAACTAATGCAGTATAACGAGCAGATGATGCCTCAATACCATCATCAATTGAGACTAACTCGGTTAAAGGAATATTGTTCTTAGTCTTTTCCCTGTCAAGCTCCGGAATCATACGCTGACCAGCTACCAGGTGTACACGATCAACCGATACACCAGCTACTTCAGCAAGAAATTGTCTGAGTTTCTGACCTGCCTCTCCTTCTGGGTCACCAATAGTTGCAGAAGTAGCAACAAATCTTACCTGTTCTGGAGTCACCCCAAATGCAAGCAATACGCGACGTATGAGTAACGCAGCTTCCGCTGCCTGCGATCCAACATAGGTATGCGCTTCATCAAGGACTACCCATTCCAACTTTCCCTGAGACTGTTCTAATATAGGAGCATCTGCTGTACGAACCAGCATAAACTCAAGCATAGTGGCATTAGTTACCAGAATCGGAGGAGGACTCGAACGTAAGCTCTTACGATCTATAACTTCACTGCTGTTTTTACGATGTAGTCGTGCTGGAACCGATTCCGGTGTATTACCGTTAAAGAGACTAAACTGAATATCACCACCAAACTCGTGTGTCCAGGCTTGAACACGTTCCCGCTGGCTATTAATCAGAGCATTTAGCGGATACAGGAATAACGCCCTCACTCCAATCAGCTTGCCCTTATTTTCTTCTCTTTGTCGTGACAAACGATCAAGTATTGGAATCATAAAACACTCAGTTTTTCCTGATCCTGTCCCGCTTGTTACTACCAGTGATTGAGGCGTAGGTTGGGCTAATATTTTCCAGGCTTCCAATTGGTGTGTATACGGATATTGATTTTTTGCAAAGCGGTATTCTTTGACCAACTCAGCAGGTGGTTTATCCATTGCTCTTACCAGGCTCGGCGTGAGTAAAGAACCTTCCAATTCAGCCATACTGGACTGACAATTCTGCCAACCGAAAACGGCTTCAAAAGTTGGGTCTGCCAAAAAGGCCCCTGGCTCACCATAGGGTTTACTGAATATATTGGCTAGATACCGACGTAAAGGAACGTTAGCAAAGCCCAGACGGCTAATTGCTGACTGCTTTGCTCTATCGGCAAGCACGGGTAACAACTCAGAGTAATAAGGTTTGCTCATTATTTTTCTTCCTCCTGAAATAACCCATCTGCCAGGCAGTGAGCGACAGTCTGGTTATAGGCTTCATCAAACCAATCAGGATCAAAAGCTCGATATTTTCTTAACAAATGAATATTTGCAGTATCAGCAAACCAGTCATCCGTTTGATTAGTTACAGAATGTACTGCCAGCATTAAAGGCATGTTGATAATTCCATTCTGGAAAGCTAACGCAGACTGGAAGAGATACTTCATAATTTGTGACTCGCTTTTAACTTTGGAAAGAAAGGTATTAAAGCCGGTAGGCCAATCATCTTCTGCATGTATACGGCGTAATGCCATCAACTTGCTACTCTCTCCCTCCAACAGGATCTGATTAGCCTGATTCCCAAGAAATCTCAGTAAAGCTACTTCCTGTTGTGTTTCAGGTAAAAACTCTGCACCAGCAATTCCTAATAAGTAAGCTAATGCACCATTTAATGAAGACAGTAATTTAATCCGATTATCTAAATGTGATTTGAATACAGTCAAACCGCTTTCATCACCAAATGTATTAATGCACTGCTTTTGTAAACTGAGCATCGAAGTACGCCATACAACGAAAGGGATGGTTTCCCAGGCAAAGGGCAACTCTTGCGAAAAGCGTTCTATCATACCGATTGGTATATTTCCGAAACGAAGAACCATCCCTGACATTCCTTGTGGAGAATTTGCGAATCTTCTCCATACATCTAAAGTTGCTAAAGGTAAGTGACCAACCTGGCCGGCTAATTGCTCTATCTCATCCCATATAGAATCACCAAAGTCTGTGGCAAGATTAGTAATGACTTTATCAATTGCATCTTCACGTGCTTCCTGTTCAGGAATTGATAGGGCTATAGATAACTGACTTCCTTCACCAATATCGCCTTCAACAGGCCAAAGCGTTGGCCTGAATGGTATAGAAGCTTCTTGTCCCGGATAGATAAGCCACGAACCAGGCTCTCTTTTTTGCTGCGAGAAAAGCCATGCCCCAGAGGCGACACCTTCGCTATTACAGGCCATCAACGGGATAGCCTCATCACCGGGACTTTCCAGTCGAATGGAATATACAGGGAGTGCCTGCAATGCATCGAGCTCCTGGGCTTTTAGGTCTGCAGTATTTAACAGAACGGTATCTCCTTCACGTTCCAGCACAGAAGCATACCGGGCCAGTTTTACTGCAAACATTTCGATACCTTGAATAAGAATCGCTACAGTAACTCTGGCATCAGGAGAGTCATCCATGGACAATAGTTGCTGAATATCACTTGAATAATCTTGAAGACGAATCTCGAGACTTAAGGCTTCAGGTAGAGTATGTAAATGGTATTTACGAATTTCCCGACTACCATCTGCAGTAATTTGCATTGATATTCGAGTATTTATCTGTCCACCCGATACCAACAGTCGAGTACCCGAGAGCTTCTGAGCTGCGAGCAACCCTTCGTTCTCAATCTCGTTACCGTCACCATCAAATGCTCGCACGCCCTTGGCAGGAAAAGGCACTCTGAATTTTGCTGGAATCGAAGTATGCGTCCAGAGAACTTCTAAATCGACTAAATCCGGAACACGCTGTCCAGTCTCAACTGTAAGTTCAAGCAGTATGTCACTACCCGTGGCACGAACCTTTGGCTCAACTCCTGGAGTTAACACACGAACACTAGCAGCCTCCCAGCCTTTGAGTTGAATTTCGCCGGATACGGCATTGAATGGAATAACTTCTAAACCAGCCCCCTTTGGTAATATCAACACTCGACTGCGATATTTAATATTACCGGTTGCAGGGTAATGTAGATAAATCGGCCCTATATTTTTTGATACTCCAGTCGCTCCATCAACGCTGCAACCAGGCTGTCCATCTACCTCACGTCTATTATTATCCTCGCCAAATCGATATAGATTTGGGATACCTCTAAACGCCATACTTGGGCTATAAAAATCAAGCCAGTATCTATTTCCTCCCCAAATGTAGCTTTCATCAGCTGCACCAGCATGTCCAGTTCGAACTCTGAAAGACATTCCATCATCTCTAAAAGCCTTCATCACACCTCGAACACGCAAAACCTGGCGTCCAGGTGAAAATAACTCTCCTATTTTTGTCACTTCTGAGTCAGCTTGATACTCAGTTTCCCAATCCTTTGGCATAGCGACTAAGGCTTCTTGTGCTGCCACACTGCCACTACCTTGTTTGGTAAGCAGATACGACGAATCTTTTTCTATGAACACCCATGGAATGTCAGCATCGAGTGCATCACCTTTAGTCACAGTTACTGACCATACACGTCCATCAGGCGAGACCATCCGTAATATATGTTCGCAAACCGCTAAGTCGCCTGACTGTCCCCACGGATTTCGTTCAACACGATAGGAGTTATGCCCTGCTAATCGACGAAGAGAGGTCGTCTGAGAGTTATCATTAACGATTAGAGAAAGATCAGCCGTACGCGGCAGATCATCACTCGTCACATCAAACAACTTCGCCATTTGATCAAATGAGACTGATTCTGGTAACACCAGGCGTGAACGTAATAACCAACCATCGGCATCCTGTTCTAATACCCTTTCCAGAGGAAGAAATACAGAACGTCGATCAATGCGTACACTGGCTGCATCTCGAATTAACTGCTCAATCATTCCCTGGGCATGTTTATCTTCTACTGGTAATGGGAAACGCTCTCGCCATCCCACCATTTTTTTATCCAAAATAGCAGTGGCATCATTACTGGACGTGAGTCCCGCCTCCTGCTTTAACATGAGAACAGTCCAGGCAACATCGGCCAGCAAGGTGAAAATTGTCGACTGTCGATAGCTTTTAGGTAGCATAGTCTGAAGACTTTCAACCCAGGTCAGTAGATCAGACTGTGTTACCTGTGATCCTGACGCTAGTTGGAGAACCCTACTGAGTAAATGCCCTATACCTCCGCGAGCTGTGGCTAATAATTTTAAGGGCAAGCCCCCCTGAACTGCAACCGAACCAATAAAGCGCAAAGCCCCACTCTCGCGTGGCTTTAAACGCCAGCCACGCAAACCATGCTTAACAAAATCACTACGTTGACTCGGGCTCCATTCATCTGGCTCAGCCCCTAAATCATGTAAAATGGGTTCCCACTTAAAACCGGACCCATCATAACGCCGTCTCCACCATTCAGCAGAATACAGGACGAACAACTCTGGAAACCCTGATAAGTCTGCAACACGAGCCAGCCCAAAAAGTGGTAGCAAATGCACCAGCCATTTCTTTAATAATATTTCCAGTTCAAGAAACTCATCTTCAGTTAGTCGATATAAATAAAGCGCTCGCCCATCCGGGTAATCAATCCCACGTTCTGATAGAAGGGTTTTTTTCCATTCTGCAAACTTAGTAAAATTCATTTATTGGTTCTTCCTGATACACAAATAATTTTTTAACGATCTAGCTACTGTAAGAAGAGTGTCTGGATCAACGTCAAATACATAAAACACCACATCAGTACTGCAAGACTTATACCGATGAGTTCTTTATGCCACCTATCCTTAAATCCCCCGTTTTCATTTATACAAATAGAGCCTATGCTTACACCAGCTTCATTTATAATTTCTAAAAAAACTGAATGATCTGGAGTGATAAATGTTACGCCCAGTTGTATTTCTATCTTAGTAAGTTAACAGATACAGCAATGGTCATGCCAACAACATAAATAACTATTTTTCAATTAGTTACATTAATAAGAAGATATACCCTATTAATTTCTACAGAATGTTTATTATCTTTTTATAACCTTTATTATGTATTTTAGGTTTAACCAGCACAGGAAAGCCCTGATACCAACTGGAATGGTCACCATCATGACCTTCCATTCCCGGTTTTGTTAATAACCCTTTCGGTTCAACATAACTGCGTATTTCGCGTTTGGACTGCTCGTGCCAGGAAATATTAAAAGCAGCCAGCTTCGGAAAGAAAGTTAAATCACTGTAAGGCAAATGATCATGAATCCACCAGGCCATTGCTCGCCAGTCTGTACCCTGTTCGTATTTATCAGCAAACCAGGGAATCACTATACTGACTGTCGCACCCATGTAACCCTCAGCATCTCGATAGTCAAAGATATGCCCAGCATAATTTGCTTCGTTAGAGGCACATCTTAGATTTTTTTCATTGCCAGTCTGGTTCACGGAACAGGAACGATAGCCTGAAAAAACAGATATCCTTCCGAAGGTTTCATTGAGTGGTTCCAGCAATTCAGTGCATAGTTTTGTACAGGCCTGTATTGCCAGATCAGGATCATCTGGAATATTAGGTATTCCATAAAAATTTGAAATTTCACTGTAAAGGAAATCTCTCATAAAGAAAGATTTTGACAAGCGAACTCGCCCCAGATCTTCCAGTGAATTTACTGATTGTGGTTTTCTCATAGTTTATCCATATTTTAATATTTTATTTTTGATTACAGATTGTCTACTCAAACCACTCTTCCCCAACTCAGTCACTGAAGTTTGCTTTAAAAGTCAGCTAAGCTATGCCATCTACGCTCTTGCAACGATTTATTACAAGATTACACGAAGCCAGAGTAAGTATTACACCAGAAGGGCTCGGCGAAAATACAGTATCGTTTGTCATTTTTGTAACTGAATAGTTACATATGTTTCATAATCTATTGCTATAATTACTATCCAAGTTCACCACTTTTTTGGTCACGCTCTTTCACTATTCTGTCAATCCTGACAATATATTAGTGGCACAACATTCATCTCGCGACAAGCATGCGCGAATGAGGAGATAATCCAAAGCAATTGAATAATATTTCCAGTAACATTTTGACCTCGCTTTATTTTCTCAAATTCAATTTTTACCTGTGACTTCGAGACAAATGAGCAACTTAAAATACACTTCCGAACCAAATTATAATTTTGTAGAAAGTCCACCAAAAAAGGCTCCAAATTCTTTACATTACCTTTTCTTACCCTTGAAATATTCGTTAATGCCCCCCCCTTTGGGCTTATAGAATTTTGAAAAAGTTTTACCATTTTTCTCCATTAGCATATTTTTTGTGAAAAACATATTTCCTAAATTTTTTATACCTTGTCCAACAACATCTTGAAATTTCGAGGCCGATCTTGAAACATCGCCATGTTTTGAATGAATAAAACATATTGAAGAATCATCTCTATTTAATGTGATGTGGTCGGCCCACTCATCTCCTAAGTCATCACAAAATATATAATCATCATTTGAATGTAATTTCTCTATAACTCTGAACATAGAATCATTAGAAAAATTTATACTATTAGAACAAAAACCACCCTTTTCGGAACCCACTCCTAAAATTTCGGATACCGGATGAAAAATATCGAGAATACTACTTATCTCAGAGATGCCGGACTCATCTTCAAAACAAGCCCCCATAAAATACATATATTTCGGGTTGCTAAAACAAACGCTATACCAACCATTCTTTATGAGATAGCCCGGAAGCGTGTATTCGCTACTATTTTCGAATACTTTGAATTTCGCCAAAGATTTTGACTTAAAAGAAAGCTTCTTTTTATTAATTTTTAAACTGGAATCAGCCTCATAACCGATAAAGTTATTATTGTCATCAAGTTCATATACTACCTGTAGAGCTTTAAACAGCTTATCTATAATACGGGGGGAAATCTTAATATAGCGATCGTTACGGGTTTTGTATTTGATTATCACATCTTCACTTTCCAATCTGTCTAACATCATTCCCGTCTCGAACATGATGGCCTTTGGTGAAGAGTTTTCCAGGACTTTCTCCAACTCGATTTTACTGGCAAACGCATCAAGGAAGTCATTATTTATGGCCGGGTTTGAAATTAGATCAACCTGGCTTTTAGCCCATAAGGCAATCGTATCAATACCCTCACGTTCTGAATTTTCTACTACTCGCCCTGACCCGGTATTTATTGTTTTGATTTTACCACCGAGGCGTATTCTCAAGAAATAGGGTATCGAACGTCCAGCAGCATGAGTTGATAGCAACCCTTTCAGATTTGCCGCTTCGTACGACCTAGCTCTAAGAGCTCGATCTGACATAGTCATATTCCTAGTAGCAAGCTTCTGAAACTCAACTTCATCATCATTGAACGTTGCCGTTAGTTGATCATGATCTACAGCGATAAAATACTCTATTAGCTCTTTATTTATATTCGCACAGCTTTTACGGAATAAAGCAACATAGTCATCAATCTCAAGAATTAGAATATAAGCATAAATCCTGTCCTGAATATTGTCGCTCAAAAAATAAACTTCTCGCTGCGTTGGAAAAACCCTTACAGAATATGTGTACTGAAAGCTACCTATCTCACGGGATTGCCTTATTTCATTTATTAAATATTTCGAATTATTTTCAATGCTTACTGAAGCCGATTCCAGCATGCGCCCAACTATAGAGTTTGTTAATTGTGCAATTGGTTTATAGAACTGAGAGTTTCTAGTAAGTTTTAAACGATCTGGCATTTTTTATCCTCCTTAACTTTTTGGTAGCCTCTGCCCTTGATTAGATACTCTTGTACCAGTCAATTACAGTTTGCAATCCAGATATGTTTTCAACTTCAAGATGCCAGGCTTTATTTCCTAACTTCAATCTGGGAGCAGTCGTATCATTCAGGTTAGAGCTTCGGGGTTGTTTGCGGTCATAAGGTTGTCCAGGATTCTTCTGGTTCTTGACCGTGACATACTCAAAATCCACGTCGTATTTTTCCAGCCAGAGATAATAGGCATTGGAGCGTTCACGTTGCAAAGCGATTTCGCGGCCTCCCTGGTTTTTATAAGTAGCCATTTTCTGAGTTGTCTTCTCAGTCATGGGAAACGCCTTCTTAAACATTGCCCTTGCTTGTTCTATATCGATAGTTGCCACTCAATTAACTCCTGAAATATATTCATAAAATCAACTACTTTTAAATGTAATGCTTGAACGGTAATGGCGGTAAATCATGTGCCATTGGTGTGGCTGTTAAAATTTCACCCACTCTATCTGCAAAGCGCAAAGTAACTGGTGTCCCATCAGCAAAATCACAACGATTGAAGTTGACCTTCGTCAGACCCAAAATATCAGTCATCACCTGTTTTAAGTTTGCTTCACCATGACAGACCTCGATTGACAAGGGTTTAGGAACTTCTCGCCCCGGATATGTCTGCAGTCTCGGAACAAAACCTTTAGTCCAGAGGTAACCTTTCCTAGGATGAAGCTGTAAACACAAACCTCTAGCCAATGGGTGATTATTTGAACTATAAACCTTGAAATGCTGCTCACTACGAATCTGGATGCTAACAATATTCGTTTCTTCAGGAACACCATCACAAAACCCGCTCCACTCATCACTATTGAGCTTTGTAGTCCCATGTATAAATAGCTCTATTGGAGGGAAACCATGCTCCCGGATATATGCTTCCACCACCTTTTCCGCTATTTGCTGAGCTTTATCTTTCGGTATATGAAACTCCCTTGTTTCTGATGAATACCAAGGGCCTACAGCGCCTCTAAAAACAACACCATCCCCGGAGTCTAGAAACATTTGAGCGCCACAACATGCATTACGTGTGTCTCGACTAGTTTCATCCAATTTGAATACAAGCCCCACATAGCAAACTCCAGGACGTACATTGGCAAGCCGCCAAGGTCGGCCTGATGCCTTAAAATACGCAGTGGTACAAAGATTCCAGGCCACTGAGGCTTTATCTTGTAATTGCCGAGTCTCATAACCATTCACCACGAACTGTTCAGGAGCCAGCGTCGTTTCCCTCACTACTTGAACAACGGCCTTGATATCCAGTAACCTGGCCTTGAGTTGATTATGAAAACTCAACTCATAGTTATACAGCTCTGCGATTTCATTATCCTCTTCAAACAAGGACGGCTCAGACACCAATTTTCTGGCTAGTCGTGCATTCATTTGAGCAGGAGCATCTTCTGCAATTGAGCCTGGCACTTTTGATTGAGGCCTTCCGTATTTGAACACCTCTTCGGGCACCACAACAAACCAAAGATCGACAGCAGAATCCTCTTCATTCATATAACGTCGAATTTCCTGTTCAAACAAGGTTACAGTGTTATAAATAGCCTGATGCCTATCACGTATACGGATAGTGTCGAGAATTTTTTTCTCTGGTAGTTTCAACGCACAAGTCGGTTTAACAGGCCAGTGAGTAGCAAAAACTGCCTCAAAACCTGGAAAAGGTAAATGGTGAGTAGCATCCTTACCTGCAGGTATAGGCAAATTAATCTGCTCGACCCATTTCTGATATAAGACCAATCCCTTGGGGGAACCCACAAATCCAACCCTCATCACAGAAGGCCTTTGAACATCTTCAACAGGACCAAACCACAGCAGACCATCTTTCGCAAAGGCTGTTTTTTGGTCAAAACCAAAGCTCAGTTCAGGCTCATCGATTAATTCAAGCTTTAATGACCGCTCAATCATCCTTCATCAACCTCAATCTTTACGTCAAAATCGATATCATCCACGGCTTCTATCAATGTAACCGGTACACTCGTATCAATCAGTGAAACCTCAGACTCAAAAAGATCAGGTCTGCTCACCAATTTTAAAAATTGATTCGCTCCTACCGGTAAATCAATTGTGTCGTTACCCTCAGACAGCATAAACATATAAAGCAATAGCAGGTCCCGCCATCGATCATTCCACCAGTTTTTGCAAAACCCTCTGCGCAAACGGTGCATTTTGTTCTTATCGTTTAGAGGATTTCTGCCGTCTTCTGTAAACACGACATGTGGTATTAAGCAAACCTTTGCATGAGGCCCATATTGCGCTTTAAGTTCAATTGCATAGTGCCAAAAGACATTGTTCTTTGCGCTAAACCCTATGACCTTTTTCTTCCTGGCGACACCAAAAACATCGGCGAAAGATTTAAAACCATTAAAGTCTTCGTTATCAGGGAAAAACCAGGCGACCTTGCCACTGGATAACTCATATCGATGCAGGCCATGGGATCGCATCTTCAGATTCCAGGCTTCGGCAATAAGATAGTTCATCTTCTTAATCACTTCACCCCGCAAAAAAGCCTCATGGTTGCGTTCTCTCTTCTTCAACACGTCAGACAGATCCAATCGTAGATCTGAAGTAACGCCCAGATAGTCCGGCAGGCATTTTTCAAAAGATTCACTTTCCGCAAAAGACACCAGCATGCCACCCCATTCAAACCAGGGGTATGACTGATCAGTGAAGTACTTGCTCCAGGATTTAGGATCACCAGGAATTCGGAGGAAGTTCAAAAAAGCTGGCAAAGAAGTCACTTCCACCCAATTACTGATCACAAGATCAGACTGTTTTTCAATCCGCATAATTGGTGTCGATAACTCAGACAGTTTTCTCCCAAGATCACCAGATACTGCTCCCGTTGGCACACCATCCCTGCAAAGGCGTTCGACAAGTCTACCAAGTGCCGGCCCCCATCCTTGTGAGAAAGAGATAATATTACGTTCCGATAGCCCAAACGGCAGTCCAACAAATGACGAATCATCAATAATGATAGGGATGATGAAATTTTTAAGATCATGAGATATCTCAGCTGCCAGAGCCAACTCTACCTCTCGCTGTACGCCAGGTTTTGACAAGGAATGCCTGGTAATCACCAAAACAAACTTACAGGAGTATTCATCAATCGCCTGTTCAATATCCTCCCACCACTTCTCACCACCAAAGAGCTGCGTCACATCCGACCAGACTTGATAACCCATCAATTTAAGTCGAGTAGAGATCCACAGCGTAAAATCATTATCTTCGGGTGTGGCATGACTGATAAAAACCAACTCCTTTTGCTTTAAGGCTGTCATTGCTTATAGATCACCTGAGACAAATATATCTGGAATAAATTTGGACGTCTGCATGGCGGGTCGAAGACCGAATCCCAGGGACGGGATGAGCAACGCTTTTTGGCTGTTCATAATTCACCTGCAAAGGCTTTTTGGCTTAGTGAGAAAAATAAATTTACAACCCCTTTTTCATGTGTAGCACTCTTTTCTAGAAATTCACTCAGTGAATTGGCTGCTTTAATAAATTTATCTTGCATCTTTATTGGAGGAACCAATATTTTAATATTTTCTAAATTTTTCTGACTAATACCTTTAATTGTCGCACCAGTCACATACTTACGAATAAAATGCGTTTTCACTAATGGATTAGCTAAATAGTGAAAAAGGTATAATGTTCTTATTTTATTAATATCTGGTATTACACGAATCATTGAAGATTCAAAAATTAGCGGTTCAGAAGATATCGGAATCAAGCATGGCTTAGCGGCTCCTTCATATGTAAGGGAACGTCTAGATATAAGTAAATCATTATTAGTTAATTGATAGGCGGATTCAACTCTGAAGTGCAACGCAGTTAATTCCAGATCTAGCGAACGA
>ERZ890953.401-NODE-401-length-25575-cov-6.161403_pt1 | contig 25575 bp, 27 predicted proteins | sample MGYA00521264_ERZ890953 | MGnify/ENA primary metagenome ERZ890953 (study PRJEB32303, sample SAMEA104408629) | aquatic metagenome | biome: Brackish water; feature: Chemocline; material: water | place: Baltic Sea | collected 2014-10-26T21:54:00 | depth 200 m ...
GAGGCCGCCACATTGCTCATGAAACGCGCCCGCAAGGCCATCGCCTCATCGTCCGAAGATCGCCGCGAGGCGGTGCGCCAGGAGCTGGAAGCCGTCGCCGCATCGCAACTCACCGACGTTGTGACGTGGGAAGCGGATGAGGACGGCCACATCACCGATCTCCAAATCACGCCATCGTCGAAATTATCGCAGCGCGCGAAACGCGGCATCAAGAAGATCAAGATCACGCCGACCAAATACGGCAGGGAGATCGAGATCGAAATGCATGACAAACTGTCTGCATTGCGTATCTTAGCGCGAGCCGAAGGCCTGCTCGAGGCTGGCGATGACGCCGATCGCCGCCCGACGATATCGGGCATTACACTGAGGGGGCCGGCGGTTGAGCCGGTGAAGGCAGACGATGGTGCGATCAGTGAAGCGGCCGCCGCTCCCCAAGGGGAAAAGGCAGGGGACGGCTGACACGGCCGCCCTCGCCGGCCTCGATTTCAATTTTACCAAGTCGCCAACTGTGTGGCGCTTTCTGACCGACGACAGTTTTGTTCGAGGCCTGCTCGGCCCTGTCGGCAGCGGCAAGTCTTATGCGAGCGCCGCCGAGATCATGCTGCGCGCCGTCAAGCAAGCGCCGTCGCCGCTCGACCACACTCGCTACACGCGGTTCGTCGTTGTCCGCAACTCTTACCCCGAGCTGCGAACGACGACGATCAAGACGTGGCAGGAGATCTTTCCCGAGAACGTGTTCGGCGCCATGCGGTGGTCGCCGCCGATCACGCATCACATCAAGTTGCCGCCCCGCGACGGCAACCCAGGCATCGACTGCGAGGTGATCTTCCTGGCGCTCGATCAGCCGAAGGACGTGCGTAAGCTGCTGTCGCTCGAGCTGACCGGTGCCTGGGTGAACGAGGCGCGCGAACTGCCGAAGGCGGTGATCGACGGCCTGACGCATCGCGTCGGTCGTTTCCCGACGAAGGCAAACGGCGGCCCGACCTGGCGCGGGATCTGGATGGACACCAACCCGATGGATGACGACCATTGGTGGTACAAGGTCGCCGAGCGGGAGCCGATCCGCGGCGCCTATCGCTGGTCTTTCTTCAAGCAGCCTGGCGGCGTCATCGAGGCTGTAGAAACTGAGGGGGCGCTCTTCGCCGCCGGCAAGTATTGGACAGAGAACCCCGCCGCCGAGAACATCGACAACCTGCCGAATGGTTATTACGCGCAGCAGCTCGCCGGCAAAAACCTGGATTGGATCCGCTGCTACGCACAGGGCGAATATGTGTATGTGCAGGAAGGCAAGCCGGTCTGGTCCGAGTATGACGACAGCCTGATGGTCGACGATCTGCCGATCACGCCTGGCGTCGACGTGCATATCGGCCTCGACTTTGGTCTGACGCCGGCGGCCGTCTTCGCGCAGCGCGTCGATGGGCGCTGGCACATCGTGCATGAGCTGGTGTCGTTCTCGATGGGCCTCGAGCGGTTCACGCATCTGCTGCTGTCGGAGCTGCAATCTAAGTTCAGGGGCTGCAAGCCATACATCTGGGGCGACCCTGCCGGTGTTAAGCGCGACGAAATTTTTGAGGTGACGGCGTTTGAGCATCTGCGATCGGTCGGCCTGCTCGCGCAGCCGACAGCGTCGAACGATTTCATGGTGCGCCGCGAGGCCGGCGCCTCGCCAATGCAGCGGCTCATCAACGGCAGGCCAGGCCTGCTTGTCGATCGCCAGTGCCACCGCCTGCGTAAGTCGCTCGCCGGCGGCTACTATTTCAAGCGCGTCGCAATGGGTGCCGGCTATGAGCGGTTCCATGACGTGCCGTATAAGAACGAACACAGTCACGTCGGCGACGCCTATGCGTACACGATGATGGGCGCCGGCGAACACAAGTTGCTGACGCGGGGGACGGCGCGCAGTCACTTCCAGCAATTCACGGCTCCAATGGATTTTGATGTCTTCTGATGACGGTAACGAATACCCGCGCGTGACGGTGGTGCCGTTCAAATGGTATCACGTCACGGCTATGGATCTGCGGCCGCAGGAGCGCGCCTACCTCGAGCAATTCCCCGACTATCTCGAGCGCGCCAAGGTGCAAGAGACGCGCGGTCCTTGCTATTCGGTGATCGTGCCAGGCAAGGGCATCGCCTGCTCCTGGGGCTTTACGCAGATGTGGGCCGGCGTTTATGAGGCGTGGATGCTCACGTCGGTCCTGGTCGAACGGTACCCGTATCGTGTGATCAGGTCGGCGCGCGAGGAAATGGACAAGGCCGCAATCGATCTGAAATCGCATCGATTGCAGATGGCGGTGAACGCAAGCTCTACGCAATCGCTCAAGTTCGCAAAGGCGTTGCAGTTCCAGGCAGAAGGTGTATTAACCTCATATGGCCCAGATGGGTCTGATTATGTGATGTTGGCGCGCATTTTGAAGAGGTCACCAGATGGCGGGTCTATTCGGCAAAAAGCCTGACAATTCGGCGCAGATCGCGATGCAGCAAAAGCAGATCGATATGCAGGAAAAACAGAACACCAAGCTCGACAGCCAGGAGCGCGACCAGAAAGCCCAAGTGCTAGCGCGCCAGCGCGCCGCCATGTCGGGCGGCTCTCGCGCCCTCATGAGCGAGGCCAGCCTAGGCACCGCTGATACTGGCGGTTCAGCAACCACCCTTGGATCGGCTCAGGCCTAATGGCGACGCAGCTCAAGCTGCGCCCCGGCATATCGCTCGACGGCCTGTCGTCGGGCGCGCGATCGATGGTCGACAGGATCCTGTCAACGACCGACCTGGGCAACCTCGATGTCACTAGCGCGCACCGCAACCCGTTCCTGAACTCAAAGGTCGGCGGCGCCAAAGGGTCGCAGCATATTCAGGGTAATGCGATCGACATCAACGTGTCGGGCCTGAACGACGACCAGAAGCAACAGCTCCTGAAATCGGCGATCGCCGCCGGCGCCAAGGGTGTCGGCATCTACCCGAGCGGCAATGCCATCCACCTCGACACGCGCCAGAACCCTACCCTGTGGGGTCCAGGCAAAAACAAGTATTCCGGCGTCCCCGTCGAGAAGGCGCCCGCCTGGGCGCAGCCTGTTCTCAAGCAGATGTTCGCTGGGAATACGAAGGTTGCACAAGCAAGCAATATGGGTGCGGCTGACACTGCGATGAAGCTCACGCCGCAGGAAAAGTTTTTATATGAGCGACATCTAAAAAACGTCACCGGGGGGGGCGGCTTCACAAATGCAGATGGCAGTCGGTCGACGTTAAAACAGACGACTGTGGGAGTTGACGGGAAGACGTACAGCATCCCCACCGTTTATGACGGGAAGGAGGTCTCTGCTGATGAAGCGTTTAAGCGCGCAAAGGACATAGGCCTTGACAAGTTCCCCTCCTACTCGTCGCCCGCCGAGGCGCAGAAGCGTTATGACGAGATGCACAAATACATGGAGCGGGACATACAGGGCAGATCGTCTCCTTCATCTCCCCAGGCCCCGCCCGCCTGGGCGCAGCCTGTTCTCAAGCAGATGTTTGGCGGGGGTAAATTTAATGCCGAAGGCGGTGATTACGATATGCAAACCGCTAGGGCAACTGGTATGCGCCAAGGCCCCGATGGGCACTGGGGATCTGTTGCCCCGCCAACAAATGATACAATTAGAAAATACAACCTTCCCGACAATTCTTATATTGTTTTAAAGGGCAAGACTCATCCGACGTTTGGCCTGGCAGTTAAGGCCGAAGAAGAACGCGGTAGCAAAGTAATAAAATTAGATGACAGATATTATTCTGTCCCTAAATCTTATGTGCCGCCGCCATCTGGATCTTTCGGGCCTGCCGCCCCGCAGGCGCCACCCGAAATAAAAAACGTCATCGCCGAGGCGTCGGCAAAGTTCGGCGTGAGCGAGGATCTGATGACGCGCATCGCGGCGCGCGAAAGCTCGTTCAACCCAGGCGCCACCAATCCGAAGAGCAGCGCCCGCGGCTTGTACCAGTTCATCGACGAAACGTGGAGCGGCATGGTCGCCAAGTATGGTGCTGCTGCCGGCGTGGCACCGGACGCATCGCGGTTTGACCCGAAGGCGGCCGCCCTCATGGCCGCGGCCATGACGAAAGAAAACGACCTCATCGTCCAGAAGATCTTTGGCCGGCCGGCATCGCCAGGCGAGCTTTACGTCGGCCATTTCATGGGCGGCCCGAAGATGGTGTCGATGTTGCAGCTCAACGAGAAGCAGCCAGACGCGCCGGCCGCCGTCGCCTTCCCGGCCGAGGCCGCCGCGAACCCCACAATCTTTTTCAATAAGGCCGGTGAGCCGCAGCCGGTCAGCGCCGTCTATGCGAACCTGACAAATATCAACACCGCGACGGGTGGCAGCTCTGTCGCGGCTGCGCCGGCCGGCCCGAAGGCCGATTTCAATTTTACACCGGTTAAGGGCGCGACGCCTGCCGTGCAACATGCATCACAGGGCAGCGTCGAGCTTGAGAGCGAGGTCGACCGCTTTGGCAAGCGCATGGGCGGCAGAAGGATGCTCGGCTGATGAACGCAAATGACATCCTCAAGCGCAGCGACGCCGCCTACGCGCGCAAGGAACAATGGCGATCAGTTTACCAGGATTGCTACGAGTTCGCGCTCCCGCAGCGCAACCTTTACGACGGCTCATTTGAGGGCGGCCAGCGCGGCGGCAAGAAGATGAACCGCGTATTCGACAGCACCGCGGTGCATTCGACGCAGCGTTTCGCCAACCGGATCCAGAGCGGACTGTTCCCGCCCTATGGCCGCTGGTGTCGGCTCGAGCCGGGGTCCGACATCCCCACCAACAAACGCATCGAGGCGCAGCTCGCCCTCGACATCTACGCTGAAAAGTTCTTCAGCGTGATCCGGCAATCCAATTTCGACCTCGCGATGGGCGAGTTTCTGCTCGACCTTTGCGTCGGCACGGCCGCCATGCTGGTGCAGCCTGGCAATGACGACATGCCTATCCGCTTTACCAGCGTTCCCGAGTACTTGGTCGCCTTTGAAGAGGGCGCCAACGGGACGCCCGACAACGTCTATCGCAAGTCGAAGATGAAGGCCGAGCTGGTCACGCAGACATGGAAGGATGCCAAGCTCGGCGAGGCCTTACAGCGCATCGTCGACGACAAGCCGACCGACGAGGTCGACCTCATCGAGGCGACCATGTTCGACGCGAAGAAGGGCGATTGGGACTACACGGTCATCTACGGCCGCGACCAGACACCGCTCGTCGAGCGCAAGCTCAAGTTCAGCCCCTGGATCATCGCGCGCTATATGAAGCTCGCCGGCGAGAGCCAGGGCCGCGGCCCCCTCGTCACGGCCATGCCAGACATCCGCACCCTCAACAAGACCGTCGAACTGCTGTTGAAGAATGCGTCGTTGGCGATCGCCGGCGTTTACACGGCGGCCGACGACGGCGTCCTCAATCCGCAGACAGTCCGCATCACCCCCGGCGCCATCATCCCCGTCGCGCGCAACGGCGGCCCGCAGGGCGAGAGCCTCAAGGCCTTGCCGCGCGCCGGCGATTTCAACGTCACCCAGCTCGTCCTCAACGACCTCCGCATGGCGGTCAAGAAGATGCTACTCGACGACACGCTGCCGCCCGACAACATGAGCGCCCGATCGGCGACTGAAATCGCCGAGCGCATGAAAGAGCTTGCGACCAACCTGGGCGCCGCGTTCGGCCGGCTCATAACCGAGACGATGGTGCCTGTCGTCAGCAAAACCATGCAGATCATGGACGACGAAGGCATGATCGACCTCCCCCTCAAGATCAATGGCCTCGAGATCAAGGTCGTCCCGATCTCGCCGATCGCCCAGGCGCAGCAGATGGGCGACATCGAGAAAACGATGCAGTGGGCGCAGATCGCGTCGCAGATGGGGCCAGAGGCGTCGGTCAAAGTTAAGGTCGGCGAGATCGCCGACTACATCGCCGACACGCTCGGCATCCCGGCCCGCGTTCGCGCGACGCCCGAGGAAGCGGCCCAGAAGCTCCAGCAGATGATGCAGCAGCAGCAGGCCATGCAGATGGCCCAGATGGCCGGCGCGTCAGGTGGCGTCGGCAAGGCCGTCGCCGAGGGCGCGATACAGGGCGGCGGCCAGCCGCCCCAGCAATAGGTGAGGGATGGCCGAAAGCGAGGGATGGGATTTTTTCGAGCCGCAAGGCGACGCGCAGGATCAGCCGAAGGACGAGATCGATGTCCTCATGGTTCGCACGTTCTCAACGGATGAAGGCCAGCGCATCCTGAAATGGCTGCGCCAGGTGACCATTGAAGCGCCGGCATGGGTGCCGGGGCAAGACCCGTCGTTCGGGTTCGCGCGGGAGGGCCAGAACAGCCTAGTGCGGGAGATCGAGCGGCGCATGATGCGAGGGAGACTATAACTATGGCTGAAGAGGATCTGTTGGGCGGCGCCGTTGCCGAGCCTGAAGCTGACAAAACCCCAGAGCAGACCGACGTGTCTCACCTCGAGACGCCCGCCGAGAAGCCTGCCGTCAATTTTGACGACGCCGCCATGCTGGCCGACGTGTCGAAATTTATCCGCACCGAGGACGGCAAGCCAAACTATGCCGACATCCCCGAAAAGTTCTGGAAGGACGGCAAGCCAAACCTCAAGGCCTTGGCGACCGCCCGCGCCGAGCTGGAGAAGAAGTTCTCCCGCGGCGATCACAAGGCGCCGGCAGAATATGACCTGGGCCTGATCAAGGAAGCCGGCGTCGCCGAGGACGACCCTATGGTCGGCGCCTACAAGCAGTGGGCGAAGGAGAACGGCGTCAGCCAGGACGCATTCAACAAGCTCGCCGCCAACTACATCGAGACGCAGAAGGCGCAAGCCGACCAGTTCACCATCAACGTCCAGGCCGAGAAGGCCAAGCTGGGGCCGCAGGCCGAAAAGATCATTGGCACACAAGTCGCCTTTGCTCAGTCTTTGGTGAAAAGAGGCGTTTTTTCGGCCGATGATTTTAATGAGTTCAAGGTTATGGGTGGCACAGCCGCCGGCCTCCAGGTTTTTATGAAGTTGCAAGAATACTACGGCGACATGAAGCGGATCCCGGTCGACGTGGCGGCGACCAGCTCGCAGCCGAGCCGCCAGGATCTCCAAGACATGGTCGCCGACCCTCGATACGAAAGCGACGCCTCCTACCGCCGCAAGGTGGAGGCGGCTTTCGAGGAAGCGTACAAAGACCAATAACACCCGCCGGGTCTTGCACGTCAGGTCGGCGCATGATATGCGTCGAACTGACGGTCAACCTGTTCCAGGCCCGATCACTGGCTGGCGCCCGATGGGGGTGACGTAATTGCCCAAGCGACGGCCCGCTCTGCGGTCACCCGACGCGACGAACCCGTTTTTAACCAGGCAAATAGGAGCTGTGCATGGCACAAGCTGTCTCTACTGCCTTCGTCACGTTGTTCGACGCCGAGGTCAAGCAGGCCTATCAGGCATCGCGCCAGCTCGCCGGCCTCACCCGCGAGCGCAATAACGTCGAAGGATCCACCGTCAAGTTCCCGAAGATCGGCTCCGGTAGCGCCACGCTGCGCGTCCCGCAGACCGATGTCACCCCCATGAACGTCAGCTACTCGCAGGTTACCTGCACGCTGGCCGATTGGAACGCCGCCGAATACTCCGACATTTTCTCGCAGCTTAAGATCAACTTCGATGAGCGCCGCGAGCTGGTGAAGGTCGTGTCGGCTGCGATCGGTCGCCGCATGGATCAGCTCGTCATCGATGCCATCGTGGCCTCGGGTACGTCGCTGGCTGTGTCGAACGATATCGGTGGCACCGACACCGGCCTCAACGTCGCCAAGTTGCGCCGCGCCAAGTCGCTGCTCGACAAGTCGAACGTCCCTTCCGAGGGGCGCACGATGCTCATTCACGCCAACTCTCTCGAGAGCTTGCTGGGTGAGACGCAGACCACGTCGGCCGACTACAGCTCGGTCAAGGCGCTGGTGTCGGGCGAATTGAACACCTTCCTCGGTTTCAAGTTCGTCACGATCGGCGATCGCACCGAGGGTGGCCTTGCCGTCGACGGCTCTCTCGACCGTATCGTCTATGCCTTCCACAAAGACAGCATTGGCTTTGCGGTCGGCATGAACATGAAATCCGAGATCAACTATGTGCCGGAAAAGACCTCCTACCTGGTCAACGGCATGTTCTCGGCCGGTTCCGCCGCGATCGATGCCGGCGGCGTCGTCGCTATCACCACTCGTGAAAGCTAAGGAGATATAGACATGGCTTTCTCGTCCACTGGCTGGAACACGATCGCGGCGAACAAGCGCGGCAACGCGCCTTCGCTGTATTCGTACAAGTCGACCGATACGCAGGCGACGATCAACACGGCGGGCTATTTCAACACCCTCGCCTCACTGTTGAGCGTCGGCGACGTGATCTTCATCTACGATGCGACCACGCCTTCGCTGGTCCTGTCGTATGTGAACGCGAACGACGGCACCACCGTCGACATCGCGGACGGCACCACCGTCTCGGCGACCGACACCGACTAAATGATACGGCGGCAGGGGTGACCCTGCCGCCGCACCCTTTCGGAGAGGCGCGGCATGTCGGTCGAAACTAAGCTGTCTATCTGTTCCGACGCGATGATGATGCTGGGCGCCTCGCCCATTTCCTCGTTCAGCGAAACCTCTGACGGCGCCCGCATCGCCGATCGTCTCTATGACGATGTGCGCGACAGCCTCATCCTGCAATATCCTTGGAGCTGGTCGGTCAAGAAGGTCCAGCTCGCCCGCCTCGAGGCGGCGCCGATCAATGAGTGGCGTTACAAGTATGCCCTGCCTGGTGACCTGATCGGCACACCGCAGGCCCTGTTCAACTCATCTGCGATCGGCGCCCGCCCCGTCAGGGATTGGGAGATCTACAGCGGCGGCGTCTACTGCAACTATGAGACGGTCTATATCGACTACCAGTTCACCGTCCCAGAGGCGTCGATGCCGCCCTATTTTCTGCGCGTGTTGAAGGCGGCCTGCGCGTCGATGTTTGCCATCCCGGTCACCGACAGCTCGAGCAAGGCCGACTTTTTCCACGCCATGACCTACGGCGCGCCAGGCGATAACATGCGCGGAGGCCTCATGCGTATGGCGATGACGATCGACGGTGGCAAGCCAACGCAGGCGATCGAGGATTTCCCGCTCATCGATGCGCGTGGGGGGTGACGTGCAGGTCATCCAACTACAAAACGATTTCACGACCGGCGAGATGGACCCGAAGCTACGGGCTCGCAACGATATCGAGCAATACAAATCGGGGCTTGCAAAGGCCACCAACGTAACCGTGCAGCCGCAAGGTGGCGCGAGGCGGCGCCCTGGCTCGAAATACATCGCTGCCCTCCCCGGCGATGCGAGCCAGGGCGCTCGCTGCGTCTCTTTCGAGTTCAGCGTCGCCACCAGCTACATGCTGATCTTCACCACCGGCCGCATGTACGTCTTCAAGGACGGCGCGCTCATTACGAACATCAACGCCAGCGGCAATGATTATCTTGCGGTCGCGTCGCTCACTGCGACGATCATCGAGGAAATGTGTTGGACGCAATCATACGACACGCTGATCGTCGTCCACGAAGATCTTGCGCCGATGAAGATCTTCCGCGGCGGCGCCGACGACGTGTGGACCGCCAGCTCGCTGACGTTTGACTATCGGCCTAAGTATGCTTTCACGGTGTCGACATCGACGCCGGCGGCATCCCTTACGCCGAGTGCAACAACCGGCAACGTCACCCTGACGGCGAGCGCGGGCGTATTCTCCGCGGGCAGTGTTGACCAGTTTGTCAACAGCATCTCGTCGTTCGGCCGCGCCAGGATCACAGAGTACATCAGCACCACAACGGTTAAGGCCCGCGTCACCATCCCGTTCTTCGACACGTCGGCGATCGCCAGTGGGAACTGGGAATATGAGACAGGATGGGAGGACTCATGGTCTGCGGCGCGCGGCTACCCGCGCACGGTCGTCTTCTACGGCGGCCGCCTTTATTTCGGCGGCTCCAAACAGCGGCCATCGACAGTGTGGGGCAGCAAGGTCGGGCAATACTTTGATTTCAACCCCGGCGAGGCGCTGGCCGACGAGCCTGTCGAGGCGACGGCCGACACCGGACAATTCAACGCCATCACCGATATGTACTCTGGCCGTTCGCTCCAGATCTTCACGGTCGGCGCCGAGTTCTTTTGCCCGCAGCCGACCGACGACCCGATCACACCGTCGACGTTCTTTCTCAAGGTGCAGACACAAAACGGCTCAAGGCCTGGCATCCGCGTCGCCAACGTCGAAGGCGGCACGATCTTCCTCCAGCGCCAGGGCAAGGCGCTGCAAGAGTTCATCTATAAGAGCGAGGAGCTGGCTTACACCGCCGCGAAGATCTCGCTGCTGTCGTCTCACCTCCTCAAAGACCCGATCGAGATGTGCGTTCGCAAGGCAACGTCAACCGACGAAGGCGACCGCCTACTGATCGCCAATGGCGATGACGGCACGATCGCCTGCTATACGCTGCTGCGCTCGCAGAAGGTCATCGCCCCGAGTGAGTGGATCACCGATGGCGACTACATCGCGATCGGCGTCGATGTCGACGACGCTTATGCTGTCGTTCACCGCACTATAGACGGCAACGAGGTCTATTATGTTGAGCTGTTCGATGAAGACACGCTGCTCGATTGCGTGAAGTCGGCGACCGTTGGCGTGTCGACCGCCAGCGTCTCTGGTCTGTCTTTCCTCGAGGGGGAGACGGTCAGCATCATACGCGACGGCGTCGTCGAGGCACAGCAAGCCGTTGCCAGCGGCGCGATCACTTTCGCGACGGCTGCGGAGGAGAGCTATCAGATCGGTCTATATTTCGAGCCGGTTATCAGGACGCTGCCGACAGCGCCGAAGACTGCGGCCGGTCCCATGCGCGCGGCCAGAAAACGCATATTCGACATCATCGTCGATCTGTACGAGACGCAGGATCTGAACGTGCAGGGCCGCGAGGTCGCGTTCCGCGCGTTCAGCGCACCTGTTCTCGATGATGCGGTCACAGAATACACCGGCCTCAAACGGATCGACACGTTTCTCGGCTATGAGCGCGACGCGCAGATCGAGATCACGCAACAGTCGCCGCTAAAAATGACGGTCCTGGGCATCGACTACAAGGTGAGCGTCTAATGGCATTTTTCGCACCACTGCTTGGCGGCGCCGGCGGCCTGTTCGGTGGTGCCACTGCTGTCGCCGAGGTTGGCGGGGCCACCGCCGGCGCCGCTGCCGGCGCAGCATCCGCTGGTACGGCAGCAGCGGGCGGCTTATTCGGCGGCGTCAATATTTGGCAGGGCCTCGGCCTTGCGTCGTCGCTATTCAGTGCTATCGGCCAGATGAACGCGGCCGAGGCGCAGGCGTCGGCCTATGAGATGCAGGCGACGAACGCCCTCATCGAGGGAAACCAGAAGGCGATCGAGTATCGGCGCCAGGGCAACCAGGTGCTGACCAAGACCCTCGAAACAGAAGCGATGATCCGCGCCAAGGGCGGCGCCGGCGGCATCGACCCGTTCAGCGGATCCATGCAGACGCTGGCCGACTATGCCTGGAACAAGGGCGCCGACGAATATTACTGGGCTCAAGAGAACGTGCAATTCGCGAAGAACATGGGCGAGGCTAATGCCGCCGGCTTCCGCTCCGCAGCGTCGTCGGCCAGAAGCGCCGGCATGTTTAACCTGATTGGTGGCGGCCTCATGGGCTTTGCAAAGGCGTTCAGCTAATGCCGGCAGATCTCCGATACCAGCCGCTGGGAATACAGAGCGCCACAGGCTGGCGCGTCACGTCGGCTGGCGGCGAGGCAGCGGCCAATGCGGCGAACACCCTCGCCGCCAACCTGGCGCGGATGTCCGACTTTGCGTTCGCGCAGGGCAAGCAGCAGGCGGCCGTCGAAGGCCGTGAGTATGGCGCCGCCAATCCTGTTACGCTCGAGCAGCTCAAGCAGGCGCAGGAAACCGGCGAGCCGCCGCAGATGCCTGGCAACACCTGGTCGACCTATGGGCGCGCAGCCCGCGAGGGTGCCCTGTTCTCATTGCAGAAGAACATCTCGATCGACGCGACGCAGAAGATTAACGAGCTGCGCGTTCGCGCCGAGACGACAGAGATGCCGCTCGCAGATTACAAGAAGGAATTGGACAGCCTGACGAGCGGCTACGTCGCGTCTGTCTCCCAGGTGTCCCCATACGCGGCAGCCAAGGTCCACGCATCGATCGGCGCGACGGCGTCGCATGCATATAACACCTACGCAACAGAGGCGATCAAGAAGCATAAGGCGCAGGAGAAGGTCAGGACCGAGATCGGCGTCCAGGGCATCATCGATGGCATACCGGCGATCGTCGAGAGCAGCGTCGGTGCCGATGCGGCACAGGTCGCGCCAGGGTCGACAGAGGCGCCCGCGCCTCTCGAGAACCAGCTCGCGGCACAGCGCGTTATGGTCATGCGCTATGCTTATAGTATCGGCGACGCCGCGATGGCGAAAGAGAAGCTGAAGCAGTTCAATGATGCCGTCCTCACCGCGAAGACCGCCGTCATCGCCAAGTCGCTGCATGGTGACGACGGGACACCTACCCTCGAGAACCATAACCGGATCATGCGCGGCGATATGTCGGGCAACCCGACGCAGCCGTTGTGGGATAGCCTCGACGTGGAAGAGAAGAACCAGGTCAAGGCCGCCGTCCGCAAGCAACTGACAGAGAAGATGGCGCTGGACAGTTCTGTCGATGGCGCGAAAGAGCGCGACCGCAAGGTGGCGGTCGACAAGGCGCGCATCGACTTTGTCGAGGCATGGTCGAGCGGTGACAGGAAGGCGCAGGAGGATGCGCTGTCGAGCATGAAGCTGAACCGCGACGACAGCGGGTTTGAAAAATACAGCAACCTGACGAACAAGGAGAGCGCCCGCACCGAGCAGGGCTTGAACCTCGTCCTCGAGAACCAGCTCGTGCGCGGTCTGCTCACTGTCAACAAGGTGATGCAATACGTCGAAGAGCGCCGCCTGTCGGATGAAGACGCCAAGGGCTTTCTCGCCAAGGTCAAGACCGCCAACGACGAGCAGATCAAGGACGCCCTGGTCGTCGTCAAGAACACGGTCGGCTATCCCGATCGGCCCATGATCAACCCGAGCGCCGAAGACCGGCGCGCCATGCAGCGCGTCGCGACGATCCACAATGCAATGATCGCAGCGAAGCGCGCGGCCGACGCCAGGGGTGTGCCGTTCGATGCGTACAAGTTCGCGCAGGACGAAACCGACAAGATCATGAAGGCCGGCCCTTCAAACGAGGATCTGCGCGCCGCCGAGAACCAGCTCAAGGGCATGCGTAAACGGTTCAACATTCCAGAGGGCGCCTCGCTGGCCGAGACGAAGACGGCGCTCGACAAGCGCCTTGCCAGCGGCGCTGCCCAGAGGGGCGGCGTCCAGCTCTATTACGACGCGATCAAGCTGCTCGAGGGACCCGGCTCAAAATGACACTAGAAGAGGCGATGGGCGATAGCTGGGACAAGGCCGCGAGCGGCCAGCCCATGCACCTCAATGCGGACGGCACGGTCGGCATCGAGCTGCCCGAGATCATTGTCACGCCCAACGATACGCCGCAGCCGGCTGGAGAGAGCTGGTCGCCTGACGCGCCGAAGGTCATGGACACGCCGCTGCCGGCTTCGCCTGTCGGCCAGGTCGACACGCTCGACTTTGGGCCGCCGCCTGCCTCTTACGACCCCAACGACCCGAAATACAAGGGCAACCTGTCGCTGCGGTCTGAGCCTGGCGTCGTCGATGACACCAAGCACTGGATCACCGAGCAGCTCAGTGGCGCCGGCATGGATCCCTACAATGCGCGGGCCATCTCTGAAGGCCTCCTGGGTGGCCCAAATGCGGTCGGCCTGGTGCATGCCATCGCGATGGCGGCAGGCGGCGCCGCAATGGTAGCCGGCAGTCCAATCACGATTGGTGGTGCGGCGATCGCGTCTCTGCCGTCAATGGTGGCCGGCACCGCTGAAGGCCTACACCAGGTCGCTGACGGCATTAAGGGCGTCGTCGCCGGCGATGACGGCGCCGGCTTGCAGACCGGCCTGGGCGTACTGTTCACCGCCCTCAATGCGCTGGGCCTGTCGCAGGGCAGCAAAGAGCTGGCGAAGGTCGTCGGCCCCGAAGCAGCGCGCCTCATCTCCGAGCTGCCGCGCATGGGCACCGGCGGCGCGTCGATCGAGAAGGTCACCGGCATGATCCCCGAGCCGCAGACGCTGATGGCGGCAAAGATCGTGCGGGCGCGTCGCGGGACGATGACGACCTTTAATAAGGACAGCGGAGAAACCAGGACGCAATTCGCAGAGCGCCTGAATAGAGAGGCGCCGATCGTTACGACGCCCGACGAGTTCGTCAAAACCTACGGCGAGATCCCGGCTCTGCCGCCCGAGGCACCGTCGCCGGCCGTCGCATTGCGAACCGGCGCGGCCGTGATGGCGCCAAAGCTGGAGGGTGGCACCTTCAACGGGCGCGACACGTTCGCGTCGCCGTTCGCCCAGGTCGGCGGGTATTTTGACAGTGTTGTCCGCATGAAAAACGGCGGCATGCCGCGCACATGGGAGAACCCGAAGAACCAGGCGCAGATCCTCGACGAAGCGTATCAAGAGGTCAGGCATCAGCTCAATCTCGGCGATCCAAAGTCTGCGAGCTTTACGAAGCAGACGGGTTTCGGTTGGTACGATGAAGACATCGTGCGCGCGTTTGAGCATGCCGGGTCGGTCATGCCAGAGCTGAAGCCTGGCACACAGTTCGGCGTTCAGATCCCGCACGGTGCTGGCCTCGACAATGTCACGCCGGCGCAGGCCCGCACCCTGGTCGCCGCAGTGGGTGCGCCGCAATCGTTCGGCAACCCCGCGGGGCGCAACAAGGACATCGCATTGCAGGCCTACGAGGTCTTCAGGCGTACCGGTCAATTCCCCGAGAAGGGCATCGTGCTGGACGAGCTGGGCAATGTTCAGTCGACCGGGAAATACTGGACGCAGCGCGGCGTCAGCGAGCAATACATTGCCGTCCTCAACACTCTGATCCGAGAGGTCGGCCCTGCGAAGGCGGCCGATTGGCTAGTGACGCCACACGCGATCCGCGAGCTGCGCGAGCTGAAGCGCCGCGCGACGAAAGAGCTGGGCGACGTTGTCTTCAAGGGCGACGGCACGATGAATGTGAGCGGCAAGGCCGCGGACGAGAAGCCTGGCGCCTTCATATTCGGGCCGAAGGGCGGCCAGTTCATGGGCAATCTGCTCGGCTTCCCCGGCACAACGACAGATATGTGGTACAGCCGCACCTGGAACCGCTACGCCGGCACGTCGCGCGAGGGGATCGGCGCCCTCGGCGACACCGGCCTGGTCGAGCAGCCCCGCAACCTGGTCGAGCGCGCCAATATGGCCGACTTGAGCCGCAAGCTGACCGGTCGCCTGGCGTCGGAACAAGACCTTGTTGCCACCCTCGGCCGACCGCCAACAGAGCGAGACACGCAGGCGATCTTGTGGTATTTTGAGCAACAGCTATACAAGAGCCTCGGCATCAACGTCACGCCGCAATCGTTTGGAGAGGGAGCCGCGACATATGCAGCAAGAGCAAAAGCCCAAGGTGGCACCGGCATCAAGCGCGCCACGCCCGATAAATCAGGCGGCCGGAAGTGATATTATGACCGACCCTGAGATGGCCCATGCTCATCTGATGAAGATGATGATCGACATGGAACGGCCGACCATAAAGGGATATCTGCCGGCGTCGCCTGTCACCAAAAAGTGACAGGTTCGCCTTCATGTATAAAACCTGATAGGACCGATTGATGGCTCTACAAGGCGACAGCGCAGATGCCGGCGCGATCATGGAAGGCCTGAAGGGCGGCGCCGAGGAAAGCGCCGTGCCCCTGGCCGCCGTGGCTGCGATGCCTGCGTCGCCAGACGACGGCGTCGAGCTGCCGCCTGCGCCATCCATCACTGAGGTGCCGGCGCCCTCTGAGTTCATGGATCCGACGAAGGCCGACAACATCCAGGTCGCCGGCCTGGGCGACAAGATCGTCGGCGCCATCAAGGGCCGCATCAGCAAGGCCGAGAAGAAGCTGACGCCGCCGCTCAAGCCTGACCCCGTCCAGTTCGTCGGCGACACGGCGATCGTGCGCCCGCTCGAGCAGGGCGAGATCGATCGCCTGTCGACGGTGTTCGACCCGAAATACACGAAGGGCATCAACCTCCCCCGCATCGCCGACGAGATGCAGATCCCGTCCCTGGGCGAGTACCTGCAAAAGCTGAAGGACGCCAACGCCGGCCTTTTTGAGGAAGCGCGCCGCGGCACCCTGAACTTTGAGGCGCTCCTCGATAAGGCCCAGGGCAAGGATGTCGACGGCGTCATCTACGGGTGGCTGAAGCGGGCGCCGGGCACCGGAGCGCCGGCAGAGGATGTCCTGGCCGGCCTGCTGGCCGCCGTGTCTCTGACCAAGGAAACGCAAGGCGCCTGGCTTAAGGCGTTCAGCGAGATCGACCCCGTTCTCAAGGAAGGCGGCCTACGGCGCGCCGCGCAGATGATGGCGGTCGAGGCCGAGCTTTACGCCAAGATCAGCGGCGCAGGCTCCGAGGCTGGGCGTACCCTCTATGTGCTGTCGCAGTCTTCTAAGATGGCAGGCGTCGACCTGGCCGGCCGCGCCGATCAACTCGCCAGCATATTCGGCGCACAGAGCGCCAAGGACATTGAACACGTCGGCATGATGTATCTGTCGATGCCTAACCCGTCAGCCCGCGCGCAGTTCGCCAAGGACGGCTTCATCAATAAGTCGATGGACGTCCTCACCGAGGTCTACATCAACTCGCTGCTCAGTGCGCCGGCGACGCACATGGTCAACGTCGTTGGCAACTCGGCGTTCATGGCGACCAAGATTGTCGAGACGGGCCTGGCCGGCGGCATTGGCAAGATCCGATCGATGATCACCGGCAACCAAGACCGCGCCCGCTTTGGCGAGGCGTGGGCCCAGATCCAGGGCATCAAGGACGGCTTCGTCGACGCCCTGGTGTTGAGCGGCAAGACCCTCTGGACAGAGATGCCGGCCGACATGGTGTCGAAGATCGACACGCGAACGCGGCGTGCGATCGGCACCACTGGCGATATCGGCGAGATCTACAATGAGTTTCGCGGCGGTAACTATATGGCCGGCGCCGTCAATACGGTGGGCGTCGCCTACCGCCTGCCTGGCCGCGCGCTGCTGGCAGAGGATGAGTTCTTCAAGGGCGTCGGCTATCGCATGGCGCTGCACCAGGAGGTCCACGTCGCAAAGTCTCGCGTGTATGACGAGGCGATCGCCGCCGGCAAGACGGCGCAGGAAGCGATGTCAGTGGCTGCGGCCGAGAGGGCCCGCCTCCTGGCAGACCCGCCGCTCGGCATGGTCAAGACGGCGCAGGACGCCGCCCGCGAGATGACGTTCCAGACGAGCTTCGAGCCTGGCAGCGCACTGGCCGGCGCGCAGGCCTTCCTGTCGCACCCCGTCGCCAAGCTCTTCGTGCCGTTCTTCAAGACGCCGACGAACATCGCGGTGGCCGTCCTAGAGCGCACACCGCTTGCATTGTTCGGCGCCGAGACGCGGGCAGCTCTTGCCCGCGGCGGTCGCGACGCAGATATGGCGATGGCCCGCATCGCCACCGGCTCGATGGTGATGGGCGCCTTTGCCATGTACGCATCCGGCACCGAGGACGACAAGATCATCATCATGGGCATGGGCCCGAGTGATCCGGCCGCTCGCGATGCGATGGCCCGCAAGAAGATCTTGCCCTACTCGGTCAATCACCGGAACGATGACGGCACCTACACGTCGATGAGCTTCGCCCGCGCCGAGCCGTTCAGCGCCCTGCTCGCGATGGCCGCCGATTATGCCTACTACGCGCGCTATGAAAAGGACCAGGGCGTCCTCGAGGATCTGTCGATGGCGGCGGTGGCGTCGCTCGAGAATTACATGATGACGCAGCCCATGATGCAGGGTGTCTCTCAGATCGCGTCGATTTTCCAGATCAAGGATAACAACGAGCGGGCGAAGAAGACGATCGAGCTATTTGCCGAGCGATCGTCGGCCGCCGGCCTTAGCCTGCTGCCAGGCAACAGCTCTGGCGCGTCGGCCGTGTCGCGCATGATTGACCCGACACAGCGCAGCAACAAGCTGCCAGAGGACGGCCTGTTCGGCGAGGATCCGACGCAGGGCAATAGCATATCGAAGGGCTTCTACAAGGCCCTGCAAAAAGCCAAGGCAAACAATCCCTATTTCAACTCCAATCTCGAGCCGCGCCTCAATGAGTGGGGCGAGGTCATGAAACAGGGCGACGGCTCTGTCTGGGATTTCGTGTCGCCGTTCAAGATCCAGAAGACAGAGCTTAAGCCTGTCGACGACGAGCTGATGCGCCTGGGCGGCGGCTTCCAGCCGACCAAGGACAGGATCCAGGGCGTCGATCTCAACGCAAAACAATTCAATCGACTGATCGCCTTGACCAACGAGCTTGACGAAAGCGGCAAGCTGCCTGGCGCCAAAGGATACAACGCCGGGACGGCCCTACAGCCGACGCTCTTGAAGCTGATGGCAGACCCACAGTATGCCGCCCTCAACGACGAGGCAAAGGTCGAGCAGATCAACCACATAGTCTCCCTCTACAGGCGCGGCTCACGCCAGCAGTTGCTGACCGAGGACACATTCCTCCAGGCGAAGATCCAGAATCAATGATGACGCGAGGCACCCATGTCTGACTATTCAATCAACGCTGTCACGCGGCGCGTCGTCTACACAGGCAGCGCCGGCGTCGGCCCTTATGCGTTCTCGTTTGAGATCCTCGACGAGAACGACATCGCGGTCTACAAAAACGCGACGCTGCTGACGATCACCACCCACTACACGGTGACGATCGGCGGCGCCGGCACGGGGTCGATCACCCTGCTCAGTGCGGCGACCGGCTCCGATCGCATCACGATCATTGGCAAGCGGGCGCTCGAGCGCACGACCGACTTTGTCACGGCAGGCGATCTGTTCGCGTCGGCCTTGAACGAGCAGCTCGACAGCCAGATCATCATGATCCAGCAGCTCGCTGAGGAGAACAAGCGAACGCTGCGGGCGCCGTCCTATGACCCGTCAGCGGTCGAGGATGGCGGCACGATCGACATGGCCCTGCCGGCTGCGGCAGATCGCGCCAGCAAATACCTGGCATTTGACGCTGACGGCAACCCAAACCTCGCCGACATCCAGAGCGACGTCGACGAGGCAGCAGCGAGCGCCGTCGATGCAGCGGCGTCAGCCGCTGCTGCACTTGTCAGCCAGGGAGCGGCGGCATCGTCGGCAAGTTCGGCCTCGACCAGCGCAGGCACCGCGACGACGCAGGCAGGCACGGCCACCACGCAGGCAGGCATTGCGACGGCGCAGGCCGTTCTCACGGCTGCTGATCGTGTGCAGACCGGCCTCGATGCTGTCGACACTGCCGCTGATGCAGTGGCGACCGCCGCCGATCGCGTCCAGACGGGCCTCGATGCTGTCGACACTGCCGCTGATGCAGTGGCGACGGCTGCCGACCGTGTGCAAACGGGGCTGGATGCAGTCGCCACGGCTGCTGATCGTGTGCAGACCGGCCTCGACCGCACCGCTGCGGCAGATAGTGCTGCGGCTGCTGCTGCGGCTGTCGGTGGCGCTACCATCTTTATCGGCGCGTGGGATGCTTCGGCGGGTACGTTCCCCGGTAGCGGCACCGCTCAGAAGGGTTCATACTATTCTGTCAGCGTGGCCGGGACGGTCGGCGGCATCCTGTTTGACATTGGCGATCAAATCCTCGCCATCGTCAACAATGCCTCGACCACGACCTACGCATCCAACTGGATCAGGGCGCAGGGCCTTGTGTCTCTCGCTGATATCACTGGTGCGCTTGGCTATACGCCGCAAGCACAGGACGCGGAGCTTACCGCCATCGCTGGCCTCGCCAGCGCGGCAAATAGTTTTCCATATTTCACTGGTAGCGGTACGGCAGATTTGGCGGGCATTACGCTTGTCTCGCGTGGGCTTATCGCGCAAAATACAACTGCGCTCATGCGAACGGTCGGCCTTGGCTTCACCACTACTGGTGACGCGCTGGCTACTGCGGCTTCCGCGTCTGCTGCAAGAACGACGCTCGGCCTTGGTAGCGCCGCCGTGGAAACAGCGTCTGTTATTGCCGGCTCAATCGTAAATCTTGAGCTTAGTTATAGCAGCACGACCGTATTCGGGATTAGCGCCGGTATGGCCGTGGATAGCACTAGGGCTGATGTTCTTAAATCAGCTAGTGCTTTTACGAAGTCAACATCAGCTTGGGCGGTAGGCACCGGCAGCGGCGCTCTTGATACGGGGGCTATTGCAGCCAACACTTGGTATCATGCCTATATTATTAAGCGAAGCGACACTGGCGTTACGGACTTTTTAATTTCGACCAGCGCCTCGTCACCAACGATGCCCGCAAGTTACGACTACAAGCGGCGTATCGGCAGCCTCAAGACGAACGGGTCGTCTCAGTTTACAAACTTCTTTCAACGGGGGGATCGTTTTACTTGGGTTGTCCCCGTTGAGGATGTAGCTGTTGCTACGCATAGCACGACTGCATCAACGCGCACGTTGGCATCCGTACCACTCGGCATCGAGTGCGTGGCTGATCTATTTATCACAACATACGCGGCATCTACGCCGCTGTGGTCTATGTTCACTCACCCATCGCAGACGGATACCGCGCCTAATACCACGCTGATGTTTTCGTTTCAATCGGCAGCATGGGCCTACGGCACTGGTCAATTCTCTCTGCCGGTTAACTCGTCTCAGGCGCTTAGAACAAGGTCGAGTATTGATAACTCACTTTTGTATATCATCGTCAACGGCTGGATCGACTACAGAGGAAGGGTTTAAAAATGCCGTACATTGAACGAAAAGACGGCGTTATCGTCGGTGTCTACAGCGGTCCACAAGTTGGCATTCCTCTTGAGTTCGTAGAGGACAGCGATATTGCGGCTACCGTGCGATCATTCCAGCCCGGCATTTCCGTAACCCCCCGCCAATTCCGCCTCGCGCTCAACGCGACCGGGATGCGACAGGCCATCGAGGATTATGTCTCTGCGGGTTCGCAGGATGTGAAAGACACATGGGAGTTCGCCACGGAGATCGAGCGTAACAGCCAGATCATCGCAGCGGGCGCTGCTGAACTTAGCCTGACCGAAGCGCAGATCGACGATCTGTTCGCGCTGGCGGCAACGCTATGACCGCCGCCAATTTCAAAGCATCGCTCACCCTCATCCTCAAGTCTGAGGGTGGCAACGATGACGACCCGCATGACAACGGCGGCCGCACCAGCCGCGGCATCACCCAGCGCGTCTACGATCGATGGCGCATCTCGCGCAACAAACCGACACAGGACGTGTGGACCGCGACGCAGGCCGAGGTCGAGCAGATCTACCACGACGACTACTGGATGCCGCACGGCGACAACCTGCCGATCGGCCTCGACTACCTGTTCTTCGACATGGCGATCAATGCTGGCCCGCACCGCGCCGCCGTCCTGTTGCAGCGAACGCTCGGCGTTGCCGAGGACGGCAAGATCGGACCCATCACGATGGGCGCCCTCAAGGCGGCCGCCCCTGCCGGCCTGATCGATCGCTATACAAAAACCAAACGGGCCTTTTATATTTCCTTGAACCAGCCTCGGTTCACGAAGGGCTGGCTTAATCGCTGCGACTTTGTGCAGGCCAACGCGAAGAGGATGATCAAATGACACTGGCAGCAATCGCCGGCTGGATGCTGGCTGTAGCCCTCGGCGCAGGATGGTGGATTGACCACCGCGGCATCGCCGGCATCAAGCGCGACCTGGCCGACGCGAAGGCACAGGTCAGCAAGGTCAAAGGCAAGGTGAAATAAGATGCTGGAAATTTTGGGCCTTGTTTTGCCTGGGATCACCAAGGTTCTCGACAAGGTGATCCCCGATAGCAACGCGCGAGCTGCTGCACAGGAGCAGATCACTGCGGCGCTCATCGCGCAGGACGCTGCCGTCCAGGCGGCGATCGCCGAGCAGGCCAAGGCCCAGACCGCCATCAACCTGGCCGAGGCGCAGCACTCGTCAATGTTCGTCGCCGGCTGGCGTCCGTTCGTCGGCTGGGTCTGCGGCCTGGGCTGCGCCTATGCCTTCCTGCTGAAGCCCCTGCTTGGCACGGCCTTCGTCGCTGCCGGCTGGACGATGCCGCCGGCGATCGACACCGCCGAGATGATCGGCCTGCTGACCGGCATGCTCGGCTTTGGCGGCCTTCGCACCATTGAAAAGTTCGGCGGTGTCGAGCGCAGCACGGTGAGCAAATAATGCGTGAAGACAGGCGCCCCAAGTTCGACGCCACCATCAACCTCGGCCATGTCATGACGTTGACCGGCGTCGTCCTGGCTATCCTCGGATCATATTGGTCGTTCAGTTCGCGCCTCTCATCTGTTGAGACGCAGCTCGTGCGGATGGCGACCGTTCTCGAGATGAGTATCAGGCAGGAGGAGCAGGTCAAGGCTCTCACCCGCCGCGTCGATAAGCTCGAGGAAGCTAGCGACGGCAGACCGCGCTGAATAAAAAAAGGGGCCACCCGAAGGTGGCCCCAGTTGTCCCGCCTGGACGATATCGGCGGGATGGTGGCTACTGGATGATGACCGTCGACTGCCGGATCTGGTAGGCAGGTTTCGCCGGCACGATCTTCTCAGGCTGCGCCTTGTACGATCGCATGGGCCACCGCACGGTGATGACCCTGCCGTCCGCGCCGGTGATGTGGCCCTCGGTGTGGTTGCAGAGCGCCTCCATGAGCGCCGCGTTGCACTTGTCGAGGGCGGCCTCGATCGCCTTCTTGCTGGCCTGGGCGTGAATGATACCCTCGACGACCGGCAGCAGCTCGTGCGGCAGGATGACAGGCGGCGCGTCTTCGTCGGCGCGCGACCAGGTCTTCGCGGCGTCGAGGCCCGACTTGGGTGCGTACCAATCAGGGCCGAGCTTGCGCCGCTCGAAATCCTCGCAGGCCTCGATGATCTGTGCATGCATCAATTGGTCGGCACCATAGATGTAGATGCGGAGCTGCGTCCCGCGATACAGGACGCCGACCGCCCCCCATTTCAGGTTGCTGCAAATCATGCAGCCCTGAAGCTGGACCGGGCCGCGGTGGGGCGGCGGCGCGTCGTCGTCCCCCTCCCGCTCTGGCGCCTGGCCGGTGAGCTTGCTCTCGAGGACGGCGTCGCCCGACACCGTGATCGACCGGCCGCCCACCACATAGATGCCGCGCGCCGGATCTGTGGTGTAGGTGCGGGCGACCTCGGCGATCGGCATGATACCGAGGCCGTCGATCGATGCCGCCAGCGGGATCCCCTTACGTTTAAAGGGTGCCGTGGGTTCGACCAGGTCGAGCGACAGGCGCATGCACATCTCGCGCAGGATCAGCGGCTCAAAGGTGTTGCCCCAATCGGCCGCCTCGGCGCCCGCCCAGGGTTCCGGCGGCTCGCCGGCCAGAGCGCGCACCGTCTTGTTCAGCTCCTGGTTAGGGGTCGAGTAAGGGCTTAGGCCGAGGATGGCCGGAAGCCTCGAGCAGGACAGCATGGTGTCCGACGTCAGTTTGCCTACCATGATGTCACCACCTGTGCGATCTCGACGATGACGACGATCGACGCGAGCATCAGGACGAAGGCCACAAGCTCAACACCCTGCATCAAGATGTTGTGTGCCCCCCGTTTTGTGTCACAATATGTCTTATGCGAATAGAAACCGGTTTTCTGGGCGGTCTTATACACCCCATGGGTATAAGTCATTTCAGATCCTCCACTTTTTTCGATGATAAGGCCAAACGCCGCGAGTGTATCATACACAAACGGTCGTTAACGCACGACTACTAGGGCTGGTAGTGGTGTCAGCGCGGTCGTGGACAGCGCCGACAGTTTTTGACAGTTTCTGGTAAGCCTTACCTGGCGCCGCGGTACGCCGGTTTGCCATGCTTGAGCTTGATCTGTGTCAAGGCGAGCAGGATGCGCGCCCTGACGGCACGGCTCACCTGGGCGGTCGGCTCTCGCGACAGGTCCTCAAGCTCCTCGCCGGCCTGGCGTAGCACCCAGGCGGCGGTCTTGATGTGATCGGCGGTGATCAGCGGAATTGTCAGGCGGCACACAGAGCGACCGCCGAGGCGGTGGCGAATAGTGGTTTCTTCGATCTTACGATCGGCCGTCAATCTATCGAGCATATTACCCCCAACTAATTCCACACCCGCCACTGCGGCGAGAGGGTCGCTGCTTATCGTCCGAGAAACATGCCAGATGTATCTGGCCCCATGAGCCGCTCAACCCAGTGCAGGCCGACGATCGACCCGACAAGGATGGTGACAAGGATGGCTGCGCCGATCGCGGCGTCCTTCATATCTTTCCAAGTCAGTGGCATTTCGTACCTCCCGTCGACAGGCTACAACCGTCTGCCGCACGATTGCAAGTGCCATGAATGCACGGCATAGATGACATCTCATTCACGATTGAGAATGTTACGCACTGTCGACGCATGCCACGCGCCGCCTCGCGCAGTGGGTATGTCGGCATCGTTGAGAGCCTGCGCCAGCGCGCGGAAGGTGTCGAGGCCACGCGACCGCATGCCGCGTATGATCGGCAGCATCTTCGCAGCGAAGGCATCAGCGTCGGCCGCAACAACGGCACCGGCGGCAGCGGCGCCGATCGACGGCGTCGGCGAGCCGAGCTTGACGCCGCGACGCCTTACGGCGGCCAAGGCCTCGACCGTCCGCGCGCTGATCATCTCGGCCTCATGCTCGGCGAAGGCCGCGAGGATGTGGATGGTGAGCTTTTTCGCATGCGGATTATCGCAGGCGACGAAGGTGACCTTCTCATGCATGAGGCGCGAGATGAAAAACGAGTTGCGGTAAAGGCGGTCGAGCTTGGCGACGACCAGCGTCGCCTTCTGCTGCTTGCACATCTCGATCGCGGCCTCGAGCTGGGGCCGGCGATCCTTGCGGCCGCTCTCGACCTCGGTGAACTCGCCGACCAGCGACCAGGTGCCGCCGTTCAGATAGCGGCGCACACTGTCCTGCTGTGCCTCGAGGCCGAGGCCCGAGGCGCCCTGCTTGTCGGTCGACACGCGGTAGTAAGCAACGTACTTGCCAACGTGCTTCTGGCCGGCGTCGTTCGTGATCACTGGTGCGATGGCTGACATGGTGGCTCTATTCTTTTTCGTATTCGGTGATCATGTTTTTAATTTTTGCGCGCAGCACATTGGTCGCATACAGGATCTTTTGACCCATTGCAGACATCCCTTTTTGTTGTCGTCTGGATTTCGTGACAGCCACCCGAAGATGGCTGCTGCGAAATTCAGCCCCGCGCGCAGTAGCTATCGTATGCCTCTGCTAGTTCGTCGGTATTGACGTTGAACTTGGCGGCGGCGGTAGCGCTGGCGTCGGGATATTCACGACCGGCGGCGATCAGCTCGATGCAGTAGGTCAGTGCCTTATTCAGCTTCGTCATCTCGTCTCTCCCTGTTTCAGACCGTATCAACTGAGAGCAATCTATCCGCAATCCCCCTCTTGTGCAAGACACAAA
>ERZ890953.402-NODE-402-length-25455-cov-6.353071_pt1 | contig 25455 bp, 16 predicted proteins | sample MGYA00521264_ERZ890953 | MGnify/ENA primary metagenome ERZ890953 (study PRJEB32303, sample SAMEA104408629) | aquatic metagenome | biome: Brackish water; feature: Chemocline; material: water | place: Baltic Sea | collected 2014-10-26T21:54:00 | depth 200 m ...
CGACTGGGTTACAGTCAGGCGCAGATTGAATCGATGTCAATGGCGGATATCGATGTGAATTTCGATGCGCCGAAATGGTCAATCTACTGGCAGCAGATGAATACCGAAGGGGCCAGGGTGTTCGAGAGTGTTTATCGCGATCGGGCCGGCTCCGAATTACCGGTTGAGATTACGGCGAACCCGATCCATTTTCAGGGTAGGGATCTAATTCTTGCGGTGGTCAGGGATATCAGTGCCCGAAAATACTTCGAACGCGAGATGAGGAAGAGCAATCTGCGCCATCGCTCAATCATCGCCACCGCGCGAGACGGGTTCCTCGCCGCTGACATCGAAGGAAACGTGATCGAGGTCAATACCAGCTACTGCAATATGCTGGGTTATGATCGGGGGGAGTTGCTCGGGATGCGGCTTGCCGATATTGATGTGCGTCCTCAAGAGGACGATCTGGACGCTTGTCTGGCGGTGTTGGTCGCAAACGGAAGTTGCCTGCACGAAGGGTTTCATCGAAGCAAGAATGGGCATGAACTGCCGGTGGAGGTATCAGCCAGTTATTCGCCAGAGGATGATGGCTGGATATATCTGTTCGTTAGGGACATCAGTGCGCGTAAACAGGATGAAAAGGTTTCGAATCTGCGTGACAATTTAAGTGCCATGGTGCATCAAGCCAGCGTCGTCGAATTGCTAACGCGGGCCCTCGATGAGGCTGAGCAGATCACTGGCAGTGAGATTGCGTTTTATCATTTTGTTGATCCCGGAGAGGAAACGCTGACGCTACAGGCATGGTCGAGCAGGACGCATGCCGAGGCCTGTTCAGCGGGCACGGCGGATGACCGGCATTATCCGGTCTCGGAGGCGGGGGTATGGGTCGACAGTGTCATTCAGCGCAAGCCCGTCATCTATAACGATTATGCCAGTATAGCCCATCGCAAGGGGCTGCCCGAAGGGCATTCGGCGTTGCGGCGCTTCGTGACGGTGCCGGTATTTCGTGGCCAGCACATTGTTGCGGTGATGGGTGTTGGCAACAAGGAGAAAGACTATGATGCGCGTGATGTCGACATTATTGCTCGCATCGCTGACATGAGTTACGACTTTGCGCGGCACTGCGAAACGAAACAACATGTCGAGTTTATGGCTTACTACGATATGTTAACCGGTCTGCCTAACCGGGCGCTGTTTTTTGAGCATCTCAAGCAGAACATTGCACAGCATGACCGTACCGACAATCTTTTGGCCCTGTGCTATCTCGATCTGGATGGATTCAAGCCTGTCAATGATGATTACGGCCACAGTGTTGGAGATGAATTATTGATTGGGCTCGGTGGTCGTTTGCAGTCGACATTGCGCGAGGGAGACACTCTGGCCCGCATAGGTGGTGATGAATTCCTGATCATGTTGACGGGGCTCTCCGATGTAAATGAGGCCGAACATATTGTGCAGCGACTTATCAATGAAACCAGCAAGCCATTCGATATAGACGGCAAGCGGCTGTATGTTACGGCATCGATTGGCGTGACACTGTACCCGACCGATGATACCAATCCTGACACATTGCTGAGGCATGCCGATCAGGCCATGTATAAGGCCAAGGCTCTGGGCAAATCGCGTTATAGCCTGTATGAGCGGGTTGAGGAAGAGGATCAGCGAGTGCGCCGGGAGATTCAGGACGAAATTCACGAAGGCATTAAAAATAATGAATTCGTTTTGTGGTATCAGCCCCGGGTCGATCTGTCGAATAGTCGGGTAGTCGGTGTCGAGGCATTGCTTCGCTGGCGCCATCCGCGAAAGGGTTTTATGGGGCCGTCTGCGTTTCTGCCTTACATCGAAGGAACGGCTGACGAGGTGGCGTTGGGCGAGTGGGTGATCAAACACGCGTTAAATCGCGTGTCGTTCTGGCGCGATGGTGGACTGGATCTGCCAGTGAGTATCAACGTCAGTCCTCAGCACATCCAAAATGCCGATTTCGCCCCATTTCTGTGTGAGCCGTTGTCCACTTACCCTGAAGAGCTTGCCCGTATGGTCGAGATCGAGGTTCTGGAGACCGCAGCCATCGGTGACTTCGAGCGGGTTGTATCCGTCATGAATAAGTGTGTTGAGACAGGCGTTAGCTTCTCGCTTGATGACTTTGGCACGGGTTATTCTTCATTGGCGTATTTCCATCGATTACCAGTCAGTATTCTGAAAATCGATCAGGACTTCGTTCGTAATATATTGAAAGACGCCGGTGCCCTCGAGATTGTCAAAGGTGTTGTTCAGCTGGCGAAAAATCTTGACCGCCCGGTGGTTGCGGAAGGTGTCGAAAGTCTTGAGATAGGTCTGATGCTGCTGGGGCTTGGGTGTGAGTATGCACAGGGCTATGGTATCGCGCGACCGATGCCGGAAGATGTACTAAGCGACTGGTTGGCGGATTGGTCGAGCAGTGACAGCTGGGGCGAACTCCGTGCAATCGCGACCCACTATACCTGTTCTATCGAGTTGCAGGTGGCGATCTACAGCTTCGGGTGCTGGTCACAGAGTGTAATCCAATACGTTGGCGCGGGCGGAAAAGGAGCAGCCCCGCAACTCAATGAAGAACAGAGCGAATTCGGACACTGGTTGCATGGCATTGGGCGTGTCTATTTTGCGGATCATGACATGTTTCCATTTATCACCCCGCGAATCGCGCTGGCGTTCAAACTGGCGCGTGACATTGTCGCTTATATCGATCATGGCGATATGAGATCGGCGCTTTCGCTCATGGTGGTATTCAATAATGCCTGTGATGAACTGTGTACAAAATTGCATGCGCTTAACGAAGCTGTAAAAAGAGGCTGAGTACCAGAGTTCACCGGCGAGCGGCTTTTAGGTTTCAAAAAAGTCACCCGTATAGAGCAGTTTGTCGACGTCATGCGGCCGATCATGCCCTGGTGCGATTTGAGCAAAGCGGTCCATGCGGCTATCGGGCGGCCTTCACCGAGGTGAGCTTGTTCGAGGCTACACGGTTGATGGTTCCGGAAAAATCGGTGAGGTGCTCCTCTGGTCGGTTTTTTGCTGTCATCGAGGCGAGCGACCAGTGTCCTGTCGCCTGGTTGTACGGCTTAGTGCGGGTTAAAGACTGCCGGCGGGGGGAGTAGTGACGAGGTTGGCAGATTCAGCTCGAACCAGAATGTCGACCCTTCGAGTTCGATGCTTTCTACACCATATGAACCTTCCATGAGCTGAACAAGCTGGCGCAGAATCGTCAGGCCCAGACCCAGACCGTTATAGTTTCGACTCAGTGCCGAATCAACCTGGAAGAAAGGTTCGTAAACGCGTTGAATCATGTTTGTGGGAATGCCAATGCCATGATCCTTGACTTCGATACGCATGTTGAACAGGTTATCGTCGTGTGATGTGCAATTGACGACGACCTGAACCTCGCCGTCCCGTGAAAACTTGATGGCGTTGCCAAGCAGTAAGCCTAATGCCTGGCTGATGCGATCGGGGTCGCCAACCAGGTGTAGCGGGCATTGCAGGCAATAATCAAGGTCGATCGACAGATTCCTGGCCGCAGCTTGTGTTTTGTATTCACCGATAGTCAGTGCGCACAGGCTTTTCAGATTGAGTGGTTTGGGGTAGAGCTTGAGGGGTTGTTCGTCATCGCCTTGAGTGTAGTGGGACAACTGCCTGACAACCTCTATCAGCTCCTGCAATGAATGCGCCATACAATCGAGATAATCGCTTTGTTCGGCATCGAGTGACGTCAGCTTAAGCAGTTGGATTGATCCGGATATACCGTTTATCGGTGTTAAAAGTTCGTGGCTGATATGCCTTTTGGCGGCGACGCGAGTCAGCTCCAATTGTTCAGTCTCGTGCTTCAGTTTTTGTAATTGAAGTTCTAACTCTTCATTCCGTTGGTTTTCCAGTAAAGCGACGACCGGATGGGGGTTGTCGAGCAGATGTGCGTTGTTTGAAATCAGTTGCACTTCAATGAATTGTCCACACTTGTGCTGGATCTTTGTGGTCAGGCTCGGCCTGGTTTTTAGTGCAATGTTGGCGGCCCGGAAAAGGCTTTCCAACTGCTCCCTGTCCTCCATTGCGCAGAGTATATCGACCGCGGAATGTTCTTCTCGAACATCGTTTGCGGCCCAGCCGGTCAACGAACCAAAGGCGTTGTTGATTAATTGTATATCGCCCTTGTCGTCGAGAATCATGACTGCCACGGGTATTGAATCGATCATGGCTTGAAGTTGTTGTTGAGGCATAATGCTGTCCCTGTGTTTACATTTGTTTATGTGGTGGTAACCTGATCGGGCGGAGCCTAATAAAACCTGATAAAAGGGGGGTGAGTCGAGCTGGTCGCCATCAAACAGACGCAATAGACATTCCTGAATCGCTTTGTATATTGCTATCCCCTGTTGAGACCATGTCGGCGAAGAGCCGACGCTACACAATAAGGCCAAATCGGAATAATTCATGCCTCAATTTCCAGAGTGAAAAGAGGAAAACGTGGATTTCTCTTTTTTCTAAAATTCAATGAGTTGCCGTCATGAGGTAAACCAACGTTGAATATTGCGATAAACTCTGTAATAAACACTGCAATCGGCATGCCAGAGAGTTGGCTCCAATGGAGTGAGTGAATCGGTCAATTCGTTGGCCAGGGCAATGCCGGCTGCAGCCTGCGAATGTGCTTATCAGGCTGGAGGAATTCGATAGTTGTGGCTCTGCTGAGTGTTATTCCGACTCAGGTGGATGCATACAGTCGGCGCCATCACGCTTTCGGGACTGGGTCGGTAAGGTTTAGATCGAATATTTAGTGTCTGCAAAATCGATCGTTCCCGGTTGTGGTCATGATGACATTGCAGCGATGCTTTTTATTGATGAGCTTGGCCTCAATCAATAGCTGCAGCGGGTGTGCCTGCGCTCGACTAATTGCAGATTCCGCGCAAGCGCGCAACATGCGTCGCAAATAGCGACGCGAATTGTGGGCGCAAGCCGGAGAATCGCGAATCGCGTCGCCTTTGTGAATGCTGTGCCGACGATCAGCGGCTTGCCCGATACGCTGGCGCCGGACGGTTTTCGAGCGCGATCACTCATGCAGCCAAATGATTTTTTCGCGCCCACTCACATAATGAGTCGACCGGCATTGGACTCGCAATCAGGTATCCTTGTGCGATGTCGCAACCGATGTCGGCGAGGATGCTTAAGGTGTTTTGATCTTCAACACCTTCGGCAATGGTGCTCATGCCGAGTTCATGGCCGAGCATGGTGCAGATCTTGACGATTGAACGGGCTTCTGCGTCATGACTTATGTTGGACACGAATGAGCGATCGATCTTGAGCTCACTGAATGGCGCGCGATGCAGCTGCTGCAGGGATGAATAGCCCGTTCCAAAATCATCTATTGAAAGTCGTATGCCGCGCAGACGGATGCGGGTGAGGATATCGAGCGAGGTTGTCAGCTCGCCCATCAGGGCGCTTTCAGTGACCTCCAGCATCAGGTTCGATGGCGCCATATTGTAGCTGGTTAGCATATTGCTGAGCTGTTCCGGAAAGGTCAGTGCCCGTATATTGATTGCGGAAACGTTGACCGAGACACTAACCTTGATACCTTCGCTGTTGAATCGGGCCGCCTGTTTCGTTGCATTCTCGAGCACCCAGGCGGTCACCTCGTCGATCAAGCCATTGTTCTCGACGATGGGCAGAAATTTGTTCGGATAGATCAGCCCATGGGTTGGGTGATTCCAGCGAATCAGCGCCTCGATACCGCTTAGCCTGCGCCCGCTGATGGTTACCTGAGGCTGGTAGTGAAGTTCAAACTGATCTTCTTCGAGGGCGCGCATTAGTGAATTGCGATCACCAATATAGGGTTGGCTTTGATCCTTTTTGGTATCGTCCTGGCGAGGCTTGAGCCTGGATAGTGCTTGTTTGAAAGTTCGGAAAACGTTGCTGCTGAGCAGGGGTTTGGTCAATGATGCAACAACTTCGAGATTGTGTGCCTGACCGAGCTTTTCTGCCGCGTTCAGAATGCTAGGGTCTCCTTCGTTCATGAGTATCAGCAGGGGCGGGGCATCCAGTATGGCCAGATGCCGCATCACCTGAATTCCATCGATATACGGCATGTCGAGGTCAAGTATGACCAGGGCGTTAGGTTTGATTGCGCCGATGTTTTCAATGAATTGCCGCCCAGACAGGTAGCCCGTACTGGGTAGCTCGATACGCGTTATTATTTCCGCCAGGCTTTGTATCACGACCGGATTGTCATCGATGATGTGGATCATATCGATTGCCGCGAGGCCATTTACCTGGGCGCCTCGATGTTGTGGACCTTTTCTTTCAGCTGCTGCCGTGCTGGATGAGGGTTCGTTGATGGTGGTGTGCATGGATGTTTGGCCCGGTTAATGTTGTGCGAAATCGCCCTGCCAGATTTTCATGATCGTGTTGCGGCCTGACGGTATTGTCGGCCGTTTGGCACGAGTCTTCGTGTCGGCCCAACTCGGCGGGGGCAGCGCTGGATGAGCTGCAACTGACCGGCCCTAGTGGTCATTCTGGCGTGATTTTCTGATCAGGGTTTTTTTGCCGCCGCCCAGGCTATCAAATGCCTGACGAATGCTACGCGCCAGCTCGCCAAAACGATGCGGTTTGTATAGAACCTTCACTGGTTTGCCAAACTTTTTACTTAAGCCGAGTTCATCATTTGAATTGGCTCCAGTGGTCACCATCAATTTCAGATCGGGGCGCTGCAGCAGTGCGGCTTCAATCAGATCGAGGCCAGTCAAGTCGCCGGGCAGTACGAGATCGGATAACAGCAAGTTGATGGCAGGTGTCGATTTGATCAGCGCCAGGGCCTGGCGGGCATCCGAGGCTGTAAACACATGGTAACCCGAATTTCTGAGGAACTGAGCGGTCGCGTTGAGCAGGTCTTCCTCGTCATCGACCATCAGAATGGTTTCGGTGCCGCCGATCACGGTGAGTTCGCTGGTCTCATGCTCCCAGTCAAGCTGGGATTGAGTCTGTTCGCGCTTGGCCCTGGGCAGATACAGGTCGACGGTAGTGCCTTCACCGGGTTCCGAAATCGGCTCAACGTGCCCTTGGTGACGCTGCATGAAACCGAAAACCATCGCCAGACCAAGACCGGTTCCCTTGCCGGGGGCCTTGGTGGTGTAAAACGGTTCGAAGATGTGTTCCAGGTCCTTGGCCGAGATACCGCTGCCGGTATCCGTGACTGAGATCTGCACATAATTTCCGGGCGGGAGCCCGGGCCGGGTACAGCAGAATTCTCCATCCAGCTGCGTGTTGTGGGTCGTTATCGACAGCTTGCCTCCCCTGGGCATGGCGTCCAGGGCATTGGTTGTCAGGTTGAGTAGTGCATCCTGAAATTCGCCGGGATCCATTCTGACCGGCCACAACGCATGGTCAAGCACCAGGCTTAATTCGATTGCTGGTGTAATTGAGCGGGCGATGAGCACGCGTACCGATCGAATCAGATCGTTGACCTTGGTCAGCTGAATTTTATTCGGTTGCTTGCGAGAAAAGCCAAGCAATTGCTTGGTCAGGTCCGCGCCGCGTTGGGCTGCCCGGTTAATGCTTTTGAGTTGTTCGCCTAGATGTTCGTTGTCGATGTGTGCGAGTTCGATTAATTCGAGGTTGCCCAGAATGACGGCCAGCAAATTATTGAAATCATGTGCAATGCCGCCGGTCAGTTGGCCGATTGTTTCCATCTTGGTTGCCTGGGCCAGGCGCTTGCTGAAACGCTCGCGATCAAGTTCGACATGTTTGCGTTTGGAAATATCCTGTACCGCGCCTCGCAAGCCAGTGATGTTGCCGCGGCTGTCGCGGCTGATCTTGCCATGTGCGCATATCCAGCCCAACTCCTTGCTGGCTCGGACAATCTCCAGCTCATGTTCGAAGGAGAAGCCTGACTGCTTCAGTGAATCGATGGTTTTGAGCAGTTTGTGCCAGCTTTCATCGGTGACCAGGCGTCGGCATTGATCGAAGTTGGGTGCTGGAAGCGCAGGATCGAGCCCGAAGATGTTATACAGTTCCTCGGACCAGTGCATCTCCTGGGTTTCCATGTCGTAGGCCCAACTGCCCAGTTGGGCGATGCGCTGGGTCTCGCGCAGTTCTTGTTGGCGCAGCGACAGGACTCGAGAGGTATTCTTCTGCTCGGTGATGTCGGTGATGAAGCCTTCAATGGCTTCGAGCTCGCCATCGTTGTTGCGAATGCCGATGCCTTTTTCGAGCACCCAGCGGGAGTCCTTCGATCGGGTGAGCAAGCGGTATTCAATCTCGTAAGGCACCCGGTTTTCGAGGGCGACCTGGATTGAGCTCCAGACTTGTTCGCGGAACTGCGGGTGAATAAGGTCAGCGAATGAGAGGTCGCCGTTTTCGACAATTTCATCGGGCGTGTAACTGGTGATCGGCAGCGTCATTCGGCTCATAAATTCCATCGGCCGGTCACGCCCGTTGCGACAGCGGAATGCAATGCCCGGCAGGTTGCCCATCAGCGTTTCCAGTTTTCGCTGATTGCTGGCGGCTTTGGTTTCGGCGCTCTTGAGGGCGGTGATGTCCTGGTGTATGCCGGTCATGTTCAATGGCTTGCCATCGGCGGTCCTGGATACGACCTTACCGGTGTCGAGTACCCAGACCCATGAGCCGTCCTTGTGCCGCATGCGTACCTCGGCCTGATACAGTTCGGCTTCACCATCGAAATGACTTTGCAGCAACTGCTCGGATTTTTTCAGGTCGTCAGGGTGCGCCAGCATTGTCCAGGTGTCGATCGATGTGGGGCCGAGTTCGTCGAGTCTGTAGCCAATAATCGCTGCCCAGCGCTCATTGAACACAGTTTTCCCGGTCTGGATGTCCCATTCCCAGGTGCCCACGGCAGTCTGTTGCAGCAGGTCGAGGCTGCGTTCAATGCTTCTCACGAAAGGCGCATGTTCCTGGTGCGACTTGAGGCGACGATGGTGCTGCCGGGCTAGGATGGATAACAGTAGCGGGAAACACACGACAAGACCGCTCGCCAGGCCGGTGAAAAAGCTGGCGTTGAAAATCGTCGATGAAGCCGCTGCGGGCGCGAGGGAGGGCGTGCTGGCGCTTGCCATGAACGTGGTGGTCGCCATCGTGGCGAGAACACTGGCTTTAGAGGCCAGGCGTTTGTAACTGGGCTGCTTCATCGGATTTCAGGTTTCCATACTGCAAGAATCTATAGCTGACCGTACCGGGTCATGCCGTGACATTAATCAATAGGGGACCGATTCATCGCGTCGTGATTATCGGGCCGCAAGTTTTTTCAGATCAATCCGCAGCAAATTATGGGCCAAATCTGCAAGGTCGGGGTCGGCCGGGTTGCAGGCACGCGAGCAGTGGCGGCGTTTAAGCGGGTGGTTTTGAGGTGGCATCTATCTTGCTTTATCGGAATTGATTCGGCCGACGTTCATTAATTGATCAAGCCTGGCCGACCCTGGCGCCGCAAGGCGTCGACATGGACACTTGGACCTTGAATTTATGAAAAGCCGCCGCCAGGACACGAATAAACCCGAACAAATTGAAACCGACGACGGGGCCTTGCTCGGTCACTCCGAGCAAACCTTTCGTTATGCAAAGGATTTGCGTCTGATGATGGACAGCCATGAAAAATTACAGGCCGATTATCAACGCCTGCAAAGCAACAAGGAGCGATTGCTTGATCGCGACGAGGCTTTCAAGCGATTGTTACAGGACAATCGTAATCTGTACGTTTCAACCGATCGCTGGGGTCGAATCATGCATGCAAACCCAGCCGCCGTGTCGTTTCTGAATATGGCCATGCCGCGCGGCGAGAGTATTCTGCGCTTGTTGCCGGACGGGCTGATCAAGACGGGCAAGTCGCTGCAGATGGAGATCGATGAATCCCGCATGAATGCGCCGGTGATGCTCAAAGATGCCAGCGGAGCGAATCATGAATTCATGCTGAGGGTGATTCATGGGAGTAGCGAGTGGGCGGATAAAACGGTCACCCACTGGCTGTTTTTTCCGCAAGGTGAAGACGGCATCGATCTGTCCTGGACACTGGCGACGACCGTGTTCAATGGTGCGGGCGAGGGTATTCTGGTGACGGATTCAAACGCCATCGTGCTCACGGTAAACCCCGCTTTTTGTGCAATGACCGGGTTTCTGGCGCGGGAGGTGGCTGGGCAGTCACCGGATCAGGTTATTGTGAATTCCGATGACGCGGGTTGTTTCACTGAGCTACTGAGTACACTGGGCGAAAGCGAGCAGTGGCAGGGCAAAATCTATCTGCGTCACAAGCAGGGTGGCGTGATCCCGGCCTGGCTGGCGTTGTCGGTTAGTCGACACGGCGATGGACAAATGCATTCGTGCATCGGCCTGGTGTCGGATATCGCACCGTTGCTGAAATTCGAGCGAAGTCTGGAGTTTGCGGCGAACTATGATGCGCTCACCAATCTGCCCAACCGGAGCCTGTTTTTGAAGCGGTTGGATAGTGCGCTGGCACTTGCCAAACGTCAGGGGGAGCATATTTCCGTGCTGTTCATCGACCTCGATGGCTTTAAGGCGGCGAATGATCGCCACGGTCATGATTTTGGTGATTTTGTTTTGCAGGAGGTTGCCCGGCGCTTGAGTGATCTGGTGCGGGAGTCGGATACTGTGGCGCGATACGGTGGCGATGAATTTTTAATGATCCTGCAAGGCATGCAGTTGCTGGCGGATGTCGAGGTGTTTGCCGCCAATATGATTGAGACCACGCGCCGCTCGATACGTTTCCAGGGCAAGGAAGCGCGTATTGGGTTTAGTGTCGGTTGCGCGCAGTACCCGCGCCACGCGGATAATTCGGCCAGCCTGGTGCAGATGGCGGATGCGGCGATGTATCTGGCCAAATCAGGCGGAGGCAATCGACTTCAGATTTTCGAGGCGTTTGAGAATCCCGCGCGCGCAGGCCAGGTCAAGAGCTGCGTTATCCAGACAGCGTTGGATAATGATTTGCTGACACTGGTTTACCAGCCGCAGTTTGATATTACGCTGACCCCGCCCCGTCTGATAGGCGTGGAGGCGTTGTTGCGCTGTCAGGGCTCGTCGGCCGGGCCTCTTCAAACGCCTGAAATGCTGCTGCAGAGCGCTGCGCGTGACCGTATGACCGGGCGTCTGTCGAAGTGGGTGCTGGAAACGGGTTGTCGCCAGTTAAAACTTTGGCATGAGCAGGGTTTAGATCATTTGCGCATGTCGATCAATTTGACCTCGATGCAGTTGCGCGACGTTAATTTTGCACACATGGTCCACGAGGCGCTTGATGCCATGCACATCAGGCAGGGCAGTGTATGGTTTGACGCGCCGCTCGATTTCGATGTCAATGGTTTCGACGGTTTGTATCAGGTCGAGGGCGGGCGCGAACAGTTGAAGCTGTTGCGCCGCCTCGGGGTCCGGTTGGTGATGGAAGACACGCTCAATCAGCGAGTCACCTTGCGCGGGCTGAGCGAAATGCCGTTTTCTAAATTAAAGGTCGGGCCGGAGACGGTTGCCGGTCTGGGGCGTGGTGGCCAGGCCGATGTGCAGTGCAAGGCGGTCGCGGTATTGGCTCGAGCCTTCGGTCTTGAGGTAGGCGCCGTGGGTATTGAAACGCCTGAACAGTTGACTGCGCTGAATGCGTTCGGTTTCGATTTTGGTCAGGGCTTTTTGCTCGGGCAGCCTATGTCGGCAGACGATTTCTGGCGCTGGCTCAAGGCGGGTGGGGCTGCCTCTGACGGCTGATGCAAGCGGTGCCTGATGCGACGCATATTCAGCAAGGCGGGTGTCACTCGCTTTTTGGCAGCCTTATTCGCATACGTTTCTGGCGTTTAGATCTGGTGTGATTTTTGCAGTCTTCGGGCTAAATGGTGTCGCAACGTGATCAGGTTAGCGCGCAGTCTGTTGATCGCTCGCACCGGGTGTTGTTCCGCTTGCGGCGGATAAGGCGTTTCAAAGACAGGAGTAATCAAATGAAGGTTCATACGCTCGCCAGACAAATGCTCATGGCGCTGTGGGTTGTTGCCATGCCGGTGGGTACGGCCTCGGCCGATCTGGATGAAATCAAGCAGCGCGGTGAGTTGCGTCATCTGGGCATTCCTTACGCGAATTTCGTGACCGGTGCGGGTGACGGTCTTGATGTTGAGCTGGTGCGTGGCTTTGCTGAGCATATTGGTGTACGCTACGAGCTGGTGTATTCGGATTTCTACAATGTCATTCGTGATTTGCTGGGACAGGATGTCGAGCGTCGTGATGGCGAGGTGAAACTGGTGGGCCAATACCCGGTGCGCGGTGACATGATCGCGACCGGGTTCACCGTTTTGCCGTGGAGGCAGGCGGTGTTGTTGTATTCCACGCCGACCTTCCCGTCCCAGGTGTTGCTGGTGGCGCCGGCGCAATCTGCAACCCAGCCCATTCCAGGTTCGAGTGATCTCAATAGAGACATACATCAAACCAAGGGGCTGATTGGTGACCAGAGCCTGCTGGTGATGGAGCGAACCTGTCTCGATCCGGCAAACTATGGGCTGAAGGATCAGGGTATCAATCTGCGCAGCTACACGCGAAGCACCAACATCAACGAGATGGCCCCGACACTGTTGTCCGGCGAAGCCGACCTAACGCTGCTTGACGTGCCGGATGTCATTCTCGATCTGCAAAAGTGGGCGGGAAAAATCAAGGTCATTGGCCCGATCTCTTCGCACCAGGATCTGGCAGCGGCTTTTCCCAAAGACTCGCCCCGACTGCGCGAGGCCTATAACGAATATCTTGAGATGTTGAAGGCGAGCGGTGAATACCGGCGCCTGGTGGACAAGTACTATCCAGGTATCGATAGCTGGTTTCCGGAGTTTTTTGTCAGCAAATAATGCCTGAACTCGAGCCAGGAGCGGCGTCATGTTGAGTGGCTTGCGGCGTCGTATTGAGGGGTATCCGGCGACTGTCGTTGCCGGTGCATTCGCCCTGTATGCGCTGATCATCACGCTGCATTCCCTGTATGCCTGGCGTCAAATGGTTGAAGATGCCGAGCGCTATCTGGTCGAGGATGTGGATCGCTCGGTGATCGAGCTGGCGAACCTCGTTGCGCGCTTTGAGGCAGATAACGGCATGCATGCCGATATCTATGAGATACAGGCCTTTCTGCAGAATCGCGATCTGGGCATGTCGATGCGTTATGGTCTGGGGGCGAGTTTGCAGGCCATAGAGCGTCGCTTCGAGTCCCATCTTGAGGAGCATGCCTCCGATCAGCGCATTCTGTATTACGCCAGCGATGGCGGAATGCTGGTCGATACAGCTCCCGACAGTCCTGTGCCCGAGGGGGTAGTTGACAGGATTGGCAAGGTTTCGGCCGGGGTCTGGTTGGATGTTTCGCGTAAGCAGGTGGTCGCGATTCGATCCGTGCGTTACAAGAATGCCAGTGGGGGCGTCGTTGTCTCAATAGATTCGCTGGAGCATATATTGAAGCCGATGATGCTGGCCGACGCGAAACCCTGGCGAGAGCTGGTGCTGGATGCAACAACGCGGCACTGGTTGATTCCCGATGAGCCGTCGGGGATGCAGGGTATGTTGCGCGCCATTGAATCGCTGGAGCAGGGTGCGGTGGCCGTCACTGATGGGGTGCTGGCCTCGTGGCTGGATCGAGAGCAGGCCGTTGTGGTGAGGCGGGGCGTGTCGGACCTTGGCCTGCAGTTGGTGAAGGTCATGCCGGCGGAGTTGGTGTATGGGCATATTCCAGCGCTCGATGTGTTGCTGGCGGCGGCGGCATTGCCACTGGTTATGGTGTGGGGCGCCCATCGTCTGGATAGGATTCGCCTGTCTGCTGAGCGCTTGAAAACCGAGGTGGCCTTGTCCAATCAGCGACGTCAGTTGGTTGAGCAGCGCAACGAGGAGTTGTCGCAGGAAATCGAGCGTCGAGAACAGGTGGAGCAGGCCCTGACCACGAGTGAGGAGCGCTGGTCACTTGCAATCAGCGGCGCCAATGACGGTATCTGGGACTGGCGGCCATTGACTGGTGAGACCTTTTTTTCCGAACGCTGGAAAAAACTGCTGGGTTACCAGGACGATGAAATCGCCGCCGATTTTGAAGAGAGGGATCGGCGGATACATCCCGATGACTGGGTGATGGTCATGCGGCGCATGCAGAAACATCTGGACGGTGCGACGCGTTTTTACCAGTGTGAATATCGCATGCGGCAAAAGGATGGAGATTATATCTGGGTACTGGAGCGAGGCCAGGCTCTGCACGATGAACAGGGCAATACGCTGCGCGTGACAGGTTCCATGACCGATATCAGTGAACGACGCAGAGCCGAGGCGTTGCTTGAAGAGCGAAATGTTCAGCTCAACACGATCTTCGAGATTTCACCTGATGGGATGGTGTCGTTCGGGCATGGGCATCGGGTGGAATATGTCAATCCTGCTTTTTTGCGCATGACCCATCTGGAGCTGTCGGATGTGCGGGGATTGGGCGAGTCCGAATTCGACGCGTTGATGAATGAGCTGTGTGCCGACGGGCAGCGTTTTCGCGGTATTGCAGCTATGCATGATCATCCTTTGCCCGGGAAACAGCGCGAAACGTTGGGTTTGAAGGGTGCGGGAGAGCGCATCCTGGCGGTGCAGTTGGTGGTGTCGAAAAGTGAAACCATCTCCAGGATTCTGTTTTTTCGCGACATCACGGTGGAGAGCGAGGTCGATCGCATGAAGTCTGAATTTGTATCGACCGCTGCACATGAGTTGCGTACGCCCCTGGCAAGCATTTATGGCTATGCCGAATTGCTGGTCGCCGAAAGTCAGGTCGAGTCGCGACCGCGTTTATTTGCTGAAACGATATTTCGCGAGGCGGCTCTGGTGGCTTCGATCATCGATGAATTGCTCGACCTGGCGAGAATCGAGTCGCGTCGTGGCGCGGATTTCGTGTTTAAGCGACAGGCGCTTGGGCAATTGGTCGCCACAGCCGTGGCCGCCTACCCTGTTCCGGAAGGGCGGGCCGCACCGATACTCAAATCAGCGGGGCAACCTTGCTGGGTGCGTGCAGATGCAAGTAAGCTTCGCCAATGTCTCAACAATATATTGTCCAATGCGTACAAGTATTCACCCGCTGGCGGCGCCATCGAGGTCGAGCTGACGTTTGGCCAGGGGGACTGTGGCGTGAGTGTGCGTGATCGCGGTATCGGCATGAGTAGTGAGCAGCTTGATCGTGTGTTCGAGCGTTTCTATCGGGCCGACAGTGCTGGTACGATTCCGGGCACCGGGCTTGGCATGAGCATCGTCAAAGAGATCATCGATCTGCATGGCGGTCGGGTGACGGTTGAAAGCCGCATGGGCGAGGGGACTGCTGTGCTGTTGCGGCTGCCCATGATCGATGCCGACGTGTCAACACAGGATCTCGTTGCGGTGCCGCTACTGTCGGTGCACCACTGAATATCTTGCAGCTATAAGTATTGGTTTAAGGTATTGTACGAACAAGTTGGTTTAATCCATCCTGGTTTGGATCGGGAACATGAATAACGTTTTATGATAGTGATGAATAACAGTCTGGCCACCGTGTTGATCGTTGAAGACGATCTGGATCTTGCGGAAATCTACAGAGGGCATCTGTCCAAAGAGGCCGTCTCTGTCTCACATTTCAGTTCGGCGCGCAAGGCGATTGAAGCGATCGAGACCCAATTGCCGGATCTTGTCTTGCTCGATCTGAAGCTCCCGGATGGCGATGGCATGGACATCCTGCGTCACGTACATGACAGCGGCATACCGTCTGCGGTGGTGATCATGACGGGTAACGGCTCGATGGAAGATGCGGTGCTGGCGATGCGTTACGGGGCCAAGGATTTTCTGGAAAAACCGTTTAACGGTGATCGTTTGAGGGCGACGGTTCGCAACGCCCTGGAGCTACATCATTTAAGCGGCCTCGTTTCGACCTATGAAGAAGAGTTTCTGCGCGATCAATTCCACGGCTTTGTCGGTAATAGTCTTGCCATGCAGATGGTGTATCGACTGGTCGAGGCGAGTGCGCCGAGCAGCGCAACCGTTCTGATACTGGGTGAAAGTGGCACCGGAAAGGAGTTATGTGCAGAGGCCATTCATCAGCATGGCCCGCGTCGCAACAAGCCCTTTGTTGCGGTTAACTGTGCCGCTATTCCAGCCGACCTGATCGAAAGTGAACTGTTCGGTCATCGCCGTGGCGCGTTTACCGGGGCGGTCAATGATCATGAGGGCGCGGTATGCCGCGCCGACGGCGGCGTATTGTTCCTCGATGAAATTGCCGAGATGCATCAGGATCTGCAGAGCAAGCTATTGCGCTTCCTGCAGACAGGCAAGTTTTTCAAGGTCGGTGGTAAAACCGAAGAAACCGTCGATGTGCGCATCGTGTGCGCCACCAATCGTGATCCATTGAACGAGGTTAAAAGAGGGCGTTTTCGCGAAGATTTGTATTATCGTCTGAACGTCGTGCCGATCACCCTGCCGGCACTGCGCGAGCGCGACGGCGATATCTTGCGTCTGGCTGAACACTTTTTGAAACTATACACGGCTAAAGAAGGCAAGCGTTTCAGGCAGTTTTCGCCGGCGGTGCAATCCGTGCTGGATGATTATCAATGGCCCGGTAATGTGCGGCAACTGCAGAATGTTGTGCATAACATTACCGTGTTACACGATGGTGATGTGGTCGACCTCGAACACCTGCCGCCGCCTCTGGATAACCTCACGGTTCCCGCCTCAACCCAGGCGGCCATGCTCGCGTCGGGCGAGCTTGAGCTGGATGAGATTACGCTGAGCAATATTCGGCCGTTGGCCGATATCGAGCGTGAGGCGATTCAGCGCGCGCTGGCGATCTGCAACGACAATGTGCCCAAGGCGGCCGCGTTGCTGGACGTGCACCCGTCGACGATTTATCGAAAAAAGCAGGGCTGGACCTGACCGATTTGGCCAGCCGCTGTGTGCAGCGGCCTGGCAGCGACACTTCACCCGGGTGGTGTCATGACCCGGGTAGCATCCTGCACTCTTGAGGGCCCGCGTTTTGCGACGGTATTTGCGGCGCGAGTTGCGAGTCGCGGCGATTGTTTATTCCTATCGTATTGTTTTTAAAGTTATTTTTGTTGGTCTGTTTTTTGCATTGGTGGTTATCAAAAAATCGAAACAGTTGATGTTGGCCTGTTTGTGCATCGCTTAAAAGCGGTGAGGCGGATGCGCTAACTCAGCGATTGCGTCAGACGACTGGCTATGACGTCGTGTGGCTGTTGCTGGGCTGATTTCGCTGCAGTTCGCTGTCGCGCTGCCGACTTGATCGGGTGGTGGGGCGTTCATAGCAATAACCGGGCTGATAATTCTATGTACCACCAACCAGACGATTGCAAACCCCCTGAGTATGGGATAGAGACTGCGTCCGCGTGCCATGAACCCCGGCCGCAGCCCCGTTCGACGGTGTCGTCCGGTAAATCCGCTGATCCGCCGATCGGGTTGACCTGGCTCGGCAACGCAAAGGTGTTGGTAATCGATGACGCACGCTGCTTTGGACGAGAGCTTGAGGGTTTGTTTCACTCTCTCGGCTGCTCATCGCATCTCGTCGATGATATTGACGGGCTTGCACAGTCGTTTTCCGGTGATGCTGAACCCTGGCAGGTTGTGTTCGCCGGCTCCGAGCTTGGTCGTGATAATTTGTTGAAAGTGGCCGAGATGGCGGCGCAGTTCTCTGAACGGTTGCCGGTGTTTCTGGTCGCTGAGGACTGTTCTGATGAGAACTCGCTGGACGCCGCCAATGTGATCGGGCGCCTGAATTGGCCGGTCACCCTGGAACACCTGGCGGATTTGATGGTGCGCGCCGAGGGTTTCACCGGGCAATCGCCTGATCTGGTTACGCCGACGTGGCGTGGCGCTGCGCAGCCTGCGGTCAGCACCGCGACTCGCCAGGTTGAGGCCATGGTGAATAAAGTGGCGGCAACTACTGCCACGGTGCTGATCCTGGGCGAATCGGGCGTGGGCAAGGAGGTTGTTGCGCGAAGAATTCATGACCTTTCGCCGCGCTGCGATAGGCCCTTTGTGCCGATCAATTGCGGCGCAATTCCCGAGGACCTGCTGGAAAGTGAATTATTCGGGCATGAGAAAGGGGCCTTCACCGGCGCTATTTCGGCTCGTCGCGGGCGGTTCGAGATGGCGGAAGGCGGCACATTGTTTCTGGATGAAATCGGTGATATGAGTCTGCCGATGCAGGTCAAAATCCTGCGCGTGTTGCAGGAAAGAAGCTTTGAGCCGGTGGGCAGCAACCGAACCATTCGTTGCGATGTTCGAATTCTGGCGGCAACCCATCGAGATCTGGAGGCGCGCATCGCCGAAGGGATGTTCCGGGAGGATTTGTTCTACCGTCTCAATGTTTTTCCGATTGAGATCGCGCCGCTCAGGGCGAGGGTCGACGATATTCCGATGCTGGTCAACGAGCTGACTCGCAGATTGCAACAGGAGCGGCGTGGTCAGGTCCGGCTGAGCGCGAACGCCGTTAGCGCGCTGGCCTTTTTTGACTGGCCGGGCAATGTGCGCGAACTGGCGAATCTTATCGAGCGACTGGCGATCCTGTTTCCGGGCGGGGTGGTGGATGTAAGGAATTTGCCCGAAAAAATACGCGTCCCTGCCGAGCAGGCGTGGGCCCAAATGGACCAATCGGAGCCGCTTTGCGACGAGACCGACGCTGATGCGCCAACGCCGCAAGCGGTTGTGCGCGAGGTTGTTTTGCCGCCTGGCGGGGTCGATCTGAAGGCCTATCTGGCCGAACTGGAGACTGGCCTGATAGAACAGGCGCTGAAAGAGTCGGATGGCGTGGTTGCCCGAGCGGCCGATTTATTACAGTTGCGGCGCACAACGCTGGTTGAGAAATTGCGCAAATATGGATTGGCGCGCGATCAGGCCGTCTCTTCCAACTGATTGGTCGGGTGTTTGGCGGCGGGATTGGCGTTGCCACGCGAGTGCGGGTAATGCTGGCGCCTGTGTTTTCCGGTGAATCGGCGATGGCTATTGTTTGACCCTTGCTCGGCGCCTGTATTACCGTGGGCTAGGGGTGTTGCTGCAGGTCGCCAGGCCCTGACGATTCCTGGCACTGCGTCGCAAATATAGTCGCAATTTGCGACGGAAATTGCGAGATGGCGTCGTGCCTACACCCGGATTCCTGCGGCTGGCGGCTGAAATAGCGATAAAATGCGTTATCTATAGCGGGCTAAATTGGTACGGTTCATGCTTACCATTGGAGTTGATCAGCGCTGTCTTTTGCCAGATGCGCTACACATGCTTTTGGCCCCGGACTGCGGGAGCGTCCTCGTGGGGGTTATCAAGTCATCTCCGGCGGTCAACGGAATTTAATTCCGGTTGAAGATGAATTTATCTGGTGTTCAGTTCTGGTTACTCGGGAATCGGTACGGCGGCTCTGCAGGTCAGTGAGTCAGACATCCGGTTTATAGGTGACAAGTCAGGATTTAAATACATGAAAAAAGTGCTCATTGTCGATGATCATGAAGATATCAGGCGCATGATTGCGTTGACGTTGTCCAGTGACTATCAAATCTTTGAAGCCAGTGATGCAGACCATGCGGAAGAGATTATTCGGCGTGAGCTGCCGGATGTGGTTGTGCTGGACGTTATGATGCCAGGCAGCATGGATGGCTTTCAATTGTGCCAGGTGGTGAAGCAGAACGATGCGCTCAAGCACATCTGGGTTATTCTGGTGACCGCGCGGGGACAGGAGTCCGATCTCGAGCGCGGTGGCGAGGTGGGTGCGGATTCCTACTATGTGAAGCCCTTCAGCCCGCTCGCCCTGATCAAGGAAATTGATGAGCATACCTGAAGGCCTGTCGCCGCAGCTGAACGGGCGGTCTGGACTGCTGCTGTCAGGTTGAGCGTAATCGTGCAATGCTCACCCGGCCATGAGTCGGCGGGAACGTCGGCCCTCAGCCTGGGCGCTCGCCGTGTCCCCATCATGCAGAGTGCCGATGGCTAGAGCATTCGGGTCGTATGGATTTTGTGCTCAGGATGCGCAGCGCCTGGCGAATCCGGGATAGTCGGGAATTGGCGACAAACCCTGACTCAGTCAGGTCTGAAGCATTCCGGCGTTGCTTGGAATCGTCAGAGCTGACAACAACGCTCGATCACAGGGTTACAACGGTAGTTGCTGGCGTGTATTGGGAATAAATCGTAGCGGGGTAAATCATGGGGCGTGTTGTTGTTATCTTACTGTTATGGCTCAGTATCACGCATGTCTGGGGTCAGGACAGGGTGTATCGCTTTGGCGTGTCGCCGCAGAAATCAGCCTCGCAGTTGGCGCAGGCGTGGACGCCGTTTTTGAATTATCTGTCTGCGCACTCAGGGTTGGCGTTGCGCTTTGGCACGTCCCCTGATAGTGAGGCTTTCTCAAAACGGCTGGCTGACGGGGAATTTGATTTTTGTTTTGTTAATCCGCAGCAATACGTTTTGTTGCACGAAGATCCGGGTTATGAGGCGCTGGCGCGCGAGAAAGGGCGCCTTCTTAAAGGCTTGCTGGTGATCCACAAGGATAGCCCGATAGAGTCGATTGAGGCGCTTGATGGTGCGCAAATCGCTTTTCCCTCAACCACGTCGTTTGCCGCGAGTGTACTGCCGCAGGCCGCGCTGCGCGCGGCGGGTGTCGATTTTACGCCGCGTTATGTTGGCTCGCACGCTTCGGTGTACCTGAATGTTGCCAAGAAGATCTTCCCTGCGGGTGGCGGAATTACCCGCAGCCTCGAACTGGCGCCTGAATCGGTTCGTCAACAACTAAAGGTGTTTCTGAAAACGCCGGGTTATACCCCTCATGCCATCGCCAGTCATCCACGGATCAGTGAGGAAGATCGTGCCAAGATACGGGCAGCGATCGTGGCGCTGGAAAATGATCCTGATAGCCAGTTTATTCTCGATGCAATCGGTTTTAAGGGTATCCAGCTAGCTGTCGATGGCGATTGGGACACGTTGCGTCACCTGGCGCTTCCCGCGCCGCCCAGATAATCGACTATTTATCCCGTCTATACGCCGGTGTCGTTCCGCTCAAAAACCATTATTGGTGTAGCCTTTATCGAGGCCGTTTCGCTGACCTTGTTGCTGATTGCGATGATGGGTTTTCTGCGTGATTCGCACGAGGTTCAGGTTCAGCGTTATTCCAGGGCGACAGTGTCGAATTTTGCGTCGATGATTCAGGACTCGTTGCTGTCGATGGATCTGGCGCGCCTGCAATCATTTTCCGAAGAAGTTACGACCGAATCGAACATCGTGTATGCCAGAATCATCGACAGTGATGAGCGGAATCTGGCGCATAGTGGAACGTCTGAGATGCTCGACAGGCTATTCACTGCGGATACTTCACTGGTTGCAGTGGATGATGGCGTATTCGATATTTCAGCCGAGGTCATCGTCGCCGGGCAAAGATACGGCCGGGTCGAGATTGGTATTGCGGTGGATGAGATTCAGGCCATGTTTGGCCAGACCTTGTTATGGGGGCTGTCAATCGCCGGCGGTGAAATGCTCCTGGTTGCGCTTTTTTCGCTGGCCCTGGGTGTCTATCTGACGCGCCAGCTGGCGCACCTTAAAAAGGGGGCAGAGAAGTTGTCATCCGGGGATCTGGGCTATCAGGTGCCGGTGCGCGGAGACGATGAACTGGCCGCGACGGCTGAGGCATTTAATGTGATGTCAAGCGCGTTGCGAATTCGTGGTGAACAGTTGAGTGCTATATTTGCGCTGTCGCCGGACGGTTTTTTAAGTCTGGACAGCGATGATAGCGTTCGCATGGTCAACCCAAGTCTGTGCAGTATGTTGGGCATAGCGGCGGAAACCCTGCTCGGTAAAAAGGCTTCTCAGCTGGAAACCCTGTTGCGCGACATGAGCTCCCCGGCGCAGCCGTTTGAAAGCATCTCCCGCGTGCTGGAACTCTCCGGCGATCAGGCGTCACCAAAGACTGGTCGATGTATCTTCGAGACGGCGCTGATGCCGAAGCGAAGCCTGCAGGTTCTGGCTCGTCGGGGCAATGGTTCCGAGGTGGCGCTGTTACTGCATTTTCGCGATATCTCGCATGAGCGTCAGGTCGATCGAATGAAGAGCGAGTTTTTATCCACCGCCGCCCATGAATTGCGCACGCCAATGTCGAGTATTTTTGGTTTTTCCGAGGTGTTGCTGCATACACAGCAGACACCTGAGCAGCAGCGCGAGATTCTTGGCATCATCCACAAACAGTCGGCATTGCTGGTGCGCATTGTGAATGATCTGCTGGATCTGTCGCGTATCGAAGCCTTTGCCGGAAAGGGCTTGAGCCTGACCGAGACATCTCTTCAGCAGGTTGTGCATGAAAGCATCGGCGGGTTTCCGCCGCAACAGCAGCCGCGCATCAAAGTGAGCTTCGATGGCGATGATAGATTGATCATCGCGGACGTTGACAAATTGCAGCAGGCGTTGACTAATCTGGTCTCCAATGCGTGCAAATATTCCAAAAACGATCAGCCGGTATTTGTGCGTACCGCCAGTCGGCAGCACTCAGGAGTGGTATGGGTTGGCGTGGAGGTTGTGGACCAGGGAGTCGGCATGTCCGACGAGGAGATGAAGCATTGTTTCGATCGCTTTTGGCGTGCTGACCGCAGCGGCCACTTTCCAGGAACGGGTCTTGGACTGAGTCTGGTCAAGGAGATCGTTGAGCTGCATGATGGACAGATCGAGTTGTTCAGTCGACCCGGCGAGGGCACCCGCGTGACCATGTGGTTCAGGTCGACTGTGTAAAATTAATTCAAACAATTTAATCCAGCCTAATTGCCTTGCGGCGCTGTTCCGGAGTTTTGTCTTCGTTTTCTTGGCTGGCTTTGCCCTTACCTCGTTTGGCCTGCGTCACATCGATACGATGTTTGCTGTTCGGTGCGAATACACCGTGAAACCTTGTCAGGTTCACTCTTGGCTTCGGAACCAGGGCGGCCAGCTTGGCAATGACAAATCGGCAGGAAAGCCGATTTGCACGACCAGTGTCGCCCGAAGGGTGGAGCACAAGGATGTGCGACATGAGCTCCAGCGGCTCAAAGATGACGTGGGTAGTGCCGTCGTTGTAGGGCGTCTTGAGCCTGTATCGGATATTCCCTGATGATGTCAGTGACAGCCGTTTCTCTGATACCGCTGGTCTCGTAATGTAACGGCACAGGCGCTCGAGCTTCTGGCGCTCCCAGGCTTGTGCCGCGACCCCGGCATGCAGACTGAATCCGGATTCTTTCGCCACTTGTCCAAACCGGTCATCCTCTTCCCAGGCCGGGATTGTCTGCAGCGTGAATACCTTGCGCCCCTGCTGTGGCCCCACGGCAATGCGATAGCTGACCGAGCACCCCAATACTTGTTGCATGGGGTCTTCATCCGCATCATCCAGATTCAGGTAACTGTTTTCGGCTCTGGCTCCTGCTTCGCCCTACCTCCTGCATCCCTGCAGTCGTCTTCATCGCGCTCGAGGATTCCCTCCCGCTCCAGACAAATTCGCCAGGAGCGAATTTGGGCGCACATTGTGCGCCCGACAGGGGCGGGCCATGGATGGTACGCATCTAACCCGGTAACCCGGTGGCTGATGGTGTGTACCAGCTCTTTCAGTTCCTGCTGTTCCGGGCCGTTGGTTCGCTGAAACCGTGTTCGACCGTGTTTGGTTTCCGTGTAAACCCCATCCAGGAATAGCATGTGGGCCGTTCCTGCGCATCCATGCGCCCACGGCATTAGTGATTCCATTCGCGTCAAGTGCACATTGAGATTCAGCGCACTGCCGAACCGCTGGATCAGCGTCACCGCACCGGTCTGCGCGGTCTTTCGTGTGAATCCCGACTTCTGAAGCAGATGGGATGATATGGCCCGGTACACGATCCCCAGCACCCGACCCATCAACTCCGGGCGGCTGGCAAACAGAAACCGCAATTGAAACGGAAAGCTTAGCACCCATTGGCGTATGGGTTGTTCAGGCAAAACCTCATCGACAAGCAGTGCGGCGCTCTCCGCCATACGTCGAGCACCGCAGCTTGGACATATACCGCGCCGCTTGCAACTGAACGCGACCAGGTGTTCATGACGGCATTGGGTGCATTGCACGCGCAGGAATCCATGTTCCAGCCGGCCACACTTGAGATACTCCGAGAATTCCTGTTGAACATGGATGGGTAGGAATTTGCCTTGTGTCGCCATGACATCCCTGAACGTCGGGTAGTGCTGCTCTACAATCTGGTAAAGAAGTGTCTGTTCCGGTCGGTGGCGTTGGTATGGCGGGCTGGGTGTTGACCGGTCCTTGATCGCTGCATGATGCATGTGACTCTCCTTTCCGTGGAGAGACGAATGTTCTCATAATGTTCTCTATCTGTATAGCGCATAGATCAATTCCTTAAACGACCGGTTATGGCACATCAGTGGCAATCCTATTTCCCTGAATGCCAGCGATTGGGGTAGCAATTACAGGTAATCCGCCTATTCCTAGGCAGATATTCCTGTGCAAATCTGGCTGATGGAATCGGTGGGTTGGGCAGGAACCGTCTGATTTGTGTAAATGAGGAGAAATTGCGCTTATTTTCGCGCGTCCACGAGGCTGGACGATGGTATCCAGTCGATGATTCCTTTATCCGCCGTACAAATCCGCGCGCCCAGATTTAGTGTGGTTGCGGTAATGATCCGATCCGCCGGATCGCCATGGAAATCCTCCAAGTGAGCAGCTTGGACGCCGATTTCACCATCCACAACGACTTCATGAAGGCCGTTGGAAAGCAGGTCGGTACGCCAGTTCTCCACGGTTTGACGCATATTCAACCGGCCTTTGATCTCCAGCATGGCGATTTCCCAGAACGAGATTGCGCTGACGGCCAGTGTTTGTTGCTGTAGGTGCTCATTGATGATCTTTCGGGACGTCTCGCCCAGTCGTTCACTGCCTTCGGTCAGCCAAACCAGGGCATGGGTGTCCAGTATCAGCATTCGTCGGCGTCCCACTTCATTCCCGTTGGCGTAATCAAGTCGTCCTTGCTGGACAGGATATCCCGGGAAAATCCAAAAAGTGAGTGGACGGGCTTACGGTATGGCACCAGGCGGGATACCGGAACGCCATTTTTGGTGATAATGACTTCTTCACCCGATTCATTCACTTCGTCCATGATGTGAAGACACTTTGCCTTGAACTCGGATGCCTTGATGGTATGCATGCTATATCCTCATCGTTAAACCATGGTCATGATTATAGTCACCATGGCTCTAAAGACAATATCTCCAGATAAGCCAGTTCACCGAAGGTTGAGAGATCGCCCCGGGAACGTCCTACGTTCCCGGGATCGATTTTGGTGAAACGATTCAGAAGGCGCTGTGATCCGATGTTTTTCCACTTTTTCTGTGGATAAGTCTGTGCAAACAATCTTGATATCGCTCTCCAAAACCCGCCATTGTTAACTGAGAGTTAAATTGGACATTTTCTGAGCAAGCTCACCAACCTAGTGTAGCGTCCTAAACTGCATTCTGAAATGCGACATTCTGACGAGCGCGGTT
>ERZ890953.403-NODE-403-length-25453-cov-8.035948_pt1 | contig 25453 bp, 21 predicted proteins | sample MGYA00521264_ERZ890953 | MGnify/ENA primary metagenome ERZ890953 (study PRJEB32303, sample SAMEA104408629) | aquatic metagenome | biome: Brackish water; feature: Chemocline; material: water | place: Baltic Sea | collected 2014-10-26T21:54:00 | depth 200 m ...
AACGCCGAATCGACGTCCTTGCCATTTTTTGGGGGGGGAAGACAGATTCTCCCCCCCCTATCCGGGCGCGACACGCGCCCTCCCCCCATCTTCGCCGCTTGATGAGCGGCGCGCGCCTCTGGCACAGGAGGCCTTCGTTTCACTCGGTGGCCAAAACCTGGGTCATGGCCGAGGCAGCGGGTGAAACTGAAGAAGATGAACGCGCGTCGCAAGGCTGCGACGCGCGTGGGCTCGATGGCGTGAACGCGAGCTACAGGGTCTGCGAGTAGAACTCGATGATCGCCTGCGTGTTGCAGGGGAACGGTAGATCCTGAGCACCGGGCAGCGCCACCATTCGACCGGTGGCCTTGGCCGGGTCGAACTCCAGGTAGTCCGGGCGCATGCGGGTGGTCGCACGCTCGAGGGCTTCCTGAACGAAGCTGCGGTCCTTGCTGCGCTCGAAGACAGCCACCTGCATTCCAGGCTTGACCTGGAAGCTGGGCCTGTCCACCCGGCGGCCGTCCACCGTGATGTGACGGTGGACCACCAGCTGACGAGCAGCGGGGATGGTCGCCGCCAGGCCGAGACGCCAGACGATATTGTCGAGGCGGCACTCGAGAACCTGGACGAGGTTCACACCAGAGGGGCCGCGCATGCTGTTCGCACGCCGGACGTAGCTCCGGAACTGCTTCTCGAGAACGCCGTAGTGCCAGCGCAGCTTCTGCTTCTCGAGGAGGCGGATCTTGTAGTCGGACTGCTTGCCACGCCGACGGGCGCCATGCACACCCGGAGGGTAGGGCCTGTCGAGGGCTGTCTTGGTGGTGAGACCGGGCAGAATCACACCGACAGAGCGGCACTTCTTAAGCCGGGGTCCACGTTCGCGGGCCATGTCTCGCTCCCGATGGAACTAAGAGAAAACGATACCCAAGGGAAAACCGCTGGCAGACTCGCTGTGGGTGGGAGACCCGCCCAGTCGCGGTCCTTCCGGAGGACCCGGAAAGCCCATGGGGGTAAGCGCCAGCGCCTCTAGCGCATGGCGGAGTCCATGTCAATGCTGGCGGCCCACGAGCCGACCGCCGCAGGCGTGTGCTATCCTGAGTCCGAACGTCAGCCCATGGAAGCAGCCATGCGTGTCCGCAATCGCAAGGCCTTCACGCTCGTTGAGCTCATGATCGTCGTCGCCATCATCGGCATCGCGTCGGCGGTCGGCTACTCCCAGGCCTCGGTCCTGCTGCCCCGCTACCGCGCCTACCAAGCCGCCCGCGAGTTCGCCTCGACCATCCAGCTCATTCGCCAACATGCCGCGACCGACGGCATCGAGCACAGGATCGCGCTGGTCAGTTTCGACGCCGACTATCTCGACTTCCAGGCCGACAACGCAGGCATCTACTATGTCCAGTCCGGCAACCGCTCCACCAAGAGCACCCGCTGGGAGTTCCTGCCCACCGACGCCCTGACCGATGGCTCGGACGACGAGGTCGGCTTGGGGCTCATTGATCTGGCCGTGACCAACCAAGACGTCTCCGTGGTCCCATGGACCGCCTTGGCCGGGCCCTCCTACAGCGGCTCCCCCAACAACGACTGCATCGTCATCTCCCCTCGGGGCTGGCTGGTCAACCCAAACTCGGACTTCGACTCTGACGGCTACATCGTCGTCGAGTTCATCAACAAAGAAGCCCTCCGGCGCGAAGTGGTCGAGACCTACCAGGTCAAGGTCTCCCGCACGGGCATGGTCCGCCTCGACTTCAACGACGTGCTCTTCGCCGACGTGTACGGCAACTCCCAGGGCGTCGACGAGCGCTCCAGCTCCAGCTCCACCGGCAGCGGCGGCGGCGGCGCCGAGTAAGCACAGCCACCAGCAGGCGCTCTCGCATCGAACCCGTGTCGGTCCCCAGGCGACGGCGGTGCCCAGGATCTCGCCCCAAACGGTACAAACGGCCCGCGCGCGCCCCGCGACGACGTCAGCGGCACCCCACGGAGCCAGCAGGACACTTCGACCCGTCCAGCTGACCCTTATTCAGCGATTCCTGGCTTGATCCCTTAATTTCGGAGAACATTTTCCACAGGTGTTCCCCGCCCCTTGGTTGGCCGAGGGGGAAACCGTGCCCCTCGAGATCTCCACAGGGGTTCTCCAGAGGCTTATCCACAGCCAAGCCCGCCGTATTGTCCGCTTTGACACTCTTTTTCCGGAGGACTGGCCCTGTTTTCCACAACATCGGGTGCCCACAAGATGTAGAGGTCAAGAGTGTCAACAGCCCCCACATCTTGTGTTTTCCTTCCTTGACGGAAGACGCTCGGCAGGTGTATTTCACCGTGACGCCTCCGGTCGCGAAACCACAGCCGCGCCCGGCAAAATGCAAAATAGCAAACCTCCCTTAGAGGGCAAAACAGCCCGCCTTTAGCCCCGCGGACTGCCCCCCTTTCGACCACGACCCCGAACGATCGCTGGAGCCCACAGCATGGACACCTCCCCCGGACCGGTTGCCCCCTTCCAGAAGAAGCCCACCGCCCGCCCCGCCCACAGCTCTGGCGCCCGCCAGGAGCTCGGCCTCGACTTCACCCCTACCTTCTGTCCCGAAGGGCTCAGCCCGTGGTCCACTACCACCTGGGAGACCCGCGCTGCCCGCATCGCCGGCCCCAACGGCAAGGTCGTCTTCGAGCAAGAGAAGGTCGAGGTCCCAGCCAGCTGGAGCCAGACCGCCACCAACGTGGTGGCCTCCAAGTACTTCCGTGGCCACCAGGGCACCGCCGAGCGCGAGACCTCCATGCGCCAGGTGATCGAGCGCGTCGTCAACACCATCACCGACTGGGGCCGCGAAGACGGCTACTTCACCGACGATGCGTCGGCCGACGCCTTCCGCAACGACCTGGCCTGGCTGTGCCTGCATCAGCACCTGGCCTTCAACAGCCCCGTGTGGTTCAACGTGGGCCACGTCGAAGATCCTCAGTGCTCGGCCTGCTTCATCAACTCCGTGTCCGACACCATGGAGTCCATCCTCGATCTGGCCAAGACCGAGGGCATGCTCTTCAAGTGGGGCTCGGGCACAGGCTCGAACCTCAGCGCACTGCGCGGCTGCAACGAGAAGCTCAGCACAGGCGGCACCGCCAGCGGCCCCGTGTCCTTCATGCGCGGCTTCGACGCCTTCGCTGGCGTCATCAAGAGCGGTGGAGCCACCCGCCGCGCTGCCAAGATGGTCATCCTGAACATCTCTCACCCCGACGTGCGCGAGTTCATCCACTGCAAGTCCGACGAAGAGAAGAAGGCCTGGGCCCTGATCGACGCGGGCTACGATGGCTCGTTCAACGTGCCCGGCGGGGCCTATGACTCCGTGGCCTTCCAGAACTCCAACAACTCCGTGCGCGTGACCGATGACTTCATGCGCGCGTGCGAGGAAGACGGCCCCTGGCATACCCGCTCGGTGCTCGACGGCTCGCCGGTCCACACCCTCCGCGCCCGCGAGCTGCTGAAGGAGATGGCCGAGGCGGCTTGGCTCTGCGGCGATCCCGGCATCCAGTTCGACACCACCGTCAACGCCTGGAACCCGGTGATCAACAGCTCGCGCATCAACGCGTCGAACCCCTGCTCCGAGTACATGTTCGTCGACGACTCGGCCTGCAACCTCTCCTCTCTGAACCTGCACCGCTTCCTCCAGCGCGATGGCAGCTTCGATGCGGAGCGCTTCGAGGCCGCCTGCCACCTGGCCATCACGGCCCAGGAGATCATCGTCGACCGCTCGAGCTACCCCACCGAGAAGATCAAGCTCAACAGCCGCTACTACCGGCCCCTGGGCCTGGGCTACGCCAACCTGGGTGCCCTGCTCATGGCCCGCGGCATCCCCTACGACTCGGACGAAGGCCACGCCTACGCCGGCGCCATCACCTCCCTGATGACCGGCGCGGCCTACGCGTGGTCGGCCCGCATCGCTGAAGAGCGCGGCCCCTTCGCCGGCTTCCGCAAGAACACCGAGTCCATGATGCGGGTGATCGCCAAGCATCGGGCCGCGGCCGAAGGCCTGCCCGAGCACTTCACCCCCCCCAAGCTGCGCGAGGCCGCCATCCGGGCCTGGAGCGAGGCCGAAGAGCTGGGCAACAACAACGGCTACCGCAACGCCCAGGTCACAGTGCTGGCCCCCACCGGTACCATCGGCTTCATGATGGACTGCGACACCACCGGCGTCGAGCCCGAGTTCGCGCTGGTCAAGTACAAGAAGCTGGTAGGCGGCGGCATGATGAAGATCGTGAACCGCACCGTCGAGACCGCCCTGCAGCACCTGGGCTACAGCGCCGAGCAGCAGACCGACATCAAGGAGTGGCTGGCCGACAAGGAGACCATCGAGGGCGCTCCCCACCTGAAGGACGAGCACCTGCCGGTGTTCGACTGCTCCTTCCGGGCCGCCAACGGCACCCGCAGCATCGACCCCATGGGCCATGTGCGCATGATGGCCGCTGTGCAGCCGTTCATCTCGGGTGCCATCTCGAAGACGGTGAACCTGCCCGAGCACTACACCCCGGAGAACATCGCCGAGGTCTACATGGAGTCCTGGCGCATGGGGGTCAAGGCCATCACCGTCTACCGGGACAACTCCAAGCGCAGCCAGCCCCTGAGCACCTCGAACTCCAACGGTGAGGCCGAGGCGAAGGTCGAAGCAGCGCCCACCCCCGAGCCGGTGGTGCGGGTCGAGTACCGCCCCAGCCGCAACAAGCTGCCAGATGAGCGCAGTGCGGTCACCCACAAGTTCAACGTGGCCGGCCACGAAGGCTACGTCACGGTCGGCCTGTACGACAACGGCAAGCCCGGTGAGCTGTTCATCGTGATGGCCAAGGAAGGCTCGGTGGTCTCCGGCCTCATGGACGGCTTCGCCACCTCGGTCTCCATGGCCTTGCAGTACGGCGTGCCCCTCAAGGTGCTGTGCGACAAGTTCACCCACACCCGCTTCGAGCCCAGCGGCTTCACTGGGAATCCCGAGATCCCCATCGCCAAGTCCATCCTGGACTACATCTTCCGCTGGCTCGAGCTTCGTTTCCTCAAGGGCCAGACCGGCGCCGCCATCGCCCACAGGGCGTACCCGGCCCCACACGCCGCAGCCGAGCCCCAGGCACCGGCGGAGCTCGTCGCGGAGGCCTCCAGCCCCTCCATCGACGTGCACAATCGTGAAGCCAACCCCGGCCCTGCGATCCCCGAGTCCGCCAGCGGCAACATCTTCGTCAACCAGGCCGACGCCCCTCCTTGCCACGAGTGCGGCAGCATCATGATGCGCTCGGGGTCCTGCTACAAGTGCTTCAACTGCGGAGCCACGAGCGGCTGCTCCTGATGACCCCGCCGGGCGGACCGTCGTCCTCCGCCCCCCCCCGATTCCCTCCTGGGGGTGCATCGATAGGACGGCCATCGTGATCCGTGTTCCGACGCGGGAGTTGTCGGAAGGGGGTGAGCAGGCACCCAAAAAGTGCCTGCTCACCCCTCCCTCCAAGCGCGAGAAATCGCTCCACGGCAGACGCCGACGTACTAGGCGCGAAGTAATCTGTGGCTGAACGGTCCCTGGCCACCAAGCGACCACCAAACTGTGCTCGCCAGCCACCAAGCCCCTTGTCGCGTGGTCAGCCCCAGCCCGCCAGCAGTCAAGCCGGGACAGCGATACGCCACGACCACCAGCGACCGTCGCTCCACGGCAGACGCCTACATACCAGGCGCGAAGCAATCCGTGGCTAGTCAGTCCTCAGCCACCACCACCACCCCTGCGGCACCCTCACCCCCCGAACGCCTGCACCACGGCCCGCACCCGATCCACATCCAACGGCTGATCCAGCTGCCCCCCCCGATGCAGGTAGGTGCCCACGATGGCCGCATCGCAGTGTGGCCTGTACAGCGCGGCATTGGCGGGCGTCAACCCGCTGCCCAGCCACAGAGGCGCTTCCGGCACCGCCTGGCGAGCCGCTTGTAGCCTGGCCGGATCTGCTGCCAGGCCCGTGCCGGCCCCCGTGACGATGAGCATGTCGGCGCCACCGCGGTGGTACACATCCCGAGCGGCCTGCTGGATGCTGAGCTCGCCGATGGGGCTGGCATGCTTGACCAGCACGTCCGCCGCCACCTGGCAGTCCAAGCCCAGCCGCCGCCGGTAGAGCATGAGCTCGCGCGCCTTTCCTTGGATGATGCCCTGATCGGTGACCATGGCCCCCGACAGCACATTGACACGCACGAAGTCAGCACCCACGGCCGAGGCCACACCCAAGGCATCCAGCCCAGCATTGCGCAGGACGTTGATGCCCACCCGCATGCTGGCCCCGAAGCGCTGAATGACCGCTGCAGCGATCACCGCCATGTGGGCTACCACATGGGGCTCGACCTGCGTGGTGGCGAAGGGGGCGTCGCCGAGGTTCTCGATGACGCAGCCCGCGGCGCCACCCTGGGCCAAGACCTCGGCGTCGCACAGGGCACGGTCTACCAAGGCCTGGCGGAGGGGCCCCGGGCGCGGACTCCCCGGCAGAGGTGGGAGGTGAAGCACGCCGATGACGGCACCAGAGGGAACGATGGAGGCAGGCATACGCGCAGGATAGCTCGCCAGGCCACCGTGAGGCTATCGCTGGATCAGGCCGCCTCGGCGCGATCGAAGAGGCTGAGCTGAACCGCTCCGGGCTGGGCCGGGCGACGGGGACTCGAGCTGGCGGCCCCAGCCCAGGCAGCCGGCGCACTGGACACGAGGGCCGGCGGGCGAGGCGCCGAGGCCTGGAGGACCGGGGCGGAGCCAAGGCGGAACGCCGCGGGGGAAGCGACGGGCTTGGAGGCAGCGGGAGGCAGCAGGAAGAGCAGCTGATCGCCGCCCAGGGAGCCAGCCAGTTGCAGGGCCTGGGTGTCGGTGTCGGCCACCGCCACAGCCAGTGGCAGCCGCACCCGGCGAGCGATGGAGCGAGCCATCACGCTCGCCCCAGCCAGATCGAGCTCGCGCTGGATGGTGACAGAGACTTCTGCGGCGCTGACCGACTGGATCACGGCGCCAGGGCCCAGCGCCAAGGCCAGCTGGTCAGCAAGGTTCTGGAGATCGTGAGCGGAGGCCTGAGCCACCGGGCGAGCGCTGGCCGCCGAGCCAGGAAACACGAGCACCGTACCACCAGGCTGAGGGGCGGCCTGGAGCTGCGCGCCCATCAGCTCGGGATGCTCAGCCCGCACGAGGGCCAGGGCAGCCTGGGGGATGCGCACGCAGACCGCGCGACGAGTGGGGATCGAGCCGCCATGGCCAGCGATACCCAGAGGAGCAGGGCCCGGCTGGGACGAGAGGCCACGCCGCCAGATGGCCACCACCGACCCGACTGGCGCCCAGAGCGAGTCGGAGCAGGGCAGGTTGGCGGGGAGGGAGCGCAGCTTGCCGTTGGGACGGTGGCCCAGCATGGGGTGGCCGGGAGTCTGGGGCTCGAGCACCTGGATGGCGCCGCCGGCAGAGCCCGGGGACACGCAGAGCACGTCGCTGGAGCGGACCTCGAGCTCAGGGAGGCTGGCGTCGCCGTGGGCCTGGTACGCGGCCTGCCCGACCGGAGGACGGAGGGGCAACGAGCGCAGGCGGAAGACGGGGCTGCGACGGCTGGGCGGGGCGCTGAGGCGTTGGGGCTGCATGCAGACTCCCTGTCGAAGCATTCGAGGTACACCTGCAGTGTATTCGCCCGGTGTTTGGTTGTCTGGACAGTTTATGTCCGTTTGAACATTTGTTCCTACATCCTGCGTCCGCTTTCCACCGTTTATCATCAGGGCGCGAAGACGAGGAGCGAGCCCAGAGCTTCCCCTTCCAGCCCCACACGCGCTACCATCCCAGCCGAAGCCACGGAGGCTCCCATGTCCAAGCGCGAATACCACCTGCCAGGACCCACCTTGCTGGCGATGGTCGGTGTGGTGGTGCTGCCCACCATGCTCACCCTGGCCACCATCCGCGAACCCCGGCCGATGATGCCCATCGAGGGCAACCCCACGCCCCTCGGGTACACCATGTCCCTGGGCTTCTGGATCATCCCCGCCATCGCCATGGCGGTCTGGTTCCTGCGCCACAAGGACATCGACATCCCCGACCGCAAGGCCTTCTACACCACGCTGGTGATCCTCCCTCTCATCGGCTGCGTGCTCGACATCCTCTTCGCCACCAGCTTCTTCACCTTCGTGAACCTCGAGGCCACCATGGGCCTGATGATCCCGGTGGTGGGCGGCTCGGTCCCCATCGAGGAGTTCGTCTTCTACATCATGGGCTTCGTGGTGATCCTGCTGGCCTATGTCTGGGTCAAGGTCGCCTGGCTGGGCAGCCGCGGCCGCCTGCCCACGCCCGACAAGGGCATCCTCCAGCTGCACTGGCCCTCCATGCTGTTCTGCCTGGGCCTGGTGGCCGCGGGCTTCGCCTACAAGTGGTACGGCCCCCATGACCACCACGACGGCTACCCGGGCTACTTCGCCTTCCTGGTGCTGGCGGCCTTCGGCCCGGTGGCGCTCATGTACCCCTCCATCAAGGCGCTCATCAGCTGGCGCGCGTTCTCGCTGGTCATGTTCATCACCGTGGCCGTCTCTCAGATCTGGGAAGCCAGCCTGGCGGTGCCCTACCAGTGGTGGGGCTACCAGCCCGAGCAGATGATGGGCATATTCATCCCAGGCTGGACCAACCTGCCCCTCGAGGCCTCCCTGCTGTGGCTGGTGGTCACCTGGGCCACGGTCACCTGGTACGAGGCCTTCCGCGTGATCTACGCCCACCCCGGCGGTTGGCGCGAGGCCCTGCGGGGGGCCGGAGCCTAGCTGGCCCCGCTGGTGCCATCGACCCAGTCTTCGTCGGTGGTGCCGTTCATGCCGTGGCAGCTGGTGCAGCTGATGTTGTCCTCGTAGTCCACCGCTTCGTCGATGTGCTCCATCCAGCCGTCTTCGACGCAGCTTGGCGGGTGGATGGTCCAGGCCTGGTGGCACTGGAAGCAGGCGGTCTGCCCCCAAGCCCCACCGTGCTCGGCGGCTGTGAGCTGCAGCCCGGCGTCACCGTCCAGGCTGTGGTGCCAGCCCAGACAAGGATCGGCGCTGCCGCAGCCGGCCGCCAACAGCAGCGCAAGGAGCAGCGCGCTCACGGCGCCCTCCCGCGGTCGGTGGCGTGGCAGCTCACGCAGTCGGCCTGGAGATGGCAGGTGTCGCAAGAGGCGAGGTCCGTGCGGGCGGCGATGCCGTGGATGTACTCCCAGCTGCGGTCGTGGACCCGGAAGCCAGCGGACTCCTTGCGCTCGTGGCAGTCCACGCAGTCGCGCTGGCGGTGGCAGTCGCGGCAGGAGGCCGGGGCCATGCGGGCGTCGCCGCCGTGGCCCGCCTTCCAGCCGGCGCCGTGGCTGGCGGGCTGGGGCATGGTGACGTGGCAGGCCTCACAGGCCCGCGGGCCCTTGACCACGGTGGCGCCAGGGACGGGAGGCTCGGCACCCTTGACGTGGCAGCCGTGGCACAAGGCCTCGCGCTTCACGATCAGGGTGGCTGCCATGCCCGTGGGCCCCGAGCCACCGGGCCCCAGGGTGTGGCAGGACACGCAGCTGAGCCCAGCCTTCTCGTTGGCCGGCTTGTGGGCGTCGTGGTCGAAGGACGGCATGGTGCCGAGGCCGGAGGCCGCGCCGAGCAGCACCAACAAGCAGGCGGACAGCAGCACAAGCAGGGCTCGGCTCATGACGACCACCCCAGGTTCAGCGTGGCGCCACCCCGGACGTCCATCAGCCCGGCGTTGTCGGCGGCCAGATCGACCATGGCGCCCAGCCGAGCCCACTGGAGCACCCGCTGCTGCAGCTGCAGCCCGCCGGTGACCAGGGCGGTCCAGGGAAGGTCCACCTTCTGGTAGGGCACCAGGGCCAGGGTGGCAGACAGGGCGGTGGCGTCGCTGGCACGCCAGCGGAGCACGGAGGAGAGCGCGTGGTACTGGCCGCCAGGGCCAGCGCGCGAGGAGAACACCGGGGAGACCCTGACCGCGGCGTCGCTGCGGCCGGGCTGCCAGGCGAGATCGGCCCGGTAACCCCAGGTGGCTTCGTCGCCGTACCCCACCAGGGCATAGCGCATGGACAGGGCCGACCAGCGGGCTCCCAACAGGCGCGCGCCCACTCCGGCCTCTTGCACGACCCCTCCCGCCAGGGAATCGAGGATGGCGTCACCGAAGAGCGAGTCGGGATCCGCCGCCTCACGGCGCTGGCCATGGGCGGACAGCTCGAGGGGGCTCCACGGGCGCACCGCCAGATCTACCCGCGCCCACTCGAGGATGGGGAGCGCGTCTTCCACGACGGGCTCGGCGACCACGGCGCGGACGCCGAAGCGGGCCGGGCGTGGGCCCGTGCCGAGGCGCACCATGCCCTCCAGATCCTGCCGCGCGATGAGCTCGGTGTCGGGACCGTCCGACCCCTCGACCCCCGCCCTGAGCATCAGGACATCGCCGCTCCAGCCCAGCTCGGCCCTGGCCATGGTGGCGAAGTCCAGCAGGTCATCCACGTCCTGGTGACGCGCCATACCAACCCACGCTCCAGCGTGGAGACGTTCGCCCAGAGCGTGGCGGTAGCTGACGCCATCGAAGGTCTGGGAGCGCAGAGCGCCCATGCCCCGCTGACGGCCCAGGGCCCAGGCGCCGGCACCCAGCTCCCCGGCCGCGCTGAGCTGGTAGACGTCGGGGTCGAGAGGTGCGGGCACGCCGGCCATCCAGTCGATACCCGCGTAGCCCTGCAGCGCCACCGGGCCCGCGTCCTGCTCGAAGCGCAGCAACTGCCAGGCCGGGACGTACAGATCGCCGAAGTGGTCGTGCCGGACCTGCGCCACGGACTCGAGCTCCAGCTCGCCGGCCAAGGCCGTGCCGGAACACCAGAACAGGCTCACACAGGCGAACACTGGCAGGGAAGGGCGCATCGGGATCATCGCCAGCTGATATAGCACGTCTCACGCGCTCGAAAGCCCCTGCCGGGCGCGAGCCCCACTGCCCGCGCGCGCGACGCTTGACACCTGTGATCCTCTCCTCTACCTAGCTCTCCGTCCCCGCCTTCGGAGCCGCCGTGTCCCGCATCCTTCCCGTCGTGCTGGCCCTCGCCATCGGTGGCTGTTTTCCCTACTACGGCCAACCCGGAGGCTCCTCGGGAGACACCCAGAGCTTCAGCGGGGAGCTCACGAGCGGCCACTCGGGCTGGCGCGACCCCCAGTGCTGGGACTGTCACGCGCAGGATGAGCACAACAGCGGCCTGGCGCCCCACCAGTGCGTCAGCTGCCACGGCGAGAACGGAGCCCGGGGAGGCCACACCAGCGCCACCCCCTGTGCCGAGTGCCACGGTCAACCCCACGGCGCCAGCGGCTTCCCGGATCCCGAGAGCTGCCAGACCTGTCACCCGCACTGATGGATTTGGAGAGAAACCATGCGCATCCCCGTCCTCTCCGTCCTGTTCCTGGTCTCCCTGCCCGTCTTGGCCGAGCAGCCTGATCCCATCCCCACCGAGCCCGCCCCTGCCCCTTCCGCGAGCGCGGGCCGCCTGCTGCTGAACACCGTGGTGGTGGGCGCTGGCCTGGGGCTGGCCACCGCGGGTGCCTACAACCTCACCCAAGCCAACGGCGCCTATGGCGACTACCTGGCCGAGGCCGACGCCAGCCAGGCTGCCGCCTTCCTCCAGGCCGAGGTGCGCCCACGCCAGGTTGCGGGCATCACGGAGCTGGGGCTGGCGGTGGTCTGCATCGGCGCGGGCGCGGTCCTCTGGGGCACCACCGACCACCTGCAGGTCGGCGTGGGGCCTGGAAGCGTCAGGTTGGCGGCGCGCTTCTGAGGGCTTCGCTGTCCCAGTGGGGCAGCCCGGCCTCCACCCGCTCCACCATGCCCACCAGCTCGCCGCCCAGCTCCTCGGCCAGGCATCGGGCCCGGGCCAGGTGCTCGGGCTGGGCGGGATCCGAGCTGGGCAGGAAGCGCGCGAGCTCGAGCCGCGCCAGCGCCTCGTCGTAGTCCATGCCCAGGCCCTGGGCCCGCTGCACCGCCCGCTCCCAGAGCTTGCGCGCCCGCGCCGGCCGACCGCCCAGCCACGCCGCTGTACCCGCGAAGCGAGCCGACCGTGAGGCGCCCACGGGGAAGTGCTTGGCGTAGCTGCCAAAGAGCTTGCACGCGGCGCGGGCCTGGCCTGGGAGGCTCGGATCCAGAGAGGCGCTGGCCAGGCTGTGCTCCCACAGGGCGAGGGAGGTCTCGCACAGGCCGGTCAAGCCCTTGATGTGGGTGAAGATGTTGGTCCCGGTCTCGCTCACATAGCGGTGGGTGAGCGCCGCGGCCTCGCCGGCCAGCGCCCGCTCGCCGGCGCGCAGGAAGACCTGGGCGCGCTGGCCGTAGAAGCCCACGGCGGTCATGCGGTCTTCTCGAGCCAGGAGATCTTCGCGCCGGCGAATCCAGTCCAGGGCTTGGTCGACGCTGCCCTCCATGCACAGGGCACCGCCGATGCCGGTGGTGGCCCACAGCTCGTGACGCTCGTCGGCCAGACGATCGGCGACGTGGAGCAGCTCGCGCCACTGGAGCAGCGCACCCCGGAAGTCGCCGACCAGCTCGAAGCGGGTGCCCAGGCAGGAGATGCCTGTGGCGATGGCCACGCTGTCACCCACCGCGCGGGCATGCTCGAGCCCCTTGCGGATCTCGCCCTCGCTGTCTTCGAAGCGGGCGTCCCCCAGCAGCCACAGCCCGCGAGCGTAGTGGCTGTTGCACACGGCCAGGGCATCACCGGTGGCCGCCCGCGCCAGGAAGCGCTCGCCGATGCCGCGCAGGCCCACCGAGCCCATCACGTAGCCGATGGCGTTGTAGGCGTGGACCGCGGGCTCGTAGAAGCCCATGCGCTCGGCGTGGTTGATGGCACCGATGCTGGCCAGGCTCATGCCCACCAGATCGGTGAGGGCGAACAGCTCGTCCGCCACCCGTGACTCCACCCGGGTCAGCTCCTCTAGCCGCTCGCGCTTTCGCCCTGCGGGAAGGCGCCGCAGGCGCTGCGGCCACACCAGCCCGAGAGCCAGGCGGGAGAGCTCCACGCAAGCCCTCACAGCGCGCCCGAAGCGCCCGGCGGGGAAAGGGCGCCCCAGCTCACGCAGCGCCGCCAGCAGCTGCTCCAGGGCCAGGCGTGACTCGCTGACGCTGGCGTAGGCCTCGCCCAAGCGCCGGCGGGTGCGAACCCGCAGCAGCAGCTCGTCGTGATCCCCCCCCGGGGACTCGCCGAGCTCGAACAGCTTGACCGCAGCCCGCAAGAAGTCGATGGCCTCCTTGGTGGCGCCCCGCGCCGCCGCATGCTCACCGGCCAGGGTGCAGTAGCGCAGGGTCCTGGTCCGATCGCCCGCCCGCTGCCAGTGGTAGGCCAGCCGAGCCAGCTGGCTGCCCCGATCCTCGACGGGCGCATGCTCGTACCATCGCGCCACCGCGCTGTGGATCTCTCGCCGCTGGGAATGGGCCAGCAAATCGTAGGCGACCTGCTGGGTGACGCTGTGCTGAAAACGGTACACGTTGGCGGGCTCGGGGAGCTCGACGGAGATGAGCCCCTGCAGCACGCTGTTCTCGAGGTGCTCCGCCACCCGTGGCCGCACCGCGACCACCGGGTGGACGTCGTGGGTGACCTGGAAGGGGAAGCTGCGCCCCACGACGCTCGCCACCTTGAGGGTGAGCTGCTGGTGAGGCTCGAGGCGATCCAGGCGACTGGTGACGGCACCCTGCACTGTGTCGGGAAGCCGCAGGCCCTCGAGCCCTTCATCCTGCAATCGACAGCGACGCCCATCGCGCCGCAGCGCCCCCATGGCCACCAGGGCACCCACCAGCTCACTGGTGTAGAGCGGGTTCCCCTCGGCCCGCTCGAGCAGCAGGCGCTCGAGGGACGGGGGCAGTTCGTCCACATCCAGGGCCCTGGCCGCCAGCTCGTGCACCTCCGCTGGGTGCAGCCCCCCGAGATCCAGGCAGCGCCCACCCGCCTCGGGCGCGAGCACGGCGGCCAGCTCCGGCGGTGGATCGTTGGGCATGGGCCGCGCCGCGAGCACCAGCAGCGCTCCGCCCACCCGGCGCTGCACCGCGGCCAACAAGGACCACGAGGCCGGGTCCATCCAGTGGGCATCCTCGAGCACAACCAGCAGGGGCTCGCGCAGGGCCACCGCGCGCAGCAGGTGAACGAGCAGGTCGCGGGTGTTCTCGCCCCGCACCTGGCCGGTCATGGCGACGGTGGCCTCGTTCTCGGGCAGATCGATGGGCAGCACGGCGCTGAGCAAGGGCGCCCAGGCCCGCGCCCGGGGATGCTCGGCCAGCGCGGTCAGCACCCGCTCGCCCACATCGTCCAGCGCCGCGTCCTCGCCGTAGCCCGCGAGCTCACCGACGATGGGGCGCCAGGCGCGGTAGGCCGTGGAGCGCTCGATGGCGTCCCCCGCCCCAAAGCGGGGCCGCACCCCCAGGGCGCGCGCCTGCGCGAGCAGCCAGGCCAGCAGGGTGGACTTGCCGATGCCCGCCTCGCCCTGCAGCAGCAGCAGCCCACCCTCACCGCGCTCCACCAGGCCCTTCATGGCTGCATCGAGCGCGGCGCGCTCCCGCTCCCGACCCACCAGGGCCTGGCCGATGGCCTCGGCCTGGAGAGTTGGCGTGCGGGCGGTGCCGTCGAGGGCGCGCACCGGGCGGTAGCGAGGGACAGGATCGCGCTTGCCCTTGACCAGGACGGGCTCGAGGCGCTCCAGCTCCACCCGAGCCCCGGCGGCCCGACGAGTGGCCTCGCAGCAGAGCACCTGATCGTGGGCCTGCTGCATCAGGCGAGCCGCCAGGTTCACCGTGTCGCCGAGGATGGAGTACTCCCGACGCAGTGGGTGCCCGTAGGCTCCGGCGAAGACGCGCCCCGTGGCCACGCCGATGCGATGGGGAACACCGCGGAAGCCCAGGTGAGCGTGGATGCCCAGCGCCGAGCGCAGCGCCCTCTCAGCGTCGTCCTCGTGGGCCAGGGGAGGCAGCCCGAAGGACGCCAGCAAGGTGCAGCCCTTGTCGTCCATCAGCAGCTTGTCCAGCGCGCCCTCGAAGCGGTACAGCTCCCGCTGCGCGAGGTGCACCAGCTGCTGCAGCTGCGCCCGATCGGGCAAGGCCCGGCCCTCGAAGACGGGCAGGTTGACGAACATCACCGACAGGGGCCGCAGCTCGGCGAGCCAGGAGGTGACCCCCGCGTCGAAGCGATGACGCACGGCTCCGGGGATGTAAGGGCGCACCTCGCGGTCACCCACCGTGGGGAAGCGCGCGCGCAGCGGCTCTGCCAGCTCGCCGGGCAGCGGCTGGAGGCCCTCGAGCGGGTGCAGGCCATCGGCGGAGGCGCGACCCCGGGCGCGGCCGGCGACCAGCTCCCAGGCCTCAGCCGCCACCAAGACTTCACCAGGCTTTGCGCGCTCGGCGGCCAGGCCCATCCCCCGCAGGGGCTGGCCGAACACCACGAACTCCCAGCGGTCCAGCAGGCCGCCCACCCGCACCATGCGCAAGGGGCCGGCGTTGACGCCGATGCGCAGCCGCAAGGAGACCCCCGGGAGCCGCGGGTGCTCGAGGGGGGTAGCCAGGGACTCCCGCGCGCAGGCCAAGGCGCGATGCACCGCATCGCCAAGATCGGCGGGCGAGTCCGCAGGCCAGATCACCAGGATGGCGTCACCGGCGAAGCGCACCACGTCGCCACCGTGGCACAGCACCCGGTCGATCAGGGTCCCGAAGACGTGGTCGAGCACCTCGGTGAGCTGCTCGGGGCCATCGCTGCCCTGCTCGGCCAGGCGGTCGGCCATGGCGGTGAAGCCCGCCAGATCTGCGAAGAAGCACGCGGCCAGCAGCGGCTCGGCCTGGTCCTGGGCTGGCGAGCGCGCGCTGGCGAGCCGCGCCAGCAGTAGATCGGGCACATAGGCCGAGAGGGAAGCTTGATCGGACATGTCGCCGGGGGTGGAGTGGCGCGTCGTGAACGCAGAGCCGATTCTACACCCTCCGACGCACCAGCTCACCCAACACGGTGGTGCCCACCCGCTCCTCCGAGCCCAAGACGGCATGGATCGTCTCGAAGATCATGACGGAGGAGAAGCTCACCAGCAGCCACAGGAAGGGCTCTTCGGCGGGCAACCGGGCCCAGGCCAGGATGTCCAGACCGATCATCATCGCAGGCTTGTAGGCCCACCATCCGTACGGGAAGGCGATGGTGCACTCCCAGAGCATGCTGATGAAGAACATGGTGAGGGCGGTGCTCACATAGGCCCGCCAGTTGATGCGCGAGCGCACCTTGGTGAAGAACAGGGTGGCGGGCACGAAGGCCACGGCCACCAGGAAGGTGAAGTAGCCCGGGAAGCCCTCCTCTCCGGCCACGAAGGCCTTGTAGGCCCACGCTGCGCCCACCATGGCCAGCCCCATGCCCAGCGGCCACCACGCGATGCGCAGCAGCCGCCCCTGCTCGGCGTAGAGATAGGGGTTGGCGTTGCGGGAGTACAGCTTGAGCCAGAAGCGGTCGCACCACAGGTAGATCAGCAGCGCCACCGAGTCGCCGAACAGGTAGAAGAAGACTTCTTCGAGGGGGATGTTCGCGACGAAGTGCCCAGCGTGCCAGTCCCAGCCCGGGATGAAGATCCCCAGGGTGGCGCCCTGGTTCGGGAAGGTGAAGAACAGGTTCCCGAAGGCCACGTCCAACACCAGGCCCAGGACCAGCAGCAGCGCCACGGTCACCCCCAGGCTCTTCCAGGGGAAGCCCTCCTGCTTGTGCAGCAGCAGATGGATCAGCACCGCGGCGGCGGGGATGAACCAGAGGGTGAGCGAGACCGTGTACCCCAGAGGGGTGGGGTTCGGATGCACGCCCAGGTGCATCACCGGCCGGGCCACCTGCACCATCTGCAGCGTGAGGAAGGCCGGCAGCCAGATCACGAAGTGGACGATCAGCACAACCAACAGCGGGTTGCCGAACTGCTCCTTGATGTCCACCCGCCGAAACTCCATGCGACCTCCATCGAGCCCCGTCGTTCCCCGGAGCGCCCCACCAGTATAGGTGATCGTGGCCAATAGATTCGCGAGGCACCATGAGTGACACCAAGCGACGCATGATCCTGGTGCTGGGCACCATCGGCCTGTCGTTGGTCTGGGACGTCTTGGCGGCCATCCTGGCCTGGGGCCCCTGGGCCGCCTACGCCATGACCGTCGTGCTGCTGTGCATCTTCGGCGGCTACCTGCTGCGCACCAAGGACATGGTGATGCTGCGCCTGTTCTGGTTCGGCGCGGTGGTGGGCTTCGGTGAGCTGTTCGCCGACGCGTGGGCGGTGAACACCAGCCAGACCCTGGTCTACCACGGCCTGGGCGAGTGGCCGTTCGTCTGGGCTTCGCCCCTCTACATGCCCTTCTCGTGGATCGTGGTGGTCACCCAGATCGGCTACATCGCGTTCTGGATCACCCAGCGCTGGGGCTTCTGGTGGGCCATCGTGGGCGCCACGCTGATGGGCGCCACCAACATCCCCGTCTACGAGTGGCTCGCGGCCAAGGCCGGCTTCTGGACCTACCAGGACTGCTGGATCATCCTGAAGTACACCCCCGTCTACGTCATCGCCGGCGAGGCCGCGCTCACCATGATCTTGCCCCTGGTGGTCTGGCGGGTCGAGCATGTGCCGTGGAAGCGCATCCTCCTCCTCGGGGTCCTGCAGTCCATCTGGGTCTACTGGGTCTCGGCGCGGCTTTGCTTCGCCATCTTCGGATAGGACCCCCACAGCAGCCATGAGCCCCCTCCCCCCCCTGCACGAGATCGGCCGCCTGCTCCACGCCCATGCCAGCGTGGGCATCGACGCCGATCTGCCGGCTCGAGGAGCGGCCATCGACTCCCGGCGGGTGCGGGCAGGCGACCTCTTCTTCGCCCTGCCCGGCGAGCGCACCGATGGGCACCGCTTCGTGGCCCACGCCATCGCCAACGGCGCCGCGGCGGTGGTGGTCAGCCAGCGCTGGCACGCCAGCCAGGCCGAGGCGACAGGCCCTCTGCTGGTGGTGGACGATCCCCTCCAGGCCCTCCAGGCCCTGGCCGCCTGGTATCGCCGCGCCCACATCCGCGAGGTCCTTGCGGTCACGGGCAGCAACGGCAAGACCGTGGTCAAGGACGCGCTCACCGCCCTGATGGCCGGCCACTGCGCCCTGGCCAGCTCACCGGGCAGCCACAACAGCCAGGTGGGCGTGCCCCTGAGCGTGCTGGCGGCCCCCCCAGGCACCCAGCTGGGCATCTTCGAGGCCGGGGTCTCTGCACCGGGGGAGATGGCCCACCTCGAGAGCATCCTGCGGCCGGACCACGGCATCCTCACCAACGTGGGGCTGGCTCACCTCGCGGGCTTCGGCCACAGGGAGCACACGGCCCGCGAGAAGCTCGCCCTCTTCGCCAACATCCCCGCCAGCGGCTGGGCCCTGCTGCCCCACGGCGACACAGTGGTGGACCAGGCCGCGGCCGGGCTGGCCTGCGAGCGCCTGCACCATGGCTCCGACGAGGCCGCGGTGGCGCGCCTGCTGTCCCTGACCCCCGCAGGCGCTGGGTCCACCCTCGAGCTGATGCTGCCCTCGGGGCGGCAGCTATCCCTGGCCGTGCGCACCCGCTCGGTGCCCCTGGTCCAGGATCTGCTCATGGCCATCACGGCGGCCCTGCGGCTGGGTCTGCCCGAAGACCAGGTGGGGCCGAGGCTGGCGGACTTCTCCTTCGGGGCCACCCGTATGGAGCTGTGGCGCACCCCCGAGGGCGTCACCATCGTCAACGACGCCTGCTCCTCCGACCCCCTCTCGGTCCAGGCCGCTCTGCAGGCCGTGGCGGGTCACGTGCCCTCCGCGGGCCGCCGCATCTTCGTCTTCGGTGGCATGCGCGAGCTGGGTGGACGCAGCGAGCGGGAGCACCGCCTCATCGGCGCCCTGGCCGCCCAGCACGGCTTCACCCACCTGGTGCTGCTTGATCATCCAGCCCTGCACCACACGGCCCAGGCCTTCCAGCAAGCCCGCCCCGACGGCGGCGTGCTGCACGTCTCGAAGGCCAGCGACGTGCGCGACGTGGTGAGGCCCCTGGCCCGCGCCGGCGACACCATCCTGGTCAAGGGCCCCCGCCACGAGGGCCTGGCCCACGAGGCCAGCGCCTTGTGGGAATCCATGGCGCCCACCCGCCTGCTGGTGGACCTCGGCGCCGTGCGCGAGAACATCGCCCGCATCCGCGGTCAAGGCCAGCCACAGCCCCTTCTGCTGGCCATGCTCAAGGCCTGGGCCTACGGCACGGACTTCGCGCGGGTGGCCACCTGGCTGCAGGGGAGCGGGGCGGACTGGATCGGCGTCTCCGCCGCGGACGAAGGCTCCATGGCCCGCCGCGCCGGGGTCCACCTGCCCATCCTGGTCACCCTGCTTTCCATTGACGAAGTGGACAAGGCCCTGCGCTATCGGCTCACGCCGGTGGTCTACTCTCTGGACATGGCTCGCGCTCTGATCCAGGAGCTGCGCAGGCTCGGGGGCGAGCTGGACGTACACCTCGAGATCGACACTGGCATGGGCCGCCTGGGTGCCCGCCCGGAGCAGACCGAGGCCTTGGTGCGCTGCGTGCTCGACTCGGGCGTGCTCCGGCCAACCGGCCTGATGACCCACCTCTCCAGCGCCGACGACCCCACCGCCGACGACTACACCCAGGCCCAGCTCACCCGCTTCGATGCCTGCGTCGTGGCGGCCCGGCAGGCAGGAATGCAGGACTTCCTGGTGCATGCCGCGGCCACCGCGGGGGCCGTGCGCTTCCCCCACGCCTGCTACGACATGGTGCGCACCGGCCTGGGGCTGTGGGGCATCTACGGCTCCCCCGCCGCAGAGCAGGCCCTGCAGCTGCAGCTGGCGGTGTCCTTGGTCAGCCGCATCGCCCACGTGGCCACCTACCAGCGCGGCGATCGCATCGGCTACGCCGGCTCCTATGCCGCGCCCCGCGACGGCCTGCGCGTGGGCATCGTGGGCATGGGCTACAACGACGGCATCCCCTGGTCCCTCTCCAACCGCGGCGCGGTGCTCGTGGGTGGGCAGCCCGCCCCCATCGTCGGGCGCATCTCCATGGACTCCATGGCCGTGGACCTCAGCGCCTGCCCCCAGGCCGATGTGGGGGACGAGGTGCTGATCTTCGGGTCTCGAAACGGCCACACCCTGCGGCCCGAGCGGGTGGCGGAGCAGGCCGGCACCATCCCCTACGAGCTCCTGGTGCGGGTGGACAGCCGTCGGGTGCAGCGGCTCTTCGTGGGCGAGTGATGGCCCCAGAGCGCAAGCCGGGCCGCGCCCGCTGGGCCCTCGCCGCAGCCCCCCTGGCCCTGCTGGTGCTCCTGGAGCTGGCAGCCCGCCTGGTCCTGGGTGCGCCGGCCTCACCGATGATCGTCACGAACAGCCTGCAGCGGCCGGAGCGCTACTTCACCACCCAAGGCGACCAGGTGCTGGCCACCTACGACAGCGGCGCGGCCAGCTTCGCCGCCCACTCACCGCGACCCCGGCTGGTCTTTCTCGGCGGCAGCTCCGTCTCGGGCGGCTCTCGACTGAACCCCGGCCAGGAGTTTCCGGATCTGGTCGCCTCCAAGCTGGCCCTGGAGCCCCTCAACCTGGCGGGGGGCGGCCGCGACTCCCAGGACGCCGTGGGCATCCTCGGCGAAGCCCTGGCCTGGAGCCCCGTGGGCGCCGTGCTCTACCTGGGCCACAACGACTACGGCAACCTCTACTTCCGCGCCCACTTCGACTCCGCCTGGGAGTCCCTCACGGTGCGCGCGAGGAGCTCGCTCCACCAGCTTTGGAGCTTCGCGCTGCTTCGCCGCGCCATCACACGGGAGAACCCCCGGATCACGCAGCCTGGCGCCGCCCAGACCGGCGGCGCGAAGACCCTGGGAGACCACAAGGTGGACCCGGCCCAGGTCGCCAAGGCCACCCTGCAGCTCGCCGCCAACCTCGAGCGAGCCCATGATCTGCTACGGGCGGCGGGCCTGCCCATGATCCTGGTCCTGCCGGCGTCGGATCTGAGCTGCGAGCCCCTTGGGAGCAAGGAACCCGAGGCCCTGGCCGCATACCAGCAGGGCATGGCGCTCAGGCACCAGGACCCTGCCCAGGGCGCCAGCCTGCTCCGGCGGGCTCGGGACCTGGACTGGGTGACCATCCGGGCCCACAGCGACGCCACCACCGTCATGCGCCGCCTCGCGGAGGCCCACCCGGAGGTGGTGCTGGTGGACACCCAGGCCCACCTGCTCCGCGAGCCCGGCCTGGACATCCCGGCGAGCGATCTGTTCTCGGACTGCGTCCACCTCAGCGTTAGCGGCCACCAGGCCATGGCCGAGCTCATCGCCGAGGGGATCTGCCGCGCCGGCCTGTTGCCCGGCATCGCAGACTGTGGAGCCTACTGAGCTTCGCTGCTCTCGCGCAGGGCAGCCAGGTTGGCCTCGAGCTCCGGCGGCAGGGGAGCCTCGAGCTCGGTGCCGTCGGGCAGGACGAGCTTCCAGGCGTGCAGCCACAGCCGGCCCGGGAAAGCCGGCACCGGGATGAAGCGCTTGGGGCGATACTCTTCGTCGCCCACGATGGCCAGGCCGATGCCGTGCAGGTGACGGCGGATCTGGTGCTTGCGTCCCGTCTCGGGCTCGACCCGCAGCAGGGAGAAGCCACCCAGCGCCTCGAGCAGGCGGTAGCGGGTGGTGGCATTCAGGGGACGACGACGGCGGCCATCGGACAGCGTGCGGCGGATGGTGCCCTTGCGGTGGGCGTGGCCCACCACCAGCGCCAGGTAGATCTTCTGCAGCTCGCCGCGGGCGAACCAGCCGCTGATCTCTGCCCGGTCGACCGGGTCGGAGGCACAGAGCACCAGGCCCGAGGCGTCCTTGTCCAGCCGGTGCACCGGCGTGGCCCCCGGGGGAGCCAGGGGCTCATTCGCCAGCCAGGAGATGAGATCCGGCTCGCGGGAGGCGTTGGCTGGGTGGACCACCATGCCTGCGGGCTTGTGCACCGCCACCACGGGTCCGTGGACGGAGAGGATGCGCGGGGCGTCGGCAGGGATGGGCATGGGCCCCCACGTCGCACGATGGAGGCACGGCGTCAAACCGCCGAGTCAGATCACCTTGATCTCGGCCAGCAGCTGAGCCCACAGCCGGCGCATGTCGGTCTGGCCCTCGGGGTTGGCATGCTCGCGCTCGAAGAACAGCTCCAGCTCCTCGAGCTCGCCCTTGTCGAGCCACTTTCCACAGCCGGCCGGGCACTCGTCGATCACTACCTGGGAGGTCCAAGCATACTCGTGACGCCCCATGCTGGCCCCGCACACGGGGCAGTCCAGGGTAGGCTCGAGCTTCTGCTTGGCCATCTCGTAGGCCAGGGCCACCCGATCCTGGGCGGGCAGGAGCGCGCCCTCGTGGTCGTGCTCGTGCAGGTGCTGCAGCGCCTCGAGCTCACCGCGATCCAACCAGGTGCCGCCGCAGAGCGTGCAGGCGTCGATCTCGATGCCGCCTTCGACGGTCTGCTTCTCGAGGGTGGCTTCATCGCGTGGGCACTGCATGGGGGCTCCTGGGGGGCGGGTGTGGGAGGAGTCTAACCGGGCCCCGGGTCCATGCAGCTACCAACGAGGCCCTGGACGGCGACGGCGCTGGGGCCGCCGGCGGGGCGGGAGCGGAGGCGGCTCGTCGCGCTCCTCGAGTGCGGGTTCTTCCACCGTGGCATGCTCCACCGGGGGTTCTTCCACCGTGGCATGCTCCACCGGGCCGGGCTCGGGCTCCTCGGGTGCGGGCAGGGCCTCCACTGGCGAATCACCCTCCGGCGCATCCACGTAGTAGTCGCCACAGCCGGTGACGCAGGCGTCGTGGAAGCGGTCACCCGTACAGCAGTCCCAGCCCGAGCTGTTCACCGCCCCATTCTCGCAAGAGCCGGCGGACAGCGTGCCGTTGGCACCCTGGTAGTGGCAGCGCCAGCTGTCGTCGCGCTCGGCCAGGCACTCGGCCACGGCCTGTCGGGCGGCCTGTCGCTCCTCGGCGCTTGGGGCGACGCCCTCACACCCGGCGGCGTCGGGGGCCTCGAGGCAGGAGACCGCCCGCAGGCCGTCGCTGCCGCCCTCGATGCGGTCGCACTCGTCGTCCAGCGCGTCGGGCAAGCCCTGCACGGCGCACAGCTCTTCCCAGAAGCTGGCGGTGAAGTCAGCCCGGCCCGCGTCGGGCCCCGTGCCCCGGTAGGTCACGGTGATGCAGTCGGCGGGGTCGTCGCCGAAGCAGACCTCACAGTCCTGGCCATTGCGGCAGTCCTGCCAGTTGCCCGCGCTGGAGCCCGGCGCATGGAAGCGGGCCGAACCATTGGAGGCGTTGTTGGCCACCACATGCTCGTCGCAGCCGCCTGGACACGAGGCGCCGTCGTCGTAGCAGGTGGCCTGCAGCTCGCCCTGCCCGCGCAGATCCTGGGCGCGCACCGCGGTGGTCAGGCCGATGTCGAAGCTCTCGGGGGCCGCGAGGGTCTGCAGGGTCTCGGCCACCTCGGTCAGACCCGCGGCGGGTTGGCCAGCGTCACAGGTGGCGCCGTCTTGGGCGAGGGCGGGCTCGACGGCGAGGATCATGCAGAGGGACAGGAAGGTGACGAGCATAGGGACTCCCGGGTACCGACACTCGAAAAGCAAGTCCCATGCCATCGAGTTGTGCGCTTGGAACCGTCACCAGGCGCGATGACGGGACTCGGAATCCGGGGTGACGGCTCCCGCCAGGGACAGAAAGGTCGCGGACATCTGGACCTCCTCGGGCACCACGATCTGCAGCCAGATCCCGGTGGCGACCGACGGCATCTCCACCTGCGCTGTGGAGCTGGTCCCCCGTCACGCAAGGGCAGCGCGCCAGTTCACCAGTCTCCGTGAATGTCCAGGGTGTCCGAGCAGTAGCGCTCGAGGCTCTCGAGGACTTCGTCTGAGGTCCTGGTCCATCTGAACGGCGTAGGATCCTCGTTGTGCGCCTCGATGAACTCGTAGATGGCTTCCTCGAGTTGGCGGACGCGGCACCGACCAGAAAGAGCCCATTTCGCCGACAGTTCGACCAGCCGAGCGAGCTTCGCATCACGGCTGCTCCCACAGCCCTGCGCCGCTCATCAAGCGGTGAAGATGGCGGGGCCAGGGCTCCGGTGGAGCCCTGGCGGGCGGAGCAGGCGCGGGAGCGCCGGTCGCCGCAGGCGAGCGCAGCCCCGAAGAGGCAGTGTCTGCCTCGGATAGGGGGGGGGGAAGAATCTGTCTTCCCCCAAAAAAGGCGGCGCCGTAGTAGGAGCCCCGCTTCAACGCGCTTCTCCGTCAGGATGGAGAACCGCCACTTGCCGACGACATGCCGACCTTCCTGGCGACCTCGCTGGCGCTGCCACTTTCCGCACAGAGCAGCACGATCCTGGCCCGCTTGGCCGCTCGCTTGGAGCCGGTGCCTTGTTCTGTGAGCACTTCGAGGGCCGCGTGCTCCTCGAGCGAGATTGTCAGTGGTCGAGTCTTGGGGTCGGTACGAGGTATCGGGGGTCCTCCCAATCGCTGGACTGGAGGACGCGGGACCGGGGTGATCCATTCCCGACAGATGTCCTGCTCTATGTCAGGCTGTCTTCTGTGACGGGGGACTAGCCCTCCAGCGGCCTGCGCAGCACCCAGATCTGTTCCTGGTTGCCATCCCCCGGCGGGTTGCAGTCGAAGTCGCCGAACAGGGCCTGGACCTCGAAGCCAGCCCGGGCCACCAGGTGGCCCAGCTCGCGCACACTCTGCCAGCAGCGCTCCATGGCCAGCGCGTGGGAGGCCACCACCTGGCCCTGCTCGTCCAGCTCGTGAAGCAGGTGCTCTTCGTCGATGCGCTGGGCCAGGGGCTGGCAACGGGTGGCGCGGTAGTGCACCAGCCCCGTGCCATCCTCGAAGCCATGCCGGCCCACCAGCTGCAGGGCGCCAGCCGTGGGGCCCACCAGGGGCGCGATGAGCTCCGGGCGGGCGGCCCAGACGTTGAGGATCAGGGTCCCGCCCGGCTCGAGGTGGTCCATGGCGCAGGCCAGGGCCTCGAGCTGGTGCTCGGGCTCGAGCAGGTGCATCAGGGTGCGATAGGCCATGATGGCCATCGGGAAGCGACGCTCGAGCTCGAAGTTGCGCATGTCGCCCAGGACCAACTCGAGGCTCCCGGGGCAGTCCCCCAAGGCCTCGAGCTTGTCCTCACAGACGTCCAGCATCTCCGCCGAGACGTCCAGCCCCACCACGTCGAGGCCGGAGAGGGCCGCGGGGATGGCGATGCGGCCCGTGCCGCAGCCGATGTCCAGCAGGGGGCCGCCAGCGCGCACCGCCTGGCCCACGTAGAACTCGGCCTCGCCGGGCAGGCCGCGGTGGATCAGGTCGTACCAGGGGGCCCAGGAATCGAACTCGGCCATTTGCGGACCTCCGGCCGCAAATGGCGGCGTTGATCGAGCAGACGGCTCCTTAGTCGCCGCAGCTCATCAACGCCCATCTCTACGCGCGAAGGCCCCCATGGCGGCGTTGATCGAGCAGACGGCTCCTTAGTCGCCGCAGCTCATCAACGCCC
>ERZ890953.404-NODE-404-length-25437-cov-7.371326_pt1 | contig 25437 bp, 22 predicted proteins | sample MGYA00521264_ERZ890953 | MGnify/ENA primary metagenome ERZ890953 (study PRJEB32303, sample SAMEA104408629) | aquatic metagenome | biome: Brackish water; feature: Chemocline; material: water | place: Baltic Sea | collected 2014-10-26T21:54:00 | depth 200 m ...
CCTTCAGAGATTTTAAGAACTCTCTCACAAGCAATGCCTGCATCTTCTAAAACAGTCTGGGTTCCTTTTGTTGCTACAAGTTTAAAACCATGTTTTACGAGTCCAGCTCCAATCTCAGCAGCATGTTGTTTATCTGTGTCTACAAATGAAAGGAAACAAGTTCCACTTGTTGGAATTTTATTCCCGGCACTGAGTTGTGCTTTTGCAAAACTGATTCCGAAGTTTGAGCTAATTCCCATTACTTCACCAGTTGATTTCATCTCAGGAGAAAGAACTAAATCAGCGCCATAGAGTTTATGAAAAGGAAAAACTGCTTCTTTTACTGAAACATGACCTTTTAAACGAGGTTTGAGCAGACCATTCGCTTCTTGAACAATATCGTATTTATCATAAAAATTAAGAGCATCTCGTAGTGGCTCACCCATCATAACACGAGTAGCTACTTTTGCTAAAGGCATACCAGTCGCTTTACTTACAAAAGGCACAGTACGACTTGCACGAGGATTTACCTCAATAAGATAAATTTCATTTTGATGTATTGCATACTGAACATTCATAAGTCCAATAACACCAAGATTTAGTGCAATAGTTTTAGTTTGTTGTTCAACCTTTTCTATCATTTCATCAGTTAGGTTTACAGGAGGAAGTGAACAAGCACTATCTCCAGAGTGAATACCAGCTTCTTCGATATGTTGCATTACAGAACCAATATAGACATCATTGCCATCACAAATACAATCAACATCAAGTTCAATAGCTTGGTCTAAAAATTTATCAATAAGAACAGGAGCTTCATTAGATACACTAATAGCAAGACCCATATACTCATTTAACTCTTCATGGCTGTAAACTATCTTCATTCCACGTCCACCAAGTACAAAAGATGGACGAACAAGCACTGGAAAACCTAATTTTTCAGCTATTGGTCCAGCCTCTTCTTTTTTGCGAGCAAGACCATTGGCAGGTTGTTTTAGTCCATTTTTAATTACAAAATCACTAAACTGTTCTCTATCTTCTGCAAGGTCAATAACTGCAGATGGAGTTCCTGAAATTTTAGCACCAATTTTGGTAAGTTCATCTGCAAGTTTGAGTGGAGTCTGTCCACCAAAGTGAACAATAATACCATCTGGATTTTCATTCTCAATCACTTCACGAACATGTTCAAAGTCAATAGGTTCAAAGTAAAGGACATCCGATGTATCATAATCAGTTGAGACAGTTTCAGGATTACAATTGTACATGATAGTTTCAATATCCATCTCTTTAAGGGCAAAAGCAGCATGAACACAACAGTAATCAAACTCAATTCCTTGACCAATTCTATTTGGTCCACCACCAAGAATAAGAACTTTTTTCTTATCACTTTGACGGTTTGTTACATTTGGAAGTTTAGTAATATTTGTTGTTGAGTAAAGGTATGGGGTAAGTGCTTCAAATTCAGCTGCACAAGTGTCAACTTCATTATATTCTAAATTTACATTGAGTTTTTTTCTTGTTTCATATACTTCATTTTCACTGACTTCATGGTTTGAGTTTTTAGCGATAAGTTGAGATATACGCTTATCAGAAAAGCCATCAACTTTTACATCTCTCATAAATGTAGCATCGAATAAAATTTTGTCTGTTATGGTTGCTTCTTTTTCTATCATCTCTTGGATTTGATATAAAAACCATGGATCTATTGCACAAGTGTCAAACATCTCTTCTACACTCATACCACGGCGGAAGCCTTCTGCTACATAAAGCATACGTTCAGCATTAGGACGACGAATTTCATGTTTGACAAATTCTGTTTCTGCATTGATTTCATCGAATCCACATAGACCAGTTTCAAGAGAACAAAGAGCTTTTTGCATAGACTCTTTAAAAGTACGACCAATAGCCATAACTTCACCAACTGATTTCATGCTAGTGCTAAGTGTACTCTGAGCTTCTGGAAATTTTTCAAATGTAAAACGAGGGATTTTTGTAACAACGTAATCTATAACAGGCTCAAAAGATGCAGGAGTTCCTGTAATGTCATTTGTTATTTCATCAAGAGTAAAACCAACAGCTAAGAGTGTAGCAACTTTTGCAATTGGATAACCAGTAGCCTTACTTGCAAGTGCAGAAGAGCGTGATACTCTAGGATTCATCTCTATAACAATCATACGTCCTGTTTTAGGGTCAATGGAAAATTGAACATTTGATCCACCAGTATCTACACCGATTTCACGTAAAATATCAAATGAAGCATTACGCATTCTTTGGTACTCTTTATCAGTAAGAGTAAGTGCTGGAGCTACTGTAATGCTATCACCAGTATGGACACCCATAGGGTCAAAGTTTTCAATTGCACAAACGATGATACAGTTATCAGCTTTATCACGGATAACTTCCATCTCGTACTCTTTCCAGCCAAGCATAGATTCCATAATTTCAATTTCGTTTACTGGAGAAGCTGATAAGCCTTCTTGTGCTAGTTTTTTAAACTCTTCCATATTGTATGCTACACCTGATCCACCACCCGCAAGTGTAAAAGAGGCTCTACTAATTACAGGAAAACCAATCTCTTTTACTGCTTGGATTGCTTCATCAACACTGTAAGCATTTTTACTTTTTGGTAAGTCCATTCCAATTTTTATCATTGCTTCATTAAAAGCTGAACGGTCTTCACCTTTGTGGATAGCTTCTGGAGTTGCACCTAAAAACTCTATACCTTCGAGCATCCCTTTTTCATGCATTGATGTAGCAACATTCAGAGCAGTTTGTCCACCCATTGTTGGAAGAATTGCATCTACATTTTCTTCTTTTATAATTCTCGCTATTACATCTTCTTTGATTGGTTCAATATAAGTTCTATCAGCAAACTCAGGGTCTGTCATAATAGTTGCAGGGTTTGAGTTGATAAGAACAACACGGTAACCTAAATCTTTTAATGTTTTAACAGCTTGAGTTCCAGAGTAGTCGAATTCACAGGCTTGCCCGATAACAATCGGACCAGAACCTATAAGTAAAATAGTGTGTATGTCGGTGCGTTTTGGCATTTTTACCCTTTTAAATAATCTCTTAAAAATTTAGAGATTATAGCTAAAAGGCACTTAAAATTTGATGAGATTTTAGTTTGCTTTTTTAATACTCAAAAGTATAAATAAGAGAAAGTAATCCTGAGTAAACATAATTTTCAGTTACAATCGGACTGCTTGTAGCTTCTGATGGAAGTTTATCAACTCGTATATTTATAAGTGTCGCAAAATTATCAGTAATAGGATATTTAATATAGGTTTGAGCACCTAGTTGTAAGGCTTTATTTGCATGGTACTCAGGTCGTGATAAAGTTGCTTCACTATTTGTAACACCGTAGTAGTAATTAAGAAATTCAGATGATTGATATATGGCTATTAAACTAGGATAAAATTTAAAATTCCCTAATTCAAAATCATAACCTACTTCAGTTTTAACTATCCAAGAATCATATCTATCAAGTATATCAGTTAAGAGCATAATTTCGATATAACTCTTATCTACAGTGGCACTAAATGCTAAACCAGCCTCTATAGAACTTTTTTTATTACTCATACCACTCAGTGTACTTGAGTCCGAGGCTTTATACTCATTTGTCCTAGGTTGTGCTGTTAGTGAAAAACCCCATCCATAATCTTCATTTTTTTCACCTAAAAAATAGATACCTCCGCGTGACCATCTAATATAAAATAGACCATTATCAAAAAAAATGACAGGAGAGGGTAGAAGGATATTATCAACATCTTGGTAAGGTTGAATCTGTATGTAGGGACCGGCACCTATAGTTATTTTTTGTTTTTCTGTTGCAAATAAATTTACAAAAAGTAAAATTAAAATAATGAAATTTTTCATTTTATGCTCCTTATCATGTAGAAATACTTTGGATCGTTAGAGTGATAGTACTGTTTAATAATGGCATTTTGATACCCTTGAGATTTTTTTACACTAAGAACTTGTCCAACTTTTAGACCTTTAAAAAAGATATCGTCAAGTCCTGAAGTAATAACTTCATCACCCTGTTTTATGTTAAACCAAGCAGGTATATATTTTATAATAATATTGTCACCACCATTTCCATGTGCGATTCCAGGGGCATGGTTTGGACCTACAAAAACAGCATAGGAACTTTTTTTATCTCTATTTAAAAGAGCTAAAGGTTTGTCATTTTTTGGAATAACGATACCAGCAACAAGTTCATTATAGGTTAAACCATAAATTTTTGATGCATTATAATCTTTTATATCAATCCAAAGTCTATTTAAATCACCAAATTTTTGATAAGAGATAACTCTTACAAGCTCAACTTCTGGATTAAGTCTGAGTGTTGAATTATTTTCTTTATAGAGATCATTAATCTCAGTAGCTAACTGTAGCATAACAAGATGATTATTTTCATATTTTTGTAATTTTTTATTGAGGTTATTGATAGTGTCGACTTGGAAAAAGTGTTTATTGAAACCATTTAAAATAAACTCTATACTTGAGTGATAAGATATTTTTAAATTGTTTAAAGCGGAGAGTATAGGTTTTTGTGCAATATCAGTATAATAAAATGCACCCACAAAGAGTGCAATTAAAATAAAAAAAAACTTAACTACTCTTTTGTTCATTTATTCATTTTCAAATAGTTCTTGCAGTAAGTCTATCTCTTCTAAAGCACGACCAGTTCCACGAGCAACTGCAAGAAGTGGTTCATCTGCTACAAAAACAGGGATTCTTACAAGGTCAGATAGATATTTATCAAGTTGACGAATAAGAGCACCACCACCTGTTAAAATAATACCATGATTTACAATATCACCAGCTAAATCAGGTGGCATTTGTTCAAGTACATCACGAAGTGCCTCAGCAACTTCTTTAAGGGGCTCTTTCATTGCTTCTCTTACATCTTCACTTGTAAGTTCCACAGAACTTAAAAGTCCCTCAACTTGGTCACGACCATTAACAACCATAGTAAGCTCTTCATCAAGAACAAGAGCAGTACCAATGTTAATTTTAATCTCTTCAGCAACTCGCTCACCAATTAAAAGATTATATTTTTTTCTAACATAGTTGATAATGTTTTGATCGATTTTATCACCAGCTGTACGGATTGATTTTGAGAGGACAAGTCCACCTAGAGAAACAACACCTATCTCTGTAGTACCACCACCAATATCAACAACTAAATGACCTTTTGGCTCACGAATATCAATACCAGCTCCTATTGCGGCAGCCATAGGCTCCTCAATAAGAAAAACTTCGCGAGCTCCAGCACTCAGAGCAGATTCTCGAACAGCTTTACGTTCAACTTGAGTCAGACCATAAGGAACACAAATGATAATACGAGGAGAGATTAAAGAACTTCGACCATGTGCTTTTTCAATAAACTTACGTATCATTTTTTCTGTCATATCAAAGTCAGCAATTACACCATCTCGCATTGGACGAATAGCACGGATATTGCCTGGTGTTTTACCAACCATCTCTTTAGCCTCATGTCCAACAGCTAAAACTCTTGCATGACCAAACTTTTCAGTTTTTACAGCAACAACAGATGGCTCATTAATAATAATACCTCTACCTTTTGCAATTACAATTGTGTTTGCAGTCCCTAAATCTATAGATAAATCATTAGAAAAAAGTCCTATAATTTTGTTAAATATCATGTATCTACCTTATGCTATTTTTTGAGTTGTTTTTTTAATGTAAACAGGAGTCTCGCCATTTTCAATCACCTCTTTAGTGATTAAAACTTCATACCCTGCATACTCTGGAAGTTCGTACATGATATCTATCATATTTTCTTCTAAAATGGCTCGTAATCCACGAGCACCTGTTTTTCTTTTGATTGATTTTGCAGCTATTGCTAAAAGAGCATCTTCTTCAAAATTAAGTTCTACATCATCAATAGAGAATAGTTTTTGATACTGTCTGATAAGAGAATTTTTAGGTTCAGTTAAAATTCTAACCATATCCTCTTCACTGATTTCATTGAGTGAAGCGATAATAGGCAGACGACCAACAAGCTCAGGAATAAGACCAAAGTGAACTAAATCATCCGGTTCTACCATGTCAAAAGTTGGTTTTTGTTCATCTTTTGTCTTTTTATCATGTCCAAATCCAAGAACATTTTGTCCCTGTTTTCGCTTTAAAATCTCTTCTAAACCGTCAAATGCTCCACCACAAATAAAGAGGATATTAGTTGTGTCAATAGAAGTAAAATCTTGATTTGGATGCTTACGTCCACCTTTTGGTGGAATGTTAACTTGAGCACCCTCTACGATTTTTAGTAGAGCTTGTTGTACACCTTCGCCACTTACATCACGAGTAATAGAACGATTTTCACTCATACGAGCGACCTTGTCTACTTCATCAATAAAAACAATACCTTGTTGTGCACGAACTACATCACCATCTGCTGCTTGAATGAGTTTTGTTAAAATATTTTCAACATCTTCTCCAACATAACCAGCTTCTGTAAGACTTGTAGCATCTGCTATTGCGATAGGAACATTCAGTACTCTTGCAATAGTTTGAGCCATAAGTGTTTTACCGCTTCCTGTTGGTCCTATAAGAAGTACATTTGATTTTGCAATTTCAGTGTCATCATCGGTAATATTTTTCGTTTTAAAGATTCTTTTATAGTGGTTGTAAACAGCAACACTTAGAAGTTTTCTTGCTCTCTCTTGACCAATAATATACTCACCTAAAAAGTTATCTAATTCTCTTGGAGTCATAAGCTTATTAACAGATTCTAATAATTCATTCGTTTTTTCAGAATGAATCTCTTTTTCATCACCAAACATTATTTTATAAGCAGACACTACACAGTTTTTACAGATATAAACTCCGTTTCCTGCTATTAGTGGGTTTTTTTCACTTTCGCTTGCATCACAAAAACTACAATGTCTATGTGTCATATATTTTTCCTCTCAAAGGGAATACCCCGTTTTGTTTTTAGTACAAAATTACAAATATCATGTACATAATGATTATCTGTATTGTCTATTAGCTCACTTGCTATATCTTTTAATGGTTTTCCAGATTCAAAAAGTTCTCTATATGCTGATTTTAAAGCATTTATATCATCTCGCTCAAGTTGACGACGCAGTCCTGTAAGGTTAAGACCTCTCAAAACAGCACGATTGCCCTCAGCCATACAGTATGGTGGTACATCTTGAGCTAAAGCCGAAGCACCTCCAATCATGGCATAATCACCAATATGAATGAATTGATGAATAGGTGTCATACCACCAATTACAACATGGTTTCCAAGTTCAACATGTCCAGCTAAAGTTGCGGCATTGGCTAAGATACAATTATTACCAATGATTACATCATGCCCTAAGTGTACATATCCCATAAATAGATTATGATTTCCAATAATTGTCTTACCACCACCACCTTTGGTACCTGGATTAAAGAGTGTAAACTCTCTAATAGTATTGTCATCACCAATAATGAGTTCAACATCTTCACCATTAAACTTCAAATCTTGTGGAATTGAACCAATTACAGCATGAGAAAATATTCTATTGTTTTTTCCAATAGTGGTTTTACCATAAATACAAGTACCTTGAGCTATTGTAGTGCCATCACCAATGCTTGTATTTGCTGAGACAAAACAAAAAGCACCTATCTCAACATCTTTACCAATAATAGCACCATCTTCTATAACAGCTAACTTAGAAATTTTTGACATTTTATTTATCTTCTATTTATCAACAATCATAGCTTTAAGTTCAGCTTCACTTGCTAATTTATCATCAACAAAAGCTTCACCTTTCAGCATCCAAATTGACCCTTTTTGTTTGATAACTGAGATACGGTATTCTAACTTATCACCAGGTCTAACAGGAGTTCTAAATTTTGCCTTATCAATGCTCATAAAGTAAACTACTTTACTAGCAATCTCTTCTTCAGTCATGTCACCCATACTTAAAAACGATAAAATTCCACCAGCTTGAGCCATACCTTCAAGAATCATAACACCAGGATAAATTGGATGACCTGGAAAGTGACCTTCAAATACAGGTTCAGAGATAGAAACATTTTTGTAAGCAGTGATAGATTTACCTTCAACCATATCAGTAACACGGTCTACAAGGAGAAAAGGATAACGGTGAGGGAGTATTTTTTGTATTTGAACAACATCTAAAGTCATAAAGAAAACCTTCATATAATAATTTTGGTAATTTTACCTAAAAACTCATTATATTATGATTAGTTTTTCCTTAGTGTCTTCGTAAGTTTTTGCATCGAGTTCAATAGTTAATTTTTTATCCGAAACTTTTTCTACTATTATTATAGGAGTTAAGTCATAGTTTGAATTTGTAAGTTCTGTTCTTAGAGCTAACTCATCTTCAAAACTTGGTGGATTAAAGATAATTTCGTTGATATTTTGATACTTTGTTTGTAAACGAGTATTAAAATCAGATAATTCTATAAATTTTATCTCTTCACGGTTTAAATAATGTAAATTATCATGTAGAAATTCTATTTTGCCTTGGGCACGCTTGCGTGGTAGTGTAGAATACGAAAGTGCATAAGCTGGAATGGATGTTTTTTTCCCTTCAGTCACTTTAAAATTAAATTGACGATAATTGAGAAATTTTTGTTTGATGATTTTGTACATGATATTTTCATCTTCAAGCTCATTTCTTTTTGTATACATCTCTAGTCGCTCTTCAATGGAAGCAGGTAAAATTTTATTTGATATTGGCGAAAACATTTCATCCATGAGTCTATCTTGCTGTTCTCTTTGCATTGTAAGCCCAAAAATACAACCACAATAATCTTGGCGATAGAGTTGTTCCTCTTTTGTAACACGACTTTGGTCTTGTGTACCACCACCAGAACGGTAATCAACAGCGATAAATTCAACACCATTTTTAGCATGAAATTCATCTCCAACCCGTTTGAGTTGTTCTTGAGATTTTAGAGGGCTAACGAGTAGGGTAGTAGTGATTTTTTTCTCACCAAGTTCTAAAGCTTTCTCTGCACTGACCGAGAATCGTTTATCAAAACAGACTTCACATCGTGCACCTTTTTCAGGCTCTTTTTCTAAACCACGAACTGCTTGAAGCCAGTTTTCATAGTCATATTTACCCTCAAGTAAATCAATTTTGAGTTTCTTACAGCTTCGTTTTACATCAAGTAGACGAAGCTGATATTCGGAGTAGGGGTGAATATTGGGGTCGTAAAAAAATCCAGTGAGTTTTTCATCTGGATAATCTGCTTGTAATTTTTCTAAGAAAAAATGTGAGTCAACACTACAGCAGATATGTACGAGCATATTAAAACCTTAGTCTCTTGTCTCAACTACAGAGATAGAATGAATAGCATCTTGACCTTGGATAGTACTCAATACTTTAAAACTCTCAGCATCATCTTCTTCAATCGCACCAAAAACAGTATGAACACCATCAAGGTGAGGTGTGTCAACAAAAGTGATAAAGAATTGGCTTCCACCAGTGTTTGGTCCAGCATGTGCCATTGAAAGTGTTCCTGGACGGTGAACTGAAGTGTTTGTATCTGTTTCACAAGCGATAGCCCAGTCTGGTCCACCCATACCTGTACCATCTGGACAACCACCTTGAGCCATGAATCCAGGGATTACACGGTGAAAGTTAAGGTTGTCATAAAAACCTGTGTTTGCTAAGTGAGCAAAGTTTGCTACAGTGTTTGGAGCCTCATCTGGAAAAAGTTTTAACCAAATGTCACCCTTACCTGTTGCTACTTTTGCATATTGTTGTTTTAGCGATTCTTCTGCACTGATGTTGTAATCTTTTAGTTTTGTTCTTCCAAACATTTTAAAGCCTTCATTTTAATTTTTGGAATTATAGTCTAAGTTATTAAATAATGTAAGAAGAAGTGAAATTTTTAAAAATTAAAAGTATAACTGTAAAGAGAATAGTTCCTAAAATTAAATACAGAGTGTTTTTACTACGAAGCATACTTAAAAAGTCACTAAAGCCAAAAACACGAAGAGTAAAGATAAAACTTACATAACCTCCAAGACTACTAGCTAAGGCTAAACCACTTACTCCTAAAGGCGAAATAAATGCTAAGGCTAAGACAATATAAGTAGCTAAAGAGATAGTGGCGATTTTAGCAGCTTTGCCTTGCATCTCTTTTGCATATAGCCATAAAACAAATAGCTTTTGTAAGCCAAAGGGGAGTAAACCTAGCATATACATCTGAAGTACCATAGTTGTATTTGTTGTGTCCTGGGCACTAAAAGCACCTCTTTGAAATAGTAACCAAGTAATCTCTTGTGATAAAACCATACCGCCAATTGTACTAGCTGTAAGTAAAAATGCTAAAAACCAAAAAGCTTTAGTAAGGTTTTCTTTTGCTTTTTTTTCATCACCATTTTTCAGATAGCGTGCAATTCGAGGAAATAGTGCAGTAGCAGTTGCAATAGCAAAGAGTGCTAAGGGAAGTTGAAAAATACGATTGGCATAGTAGAGATAACTTATAGAACCACTTACAAGAAATGAAGCTAAAAAAGTATCTAAAAAAGCACTTACTTGTGCTGTGGAGTTTCCCCACATGGCAGGAAAAAAGTTTTTACGAAACTTTTGAGTATCATGTACAACAAGTTTTGATTTAATTTTAAAGTATTTAAATCCACCAAAAAGCAATCTTGCTAAACCAAGTTTATAAATTGCAATAATATGTGCAATTAGTTGTAAAACTCCACCAACTACAACACCATAACTGAGATAATAAACAATCTCTTGTGATGATTTATCATGTGAAAAATAGAGTGCTAAAATAAGTGATAAATTCAGCAGTGCAGTAGAAAAAGCAGTAGTTGCAAAATGGTGTTTGTATTGCAACATTCCACTTAAAAAAGTCATTGCAAAAATAAGAGGTAAATACCAAAAATTTATTGCTACAAAAGGAGAAGCTATTGCGATAGTCTCAGGTGTAAATCCAACGGCAATGGCTTTTGTGAAGAGTTCTGGAACTAAATTTACTAAAAGTGTAATGATGAAAATTATGGAAACAAAAACCAAAAAAATATGTGCTGAAAAAACAGCTTTATTTTTTGTTCTAGCAAAAGCAGGAATGAAGACTTGAGTAAATGCACCCTCAGCAAAGATACGACGAAAAAGGTTTGGAAGTTTAAAAGCAATAAAGAAAATATCGCTATAAATATTGGCACCTAAAACAGAGGCAGTTAAAAAATCTCTGATAAATCCTAAAATACGGGAAAACAAAATTCCAAAACTATTGGTGAAGATGGCTTTATACATAGGCTTCTTTGTCGATATAATATAAGTTTTACGAAAGTCTAACAAAAATTTAGTTAAACTATAGACTAAAAATAAAATTCTAGCAAGGGTTGGTATCTTATGGCACTTTTTGGGTCTAGTAAAAAAACAGTTACAACATCAAACAAGGTTCGACCTACAGTAGTGAGAACACAAAATGTAGCTAAAGAGTTACAAAGAATAGCAAAGTCTTATGAAACTTCAGTGGATACACTAGACTTTAATATTTTTGATGTTGAGACTTATACTCGTATGTTTGACGGTACAAAAGAGACCGAATGGGAACTATTGGGCGAAGATGAACTTTATGAACTAGACGAAGAATCAGCATTGTTAAATCCATTTTTTCAAATTAAACAGATGTATGAAGTTGAAATATTTTCTAAAAGTGCTGAAGATGAACAGTATAAAAATTTAAAACTTGCGGTTGGAGCAAATGCTACAAAGTGTAAAGTTTATTTAAGCATATTAGCAAATTCTAGGGTGAAATATAGTTCTAATCTTGAAGATGAATTAAGAATTATGATAAAAAAACGCAAGATTCGTTCAGGTATTTTAATAGGTATTTTTGATGAAATGGTAGAAGATGTTGTCTCCAAGTTAGTCGCTCATATTCGAGTGGCTGAGGAAGTGGTATATGAAAAAAATGAGACTATATTGATAGCTCAGAGCTATGAGCCAACACTTACAATTAATGATGCCCTTGTGCTTAAATATGATAAAAAAGATGATATTGATGAAAAAACTAAGGTTGATTATGCTTCTCGTGGATTTATTAAAAATGTTATAGAAGGTGAAGTACTTATTGAGTATATTAAAGCAAAAGAGGGTAAACCTGGTAGAAATTGTCGTGGTGAGTATATGAGCCCAACCGAACCAGTTACAGCAAATGAACCAACTTTTGGTATTGATGATACGATTACAATACAAGAAACAGATAATTCTATAAAATATATAGCCAAAGAAAATGGATACATTTCTTTTGAAGAGAACACTTATAAGATAAAAACAGATGTTGATATAGGAGAAATAAGTTTTAAAACGACTGGTTCTATCTCTAGCGGTCGTGATTCTGATGTCTCTATTACTGTGACTGAAACTGATGCAGTCAAAGATGCAATTGGTATAGGTATGAATGTTGAGGTTAGTGAGATTGAGATTGAGGGAAATGTTGGGTCTAATGCCCATGTGAGTGCTCTAAAAGCTTCTATTGGAGGGCAAACTCATAAAACATCAGTAATAAGAGCAGATAAATTAGATATTAATGTTCATAAAGGGCATGGATATGGAAAAAATATTAAAATAACAAGACTTGAACATGGTGAAGTAGATGGAGACTTTGTTTCGATTTCTCAAGCATTAGGTGGAGTCATTCGAGCAAAAGAGATCGATATAGAGATATGCGCATCTCATGTCAAAGCAACTGCTTCTAGACGTATAGAGATTAAAAAACTTCAAGGGAGTGAAAATATTTTTACTATTGACCCATTAGTGAAGAAAGAAGCACAAGTAGGTCTACATGATAACGAGGAGAACGTAGAGGGGTTAAAACTTGAACTTAGAGACTTAAAACGAGAAATACAAAACTATACTAAGCTTATAAAAGGTGGAACAGCCTCTTTTTTAGACGTTAAAAAAAGATTATTGCATTACAAAAAAAGTGGTGTAAAAATGCCAGCTTCTTTTGTAAAAAAATATAAAGAGTTTCAAGTTATGCAAGATTCATTCACAGAGTTACAAAAAGATTTTGAAGCTAAAAATGCTAAATTGAAATTATTAAGTACTCAAAAAGTTTCTTTTCAAGATGATATTTTAGATGCACGAATTATTAATAGAGATAGATGGATGGGGTTTAATGAAATTAGATTTAAACTCGTAGAACCTGAAATAGAACTTGTGTATAAGCCCAAAGAGGGAACGACTGATAAGGTTTTTGGACTTGTAGAAGTAGAAGAGGGTGAGTTTGAAATTCGTCCTTTAGATGAATAAAAGGATCATAAAAAAATGATAGTTGGATTAAACGGAAGCGTTAAATATAAAGAACCGTCGTTTGTGCACTTAGATGTTAATGGTGTAATTTATGAAGTTTTTATATCTTTACAAACATTTGCAAGCTTAGTACAAAAACATGTCGAGTTGTTTACAACTCAGATTATCAGAGAAGATGCACATTTACTTTTTGGTTTTAATGATATGAGTGAGAAAAAAATGTTTTTACGGCTCATTAAAATTAGTGGTGTAGGTCCCAAAGTGGCGATGGCAATCTGTTCAACTTATTCACCTTCACAATTTGCAACCGTTATTAGTAATAAAGATATTAATGGTGTTAAAAAAGTCCCTGGTATTGGTCCTAAAAGTGCGGGAAGAATTTTAGTGGAACTTGTTGGTTTTGATGAAGAGATACTTAATGCTAATGATGAAAAAGCACCAGAATCACTGGCATTTTCACAAGCAAAAGAAGCCCTAGAAGCTTTAGGATTTAAAAAAGACAAGATTGCTAAAGTATTAAGCTCTTGTCAAAACAGAGATACTGCTGGACTTGTAAAAGAGGCTTTGAAATTATTATGAAAATGGATGGAAAAGCACTGTTTTTTAATGAAAATGAGGGTAAAGGTATTATCATTACATCACAGAGAAAAAAGATAAGTTTTGATGTTCAAAATTGGGATGATTATGATGTTATGCCCAAAATTGGACTCGAAGTCGTTTTTGAAGTTATTGATGAGCAAGCTTGCCATATAGTTGCAAAAGAGAATGCATCTAATTATCAAGAAGAAACTTCTACTATAGAAGTAGTACAAAAGAAAGAAGCAGAAAATGAAAAAGTAGAAAAGGAAGAAGATAAAGAACCCCATATTGCTGATGATTTGCCACAGCTTGAGAATCAGATAGTTGTTAAAGAAGAAGTAATAAAAAAAATTGAAAAGTTAGAATCCATAACAGAACATTTTGAAGAAGAAAAAAACATTGCTATTCTTGAAGATGATGAGGAGTTGTTAGAAAAAGAGCGACCTGAAAGTATTACAAATACATTAAGCCTCTCTAAAGCGATTACAAATTATTTTAATATTATACGAGCTAATATTCAGAGTAGAAATGCTTATAAAAAAGTAGATGGAAGATTAGATTATATAATTGTTCGACGTTTTATATGGACAACATATAACAATTTAACAGATATAGATATAGAAATAGCGACTCCTAAAATTAGAGCCTTAAAAGAAGATTTAATCAAAATGAGTAGTGTTTATGATGATTTTGTAAGAAAAACAAAGTATCCGAAATTAGCTTATGCAGAAGTTTTTTTATCTACTCAAGCTGAATATATGAATATCAAGCTTTGTACAGAAAAGATTATTGAAAGATTAAATCGTTTAAGGATGGATGAAAAGAAAATTGGTGGCATAAGAGAAGTTAAGAAACAGGAGTTTGATGAAAATATACATAGTACACATTTTACAGTCTTAGAGAGAGAAATGAAATCACTTAATGGCGCATATGTAGATGTTGTTCATATGATGGCAGAACTTGACGAAAGATATAAGGCAGATTTAAAACTTTTAGATGAGTTTGAAAAAGAGTATAGAGAAGATTTTTATAAACTGTTTGCAATTGAAGAAAAAAAGTATAAATATGATTTAATAGATATTTTAAGTGCTCAAGCATATATTTTTGATATTCAACTTTGGAATAGTGCAAAACGCTCTAAAGGTGTAAAGGTACATTTTAAAAAATCATCAATTGCAGGCGAATTAAATACAAAGACATATTTAAAATATTATTTGAGTACACAAGATGAACAAAAAGCTTCCGGAGATACTAAAAAACTTTTTGAACTTTATGATTATCTTACATTAATTCATAAAGACTATATTTTGATTGTAGCTGCCTCAGCACAAGATGCAATGGAGTATGAAGCATCTATAAAAAGTGTTGATAAAGAGTATGACATTAAAGCTTTTGTAGATGAAATTCAAGCGATTAAATGGGCAATGAAAAATAGTGTTAAACTTTTAGTAATTGAGGAACAGTTGTCAAAAATTCGAGTAGAGAAGTTTTTAAGTCTCTATTCTAAAAATATCCTTTCAACTCCAAAAATTGTACTGATTGGAGAAAAACCAACATCAACTTTGTCATCAATTTCTAAATTGGTATCTACAGGAACTTCATCCAGAGTAATTGCTCAAAATGTAAAATCGGTAATGGATGAATTAACCTAAAGAAAACTTTTTGTTCCTCTTACATCATACATATCTTTATATCTAAAGGCTATGAGATTTTGCATGATAGCAAAAAGTATAATGAAGTTTAAAAAACTACTTCCTCCATAACTAAACATAGGTAAGGGTACTCCTACAACAGGAGCATAACCAATAGTCATAGATATGTTAACCCCCATATAAATAAAAATCATAAAGGATAAAGAGATAGTAACAACCTTAATGAAATAGTCTTTATTGTAAATACTTAAGCTAAAAAGATGAAGTATGAGTAAAATGTACAAGGAAATGAGTGCTAAAGCTCCCAGAAAACCAGTTCTCTCAACAACAAAAGCAAAAATAAAATCACTCGTAGCAATTGGTAAAAAACGCATTTGCGTTTGAGTAGCTTCTTCTTTGTCTTTACCAAGCCATCCGCCAGAGCCAATAGCAATAATAGATTGTTTTACATGATAAGAGGGCTCTTCACTTAAAAAATCTGTTATTCTTGTTTTTTGATAATCATGAAGTCCAAATTTGTATACAAGAGGAGAGAGCAAAAAAATTGTTGAAAAAATTACAAGCCAAATTTTCCAATATACTCCAATAAAAAAAAGTGCACCAAATCCAATAAGAACAAGTACTAAGGCCGTTCCTAAATCTGGTTCTTTTACGATAAGTACAAAAGGAAGTAAGATATAAAAACTGAATCGTAAAAAATCTTTAAATCTATAACCACCAGTTGGGGGTGGATTTTTACTTATAAGATAGGCGAGCATGAGTATAAGAGCAGGTTTTACAAACTCTGAGGGTTGAATTGTGGCATTAACAAAGGGGATGTCAATCCAACGTTGTGCTCCTAATCGTGAGTGTCCAAAAAATTCAACAGCAAAGAGTAGAGCAATGTTTGCCCAATAAATAAAAGGTATAAACCAACTCATTCGTCTAATGGGTAATAAAAAAATGCCAAGATAGGTAATCGCCGCAATTCCGACGTAAGTGAGTTGCTTATCAGCAAGCATTGGAACTACTTCACCAATCAACCAATTTGAAATAATAACAAGAGGAAGGATAAGTATGATGGAAAAAAAGTCAAATTGTGCTAAAATGCTCTTATCAAATCTCCACAAGTTTGTAACTCCAAATTATTTTTAAAGAATTGTATCATAAAGGTTAGTAAATGAGAGAAGTAAAAGAGTATGTATGTCAAAAAGCAGAGCGATTAGACACATTTTTATCAGAACAAATAGGACAAACACGTTCACAAATAGCACAGCTTATTAAACAAGATTGTGTTTGGGTTGATAAGAAAAAAGTTATTCGTCCCGGTGTAAAGTTAAAAGTAGACCAAACAATTAAAGTTGAATTTCCAGAGGCGAAACAAGAAAAAGCTCTAGATGTAGATTTTGATGTAGAGATTCTTTATGAAGATGATGATGTTTTAGTTATTAATAAACCAAGTGGTGTAACAGTTCACCCAGCTCCAAGTGTAAAAGAAGCTACTTTGGTTGATTGGTTAAAACACAAAGGTATTAGACTCTCAACTATCAGTGGCGAAGAACGTCACGGTATAGTACACCGATTAGATAAGGGGACGAGTGGAACTATGGTTGTAGCTAAAAATAATGAAGCACATGAATTTTTATCGGCACAACTCCAAGATAAAAGTATGGGACGTTATTATATTGCTGTAATTACACCACCACTTAAAGAAGATATTACAACAATTGAGTCAAATATTGGTAGAAGTGCAAATAATCGTTTAAAGATGGCTTGTGGATTAGAACATGGAAAATATGCAAAAACAATGTTTAAGCAGTTAGCTCTGAGTGAAGATGAAAAAGTACAGTTAATATCATGTAAATTATTTACAGGAAGAACACATCAAATCCGTGTTCATTTAGAGAGTATAAATCGTCATATTTTAGGTGATCATATCTATGCACAAAGTCCTAAAATAGAGAAAGTAGAACGAATTTTACTTCATGCATATATTATTTATTTTATACATCCAACAACAAAAGAGAAATTGTTTTTTAAGGCAGAATTTGATACTGTAATGCAAGAAAATATAGATAAAAAATTTAAATTGGAGAATATGAATGAAATTATGGAAATGGATAACATTTTACACAGTTTTTCTACTGATTCTTAGCGGATGTGCTTCATCAGCTCCTGTACCTAAACAAGATACAGTTATTGATGAAACTCTTCCTATGGTCAAAATGACTGAAAATGGTATACTCCCAGATATGAAAGCGATAGCTTTTGAGTGGAATAGTGTAAGTGACCCACGGGTTAAAGGTATTTATATCTATAAGTTGATAGTTGGTGAAAAAAGTCCTGGATTAAACTATTTTAAGACAATTGAAGGACGATTTTCAACTCACTTTATAGATACAGATATTACACCTGATACAGAGTATAAATATTCATTTAAAACTTTTTCAGAAACAGCAGAGAGTAAACAAACTTCTGTTATAAAAGTACACTCCTTAGCTGTTTTAAAATCTGTTTCATGGCTTTATAGTAAAACAGGTATGCCTCGAACAGCAAAAATAATTTGGAGACCTCATAACAATCATAGTGTTAAATCTTATATGATAGAGAGAAAAACAGCCGAAGATAAAGAGTGGGAAGAGTTGGCTATTGTTGAGGGTCGTCTAAATGCTGAATATATTGATAAAAATTTAGACGATAACTATATTTACCAATACAGGATTCGAGTACAAACATATGATGGTATTGTCTCAGCTCCTAGTGAAGAAGTGAAAATTGTAACCAAAGCTTTACCAGTAGGTGTAAAAACTATTGAAGTAAGCAAGACTTTACCTAAAAAAATAAACATTACTTGGGAAAAATCAAATGTTAAAGATTTCGCTCAATATTATTTATACAGATCAGAAAATATAGATAGCTCTTATGACCTTATAGCGAAACTTTACAGTAATGAATTTATTGATAAAATAAGTGAAGATGGTCAAGTCTATTTTTATAGAGTAAGTGTTGTTGATAAAGATGGTTTGGAATCTCTACATGATAAATTATCAATTAAAGGGCAAACCTTAGCAAAACCACAAGCTCCAGAAGTTCTCCAAGCAACTTTAATTGGCAATAGTATTAAAGTGACATGGAATAAAGTTGATACTCGAAGTAGTAGTTTTACTTTAGTACGTAAACATAAAAAAGGGTGGTTTGAAACTCTTACTCAAGAGTTTAAAGGTCTTAAAAACCAAAAATACATCGATACAAATATAGAAGCAAATAGCGAGTATACATATATTGTTTATGCTATAGATAAGAATGGTATTATATCTCAGGCTAGTAAGGAAGTAACCATTATTACTCCTGAATCAAATGATATTATTTCTGAGCCAACAGCAGAAGTTGAAGTTAAGCAGGAGTCTAAAGTTCAAGAGATAAAGATTGATGATACAGAAGAAATTATTGCACCAATGTCTGACTTAAATGTAAATGAGTTGTAATGCCACATTTACATATTAAAGAATTTAAAACATTATCATTTCCTTGTGCAGATGAAGAAGTAAAGTTTGATTTTTTAGCACAAAATAACAATAATGCAAATGAGCAACTTATTGCTGTTAGAGTTGGTGAAGATGATTTTTTCTTGTTGGCTAAAAAGGAGGAGGGTCGTTCACTTTTAAAGTCAGATAAGTTAACAAGACCAGCATCGATTTACAATGTTCATCGTGCACTTTTATCCTATGCAAAATTAGCAGATTTAGAAGTGATTGCTTCAAATGTTCCAGAACAACAAAAAAATATACATCTCAAAGAGGTAAATGCTCTAAAAAAGATAGAATACTTTGCTAATAATTTTCCTACTGATAAGGAAGTGAGAATAGAAGTTGGTTTTGGTTCGGGTCGTCATTTACTTCATCAAGCAGCACAAAATCCTGATATTTTGTTTATTGGCATAGAAATTCATAGACCATCAATTGAACAAGTTTTAAAACAAGTAAGTATTCAAAATTTAGATAATTTACTTGTTCTTGATTATGATGCAAGACTTTTTATGGAATTAGTTCCTTCAAATATTGTGGGTAAAGTATATGTCCATTTTCCTGTGCCTTGGGATAAAAAGCCACATCGTAGAGTTATTTCCACCTCTTTTATAGAAGAGTCAAGAAGGGTTCTAAAAGTTGATGGTTCTCTTGAGCTTAGAACGGACAGTGAAAACTATTATGCTTACTCTTATGAGACTTTTATTGCTTTTCATAAAACAATTTTACAAATTAATAAAAATAGAGATATCGCTATTAGTTCTAAGTATGAAGATAGATGGAAAAAACAAGAAAAAAATATTTATGATGTTACAATGGTTAATGAAGAAGAGTCAGCATCTTTAGTTATAGAGGGTGATTTTAATTTTTCTAAATTAGGTTTGTCTTATGAAGATGTTTTAGCTCTTCATGGAAAAACCCAAAAATTTGATGGTGTATTTATTCACTTTGAAAGAGCATTTACAACACTTACTGGTGTTATGATGCGATTATCAATGGGGAGTTTTGATAGGCCTGAGCATCTTTATGTAATAATAAATCAAGAGAATATAAAATATTTTCCACTTAATCCACTTAAATCAAAGAGCAACTTGGCTGCACATCAATTTTTAGATAAGGTTTTTAATGGATAAGGTTATTATTGCAGATAATTTATCTCTTTCATACTCAAATAGTGAAACAATTATCAATAAAGTAAAATTTTCTATTGATAGTGCAAGTTTTGTTTTTATTACGGGTGCTAGTGGTAGTGGAAAATCAACACTTTTAAAATCACTCTATGGAGCACTTAAACCTCAAGAAGGGAGTTTAGTTGTGGGTGGAGTAGAGCTCAAGGGTGTTGCTTCTGCAAAATTAAATTTTTTAAGAAAGCACATAGGCATAGTTTTTCAAGATTATAAACTTGTGAAAGAGTGGACTATCGAGAAAAATATTATGCTACCCCTTATTATCAATGGTTACGATAAAAGTGTTTCTCAAAATCAAGTTGATTCTCTTTTAAAGCATGTCCGTTTAAAACATCAAGCAGGAAAATACCCGCTTGAACTAAGTGGGGGTGAGCAACAACGTGTTGCTATGGCACGAGCACTCTCTCACAATCCTATTTTGATTTTAGCGGATGAGCCTACAGGAAATCTTGATGATTATTCAGCAGAGCTTATATGGAATTTACTTGTGGGTGCTAATGAGCAGTTAAAAACGACTGTTATAGTAGTAACACACCATATTCCAGAAAATATAAAAGTGGATTTTAAACATTTTCATATTGAATTTGGGAGAATAAATGAAGTCAATTAAGAATCACTTATCGTTAATTATAGCACTCTTAAGTATACTTTTTTCTATTCAAATTTTTATTATAGTTGATAGGTCTATTGATGCATATAAAGTGAATCTTGCTAGTAATTACTCTATAGTTGTAGTATCTCAAAAGAAACTGGATATTGAGTCAATTACCACTTCTAACGATCTTGTATCTGATATCTTACCTTTGACACCAGATAATGTTATCAAAAGACTTAATACCGGTATGAGTAAAACAAATGTAGAACTTTTAAAATTAACGCTTCCTAAGTTTTATAGAGTCAAACTTAAGTACTATCCAACACCGAGTGAAATTGATATTTTAACAAATAAGCTTTTGAAAAAAGACTCAGTAATAAAAGTAGAAAATTTTTCTAGTAATCTTGATGCAACTTATAAATTATTACTACTTTTTAAAAGTGTGATTACTGTTTTTGCTATCTCTATGATTGTTGTAACAGTTCTATTAATATTAAAAGAACTTCGTATATGGCAGTTTAAACACAATGAAAGAATGAGTATTATGAGTCTTTTTGGTGCACCTACATGGATGCGTTCTGCTGTTCTTTTTAGACTCGCGATAGTTGATGCACTTTTTGCAAGTGTTTTTGTTTTCGTGATTTTTACAATGCTATCTTCAGATATGTGGGTACTAGAACAGTTTAGATATATTGGTATAAGTATTATTGTCTTTGACCCATTATATGATTTTTTGATGTTAACAGGTATAGCAATTTTATTATCAGTTATTTTAGCATCATTAATTGTTTTAGGGCATAAAGAAGAGGTATGATTCGTTTAATAATTTTAACACTTATCCTTTTATCATCTCTATATGCTAAAGATGATATTGATAAAAAAATCACTAAAACTAGTTCGAAGTTAAGTTCTTTTAGTAAAAGTTACTTAAGTATTAACAAAAAAATGGCCAAAAATGCAAAAGCTATTTTAAGACAGAAACGAGAGCTGAATAAACAAAATAAATTTTTAGCTACATTAAAAAATGAGCTTAAAGAAAAAGAGAGTAGTTATAAGGCGAGTCTCTCTCAATTAACAACTCTTAAAACCTATCAAGGAAAACTCACGAGTGATCAATCAAAGATAGAAGAGGAGTTAGTATTTCGTATTGCTCAGAGTGTCTCTTTATCTGTGATTTTAGATGAGAGAAGTGCCTCAAGTGAAGAGTCTCTTATAGAGTTTGAAGTACTTAAAAGTATGCTTAAAACCTCTAAAGATAAAGTCTCAGCTTTGAATGAAAAATTCTTTACTAACTCTAAAGATATTGATTTATTAGCTAAACAAACAAAATCTTTAGAAACTGTAATAGCAACTATTGAAGAGAAACGAAGAGATTTACTAAAAACTCAAAAAGCAAATGAGTTGGCACTTATAAAACTTAAAAAAGATAAAAAGTCATATAAAAAAGAGTTGAAACATATTATAAGTCAGCAAAATCTTTTAAAAAATACATTAGCAAAACTCAATATTATTAAAATTGATGAAATTAATAAAGACAAAGAAGAGAAAGAGAGAAAAGAAGCTTTTGCACATAAAAAGATAGATTTGTCTGAAAATCTTCCAAAAGTTAAAAAGCATGGTACTAGTTACCAAAGTGTAAAAACAAAAAAGTATAGAGGTGTAAAAACTATTGCTCCACTAGATGATTATATGGTATCAAAAAAATATGGTGCATATACAGATCCTATATATGGTATTAAAATATTTAATGAATCAATTTCATTGAAGCCAAAATTTAATAATGCAAAAGTAAAAACAGTTTTTAATGGTAAAGTCATTTATGCTGATAAAACAGCTGTTTTAGATAATATTGTAATTGTTGAGCATACAAATGGCTTACATACCATTTATGCAAATTTATCACAGATATCACCTAATATTAGACAAGGTAAAAAAATCAAAAAGGGTTATACGATTGGAAGAGTTAAAGACGAATTGATTTTTGAGGTAACTCAAAAATCATATCATATTAATCCTATTAGACTTTTTCAGTGATTTATAGTTTTTTAATATCTTTATGTGTATAATTGTTCGAATTAAATAAATATATTTTATTATTTAATATTGAGGAGTTTATATGGAAGACATGATAAGAGAACAGAAGAATACATTTTATTACAATAAATTACTTGAAAACAAGAGAGATGCTAAACTCTCCAAAACACAACAAGTCCAAGTTAAAATTCAAGCATTTGGTTCACAAAAAATAGATTTAAAAGATTTTATTTATATCCCTGAGGGAATGGAATTTATAGCTTATGCTGTATATTTTGTTTTGGTTCCTTACCTTGTGGGAGTAGTTTTTCTTTTTTTTGCTATTGCAGGCGGTAGTTTTGATAATTTTATGTTAGTCGACTTAAGTAAAGCATTTATTGTATGGGCTATTGGTTATGAAATAACAGCTAGTGCACTTTTGATATGGATTTATACTCTATTTATGCAATATGATAGATTAGAGTAGGAGTACTCTTTAAAAGGCAACTATTTTTAGATATAATTTCAAAAATATAAAAATAGAGAAACTTATGAACTTCATTCAAACACGTGGAAACGATGAAACAAGACCAGAGACTGTAACTTTTTCAGAAGCTATCTTAGCACCAATAGCGTCTTTTGGTGGTCTTTATGTGCCGCAAACTTTACCTAACCTAGGTAAAATTTTTTTAAACAAACACCTTAACTCTTCTTATAAAACTTTAGCATCAGATATGCTTTCTCGTTTTGAGATTGATATTGATAAAGAGGTTATTGATGAAGCTTTGGCTTTATATGATAATTTTGATGATAGTAAGAACCCTGTGCCCGTTGTTAAGGTAAAAGAGAATCTTTATGTTAGTGAACTTTATCATGGTCCAACACGTGCATTTAAAGATATGGCACTACAACCTTTTGGGATTGTATTATCTTCTATCGCACAAAAGAAAAATGAAAACTATCTTATACTTGCTGCTACGAGTGGTGACACAGGTCCAGCGGCTTTAGAGACTTTTAAAAATCGTGCAAATGTTCGAGTAGCTTGTCTGTATCCAGATGGTGGAACAAGTGATGTGCAGCGCTTACAAATGGTAACAGAAGATGCTCAGAATTTAAAAGTAATTGGAATTCATGGAGTTTTTGATGATGCTCAAAATGCACTTAAACATTTGTTGGCAAGTGATGATTTTAAATCAGCATTAAAAAAGAAAAATGTTTCTCTCTCTGCTGCAAACTCTGTGAATTTTGGTCGTATAATTTTTCAAATTATTTATCATATTCATAGTTATTTAGAACTTGTTCGTCAAGATGCAATTAAGATGGGTGAAAATGTTTATTTAAATGTTCCAAGTGGAAACTTTGGTAATGCTCTTGGTGGATACTATGCATGGAAAATGGGACTCCCAGTTGAAAAAATTATTATCTCTTCTAATGAAAATAATGTTTTAACAAAACTTATCAAAACTGGTAAATATGATTTAAGAGATTCGTGCGTAGTAAGTACAACATCTCCTGCTATGGATATCTTAAAATCATCAAATGTTGAGAGAGTTCTTTTTGACTTATTTGGAGCTAAAAGAACAAAAGAACTTATGCAAGATTTAGAAAAAAAGAATGTTTATGAATTGACATCAGATGAGTTAGTTAAACTTCAAGACTCTTTTGATGCTGATTTTTGTAATGGTGATGAGGGTAAAAAGTATATTAAAGATATATTTGAAAATGATAATTATCTTATGGATCCTCATACGGCAACTTGTATAAAGTCATATGAAACTTGCTCAAATCCTGAGATAAAAACAATCGCTTACTCAACTGCAGAGTGGACAAAGTTTTCACCTGTTATTGCTAATGCATTAACAGGTGAGGTTGATACAAAAGATATTGTCGCTTTAGAATCTATATCAAAAATAGCAAATTTAGAAATTCCAGCTATGATAAAAGGTTTGTTTGATAAAGAAATTTCTCAAACAACAGTTATAGATAAAGAAAATATAGAAGAAGAGATACTTAAATTTTTATAGCTAAGTGTAAGTTCGAGAAGATATAATCGCAAAAATTAATAATAGGAAATAAAATGAGTAAATATAGTGCTTTATTTGAAGATGAAGATGATATTTTTAGTGGGTCACCAAAATCTAGGCTTATGGATGTAATCTTTAATGCTAATAATGATATCGTAAGAAATGAGTTAGCTTTCTTTATAGAAAGAGTAGCAACCTTAGAAATACTCTTAGAAGAACATATTGGTGAAGATATAGATAGAGCTGTTAAAATACACAATGCAAATAACTTTGGGGTAGCCGAAGAAAAAGCAAAAAGTCTTTATATAGAGCTTATGGGAACTATCCTATCTCAAAGTGAGTAGTCAAATACATTAATGTTTTTACAACTATTTTTATCTTTGACACTGCTTTATGGTGTTACTTTTGCTAATGATTTAAAATTAATTAAAAAAATTAATTTAAAAAAGGATGAAACAAAGGAAATACTTGTAAAATATGCCTCTAATAAAAGACTTTTTAAATTTAGATGGACACTTTATCAAAATGGTGGTTTAGTGATTCATCGTTCTTATGACAAATTTGTCGCACAAAATGTACTTTATTTAAGGCATCAAAATCAGTGTTTTAGATTGAAGCTAAAGTCTCG
>ERZ890953.405-NODE-405-length-25384-cov-5.179636_pt1 | contig 25384 bp, 7 predicted proteins | sample MGYA00521264_ERZ890953 | MGnify/ENA primary metagenome ERZ890953 (study PRJEB32303, sample SAMEA104408629) | aquatic metagenome | biome: Brackish water; feature: Chemocline; material: water | place: Baltic Sea | collected 2014-10-26T21:54:00 | depth 200 m ...
TTTGTTCAGTGAGCTTTAAGCGAGACCCCGCTTTTACGCTGAGCAGTTACAAATATTTTAACATTCACCCGGTATTTATTATTTCTACTGCTGATTATTCCACAAGTCAGTTCTGCGGCTATCGATATTACTGTGGATGTCACTGGTGCTGCTGAAAAAGGATCAACAATCTCCAATAAAGTATTCGTTGAAAGGCTGGAATTAAGCTTTCCGAATAATCGTGTCAGTCAGAGTGTGGCGATTGATACCAGGGGGTTTTACGCTAAGGCACGTTTTAAATACCTGGGTAACGGGCCTTTGACTATTAGCTGGATGGTTGATGGTCGGGTTATTTCTCAAACAACTGAAATCCTCAGTTTTGGTAAGGAAGTCGAAGTTCGTTCGGATAAAAATAACGCATATTTACCTACTTTCATGCGTGGTAATCATGTTGTTTCGGTTGAATTACGAAATAGTTCCGGAGCTATCAATTTAGCCACTCGAAATATTAAATACTTTGTAACCGATGGAGTAGAAGAGTTTCAGCCAGGCAGTGGTTTGCAGCTGATGTATCCGAAAAATAGATCGGTTGATCCTCACAACTTTCATTTCCGCTGGAAGGGGCTGAATAATTTTCAGGCTTATCAACTCGAAGTTGAAAGACTGGCGACAAAGGCTGTGAGGTCTTCTACTGTCATCAAAGCCTTAACTAAAATTGATGTGTATGCGGCTTCTGATAGACAACGCTCAGATTTGATCGCAGGTGAGTATCGCTGGCGTGTTAAAGGGCTGTATAAAGATAATAAGATTAAACCTCTTACATCTGACTGGGCAAGTTTTGAAGTAGATGCAGCACAGCAATCCGGTGGTGTTGTTATAACAGAAGTTAAGGCCATAGATGGTAATCGACTGGTTAAAACTTTACCCATATTTCAGACTATCCAGCAGGAAATTCCTGCTGAACTGCGATTAACTGAGCCTCAATACCTGATCGGGCAAAGCAGTATCACGGCAGGAGAAATCTATAAAGTTCAGGTCAATGTGCAGAACACCGGTATTCTGGATCGTACCGACCTTATGCTGGCTATTCGTAACAAGGGTGAACTATTAGGGCGCTTTCCGTTAAATATATCATCAGGCAAAGGCGCATCAGTCATTATTCCTCTGCAAGCATCAGCCATAACCACGACCCGCTTTGAAAGTCTTGATATACAGATACTAGCGAATAATGTGATGCTGGATGAAGCAGCAGTCAATCTATCGCTGGAACCTCGTCTGCGTCTTGATCAGTTAGACTTCAACGAAGTCAATGCTAATTCGGCAGGTGATTTTCCTATTGCCGATCCATTCGGTTGTGGTCGAGGAAGTAGTCCTGATAAAAATCTGGCTTTTAGTCGTGTAGTTTCGGCAAGGAATATTGCACAAACCGAATCAGAACAACAGACGACTCTGCAACAGGGATATTTTCAATTCGATCAGAATGAACAGGTTAAGTTTACTGTTTATTTTAAAGATCTGGGGTTGGGAGACTGGTTTACAGCCTCGGTCAGCGCCTGTAATGCGAATGTCCTGCTACCGGGTGATCGTCTGGCGCTGGAAGATGAAAGGGATGATCTTGTTCAACAATTACAACATTGTCGGGCTGAGAATATTAACGGCAATATCGACAAGGCCTGCGGCTCAATCATTACCTCCATCCAGAGCATCACGATCACTCTGGCACAGGCCGATGCCGCGCTGGGTAACACGAAAATACCGCTGAAGTTTATTGCCTGGCCGCTGGACCGTTTCGGGCAGATTAATGCTGAACCAATAGTGATAGGTTCTGTTGCGCTGGACAAAGGTTTTGACGGCCTGTTAACCAGTGCGCAATGGCGCATTCCGCATTCAGGTCAATACAAAATATCGTTGAATGACATTGGCGAATCTGCGGATTTATACGCGACCCTGGCTGGTGGGTTTCCGCGTTATGTTCATGCTGCCGGTTTTGTGCTTGATCTGCAGCAGCTTGATGCTGGCTCCAGCATTACCAGCCTAAATCCACGTCAGGCCATAGTTTCGGGGTCTGCATCGACAGGGTGGTTAGGAGATACGGGAAACAGCCAACTGATTTTAGATTTCAACCAGATTTCAATCAGCATGAGTAACCCGCTGCACGGAGAGTTAAGTGGCGGGGAGATTAATTTACGTCGGGTGCCGAATATGATCATCCCGCAATTACGCTTATATCAGGAAATCTATGAGTTGCTCGATCTCAACCTGAGTTTAAGTGGTGCCGTGGCTGATCTCAGTTACCGCCTGCCGGATGGTTACAATCGTGCCAATACAGCCCCGCAAACCAGAACGTTTAGCAAGGCGGGCCTGGGCAATAGCAATTTAGTTAATGGGTTCTCGACCACAACCACTAGCGGCAGACCAACAGGCACGATTACATCAGTCCAGTCCCAGCCTGCAACGATAATCGAGGCGTTTCCCTCACAGGCACAGGCATCTTCAAATGCAGGTGAACTGATTAATTTTACTAACGTCGATGTGTATAACGGTGGAGAATTTATTACGCGTTTTGATTTTGATAACAGCTGGGCAGATAAACAGCTGAAAGGTTTTGACCTTGCGCTTAGACTTAAAGGGAGCACACTGGTTATAGATGCTTCACCTCACCTGAGTTATAGCGATTACACACAACAGCAGAACTTTACCGGTAACGGCATCCACAATGCTTTAATTAGAGTCAAGGTCAATCGCAGTAATGACCTGTTCAATGTGTCCAATGCAGATAATGCATTTATCTATGGTAAAGGCAACTGGTTGATGTATGGCAACGAAGGACTAAGCGGCGAAGATATTGAAGTTTTACCCGTTTCCGCGGTAGGCAGTTTTTTTAATCAGCAGGCGGATTCTGAACTATCCCTGATACAGCCCTTTGGGGTTACCCTTAGAATCGATGGCGGTATTTTCAATCTGCAGAATTCACAGGTCGGTGGTATCGATTTTTCCGGTTCTGTATTGCTGCCGCAAACAGCCGATAGCACAGTATCTTCCAGCACCTCGATAGATTTTCAACATCTCGCAAGACGACAAACTGCGGCTTTAGATGCAGGCCCGATTTACAGTACAGAAAATATTCAACTAACAGACCAGCGTTTCTCAGTCGGTGTGTTTGACTATCAACCACAAACAGCACGCCTGAATATCGGCAGTAACCTGCTTCAGGATGCGGCTTCACCGGTGAGGCCGCAAAACCTGGAACAGATGGAATACCGGGACCTGGATAACTGGTACGCGGATTTTTATCCTTCATTGAATGATCAGGCGGGCCTGTTATTAAGCAATGGTCGTCTGTCAAAAAGCTGGGAAAAGATTGGCGACGTATCATCGGCGCAGCTTAATGTTGTGCCGCGCGGGGCATTCCTGGTCAATCAGGCGGGGTTACATGGCCAGTGGGCAGAAATCACCGATCCACAGCACTATCTGATCAATGCTTTCGATACCAGCCTGTCGGGTCTGTGGCTCAAGTTTAAAGACTCAGCACTAATTGATTCGTATGCCAGTGGTCTGTTAAATATTCCTTATCCTGTGCAGCAAAGTTTTGCTTTCAATGGAAAAATAAACCAGCAGGCTGACATTCAAATCGCATCAAATGCGCTAAAAATGCCTCAATTGGCACAAACTCGTGGTTACCTGGATTTACCTTACTGGCATGCGCGGCTGACACTTCCAGCCAGTAATCAACAAAGCAGTCAGGTGCGACAAATCCCTACCAGTCGGCAGAGTAGACCTGTTAGTACCATTCAATCACCCCTGTTATTCGACGCTGAAAACCAGCGCATTAAATTGCGGGATATGGGTTTAAGCCTGGAGGTCGATGAATCAAAAGGTGGTGAAGAGTTTATCAGTACAGACGGTAGCATTCCTTTTTCAATTGATACTTTTATTCTGCCTAACGGCCAACTGGCTAAGACCTCGGTTAGCTCCACCGGTGATTTATTTTTCATCGGCCAGAAATTTGAACCTGATACTAATGCAGCCATCACTTTTATCCCTTATTTCGGAAATCATCAGCCGCCTGCCGAGGATATAGCCGCTACCGCACAGCCATTAGTCGAAATCACCGGCGCAGTCAATTTTGGCGTGTTTGGGCCGCAGCAGGTGAAAATTCAACACACCGCAGTAGGTGCCAGAGTGCCTGAAATCAAACGTGCGCCTGAGGTTAATGAGTATTGGGGTGATGGGGCGATCAGAATCAATGCAGATTTAAAATTTGTCAATTCTTTTGGGTTAAATCCATCCAGTGTGGGCAGTTATGTAAATGACAGCGCAACCGGGGTGTCAGGGCAGAGTGTCGATATTGATAATGCGCAAGCTTTCAAGGCCTTTGTAGGTAAGGCCGATCTGGTGATTATTGACGCTATGTCCATCAAGGGTCTGGCCGAAGCTGGTCTGCATGGTGAGCAAAGTATGGATGAAAATGGCAACTGGTTGCCAGCGGGTAATAATCAGGTGGCTTATGAACGTCTTGGCCTGGGTGCCGGTGCCGATCTACTCAAAGCAACACTGGCGGGTGTGCGTGGCATGGAAACGGCTACCAGATTAGGTGGTGCGACAATCAGTGGTGTGACCGGGGTAGAAGGAGCCGGTCAACAACTGGTTGACCTGGGAATTGAAGCGGTTAGCTTTGTTGAATCGGTTGCCCTGGCAACCGGTATTGGAATTGCCAGTGGCGGAGCCGCAGCGACTGAGGAAATTCGTCACGCCATCGATAACGGGCTGGCAACAACCAGTTCCGGTATCAATTTATTGAGGTATATCTGCGAACAGGATACCGATTGTATGGACGATACTGCCATGCAACTGGATATAGCCTCATTACTGGTACGCGTGGCCGGTTCAGTCACACACTTTGATCAGCTTAACCCACAGGAGCTGGCAAGTATCAGCCTGCAAACTCTGGATATAGGCATACCGATATTACAGGGTGTCGATCTGGATCTGGCATTGAGCATGTCTGGTGCTCCTGACCTGCCGGTCACGCTGAATGATAAGAAGACAGCAGGTTTGTCTGCAGCACACACCGTCGTCGGCGCAGCACGCAGTATCGTCGATAAAAACGGTCGAATCTCTTTCAACGACTTTATCAATATCTCGCGTCGTTCGGTTAAAGCAGCCCGTGATATGAGCCAGATTAGCGAAATAAGAACAAACCTGAATGGAAGCGCTGAGGAAATGATAGACCTGTCAATCGCACTCGCTGAAGCATCCATTAATCTGGTGCAGGACCTGTCCGATCGCGACAGTCTTACCAGGCTGGGTGACATTACCAGTCAATACATGTCAATGCTATGCAGTGAATCCGACAATCTGGCTCCTTTATTCAGGGAGGTCGGTTTACCGGCAGAATCTGATCATTTGATCAAAGCTATGATGAATAACTCAAATACGGTATTGAATAAACTTGCTGTAGAAGGTTTACCGACCTCCGAACAACAAATTGTCGGTCAGTTCCTGGTCTCTTTACTGGAATCATTAAGTGAAGGTAGTCAAAGCTTACAGGGTTGCTCAGCCCCGGCAATAGCGGAAGCACCAATGGTTCAGGCGATGTTGAAAATAGCCGCGCATAGCCTCAAACCCATGACCGGAGCACTCAATGATGAAGGCAAACAGATAGGCTGGGCATTACAGGGAGTCAGTCTATCAATAGATGCAACCGAGAATCTGGCTACACAGATGCATCTGGCAGTTCCTTTGCAGACTACTCAGATAAAACAGGTTCTAGCTCGATTACAGAGTACTTTTGAAACCCTCAACAGTGGTTTGGTCGATGCTGATCAGAGCGCTCGCGCACAAACGGTTTTACGCCTCGCCAGGGGCATTCCTGCTGCATTTTCAGAACTGCTGGAAAATGCATCGAGTCAGGCATCCGAGTTAATGGGGATTTACCTGGTATTGATGGAAGAGCTGGAAAAACTCATCGTCCAGGCCCCCGAGATTGCAGATAATAATCTGCAAGGGGTCGATTTTTATGCGTTACCGCTAGCCCTGATCAATGATACACAGGACCTGTCGCTGTTGAACCAGTGCCAGAAATTTGGCCTCGCGAATCTGGCACATGTGTTGTCCGTAGGCCGTGAACTGAGCAGCGGTACACCCGCACTGTCGAGCCTTATCGACAGGACCAGGACAATTTATAGCAATATCAAACAATGCGACCCCACAGGTATCACTGCATTACCGGAAATACAACAGTTGATGGCCATGCTCGAACTGACTGCCTCGGTGGCGGACAACAATCAACAGGCACTGGCGCTGGTTAAAAATGCGTTACCGACGTTGATACCGCTATTTGTTGATAAAAGTGCCGCCATGATCGATGCAACCCAGGCACTGGTCACTGCTTTACCGGTAGCCGATTTTACGCGTGATGATCTCGGACCGACGCTGGATGCAACACTCAATCGATTACTCAGTGAATCCGAACTAAAAACAACCGACACACAGGCCATACGCTCTATCCGTGAGGCCCGCTCCATCATTAATCACGCAAACTTGAATATGGCTGGGTTGACGCTGACTCGAGATACAGCAGATAAGGTTATACAGCTTGAAGAGTTACGCGCAGACGGCTCCCTGAGAATTTTTAATCTGCAACTTGGTGTGGCAAGACAGAAATATCCAGAAGAGCATCCAGATTACCTCGGCGGCCTGGAAGAATTTCTCAATAATGTGGCCTATACCGACACGTTTAATTTTGATGAACTGGATGAAGTCGATAAGAAAAGCCTGTTTACACCATTCTGGGACAACCTGATTGATAACGGTAGCCTTTATAGCAGAAGCTATAAGGATGCCAGTAAGAATACCATCCAGATTGATGCGACAGACGAGGTGATACTGGTCAAGATTATCGATGCCATCAGTTATGCCAGTTTCACACCACAACGCGTAATCTCGGTTTCAAATATACCACCCAGGGAAGCGACTGCAGCCAGCATTGACCTGGTAATGGATCAAATTTGGACAGCGGATATTTATCGTCCCTATTCAGCTGACAATCCAGGTTGTCATTTCGGTGAAGGTTGTGCCTACAGAACAGTCGCTGGAAGCGCTATGTTATCGGTGCAGTCGGTCACCAATCCGCAACATTTTGCGATCTATATCGATCAGCAGGAAAACCGCTCGAGTTTGAATGAGATACGACCCTCTGGATCTCTATTAGAGTTTAACGGTTATATCAACAGTAGCGAAAACGGCTGGAATCCATCCTGGAAAATAACTTTCATCAATAATGGTGAATTGTCCATTAAACAGGGTAGTAGCAGCGAGTATATAAACCTCGGGGATAGTTATGGCGTCGATTCACCCATGGAAATCCCGGCCTTACTGAATAACGCGGATAGTTTTCTGCAACGTCAGGTCGTCAACGGCAATGATATCTGGAATTACATTCACGCTGACAGGGCGGTACACAGTTTTGGTGATGGTGAATGGGAAATTTATAGCATGCCTCAACTATTACCTGCGGGGACGCCTGTGCCCGCGCCTGATCAGCGCATCGCTGTTGCCACGCTGACATTACTGGCCAGGGGAAACAGGATGGGTATCACCGAAGATCCTGCTGGACTGACCGCTACGGCGACCAATCAAGGTCAAACGGTATTAACCATTCCTGCTGCAGATTCTGCAAATATTATTACGATTCCTTTAACCGGTGATAATGCCGGTGAGGTGATGTTGGGGAATACAGCGATTGCTGTAGCCTCAGTGGCGAATGTTAACCCTTCAGATGTAGCCTCTAGCGAACTTCAGGCGGATGGTAGCCAGTTGATTATGCTCAACGATAGTTCCAGCGTACAGCTACAGGGATCTGACCTGGATAATTTAAAGATTACTCGAACCACACGGATCGAAATTAATACGGATGCAAATGGGAAGTCAGACAATGTTAACTTTCGCACGGTGCAGATTCAGTATTGTGAGGATGGTAGTGTTTCATGGGCGGCCTGTCCGGCACAGCAACAGTTTGACCGGAGTTTTGATTATGTCTGGGTAACGGATTATTCGAGTGAGCAGGGTTATGTAGAGGTTGATCTGAATAACCGTCCGCTAATCACACCGGCAACAGGTATAAATGCATCGATCAAACACCAGAAGTGGGTTGAGATTTTCACGCTCGAGCAAGTGTTGCTGCAACAGCCCTCTGAACAGGGCTTACAGCAATTGAAGTTGATCGTTGATGAGGCGCAAACCCTCGGCTTACCCGTCAACGAATTACTCAGTCAACAACGTTATATTACAGCACGAATTATCAACCTGCTGATGATCAAGTACTTTAATGAACTCGATGAGTTTGCCAATAATTTTTCCAAACAGCAGTACTGGATGCAAAACTCGAGCGCTTCACCGATTACTAAAATCCGTTTACTGATCGATCAATTACCGTTAACTGGATTCGGCACCAACACAAATTTTAACAATCGTTACCTTGAAGTCCTCAACCTGAGTTATCGACTGTACCTGCATGATCTCGGCAATCTGCAAATTGGTAACAGTAACCTGCAAATAACGGCTGATTTGAGCAATAAAATCTCAAGTCTGCTGGAGATAGTCGGCAGGATGCACGAGATGGGTGATGTTTCGTCAATTACCACTAATTTTGATGTTGCCTGTGATGCTGTAGCACAGGTGCAGAACTACATCCAGACCGATATTTATAACAACCCGAACTATGTCCCGCTGAATAGTGATTTTCAAATGATCATTAATATCGAAGCCGCGAATGCTAGCCTGGCCTGTTCCGAAGACAGTAACCTGGCTGAATTCACCGAATTGTTCAGTAATTCGCTTCCCTCAGAAGATTATCAGGCATCGGTTAAAGTCATTCGTTTAAGAAGACTGGGGCAAAGTATTTTGCGTCAGGATCGAGATCTGGATGATTTTAATCACGATGGCTCACTCAATGCACAGGATGTTATTCACTATTATCTGAGTTCGATTATGGCGTTGAATCAGATCACTGATCTGCAACCACCCGCTGCGGAGGATTACCAGGACTGGATTCAACACATTCTGAATGTAGACCGACTCATTAAAGAAATCGATGGAGAAAGTTCACGTCGAAATGCTAACCCGAATGAAACTGCAAAATTTTATTCCGTCGAAGTGCTTGGCTTTAAAAATACTTTAATCAACTTACTCAAACAGAGCTGGGAAGAGGTTTATCAAGCGAAATATAACCAGTTTGTAAATGCTGCCGAAACCATCAGCCTGCAAGACCTGAAAGCACTCGCTAAACATTATGAAACCTATTCAGGCATTAATATACGGATTAAAAATGTCGGTATCGATGAACTTATTCAGGTAGAAGCCGGTGAATACCTCAAAGTTAACCTCGATAATGTCTGGTTGTCACCGCTGCAACAGATTAAAGCCAGGCAGACAGAGTGGCTGGATAATATCTGGTTGCAGTCCCCGATTGATAATCCAGGCATGCAGGTCATTGTTCAAAAACTGATCGAGCAGGATAGTTTGATCCAGTACCTGCTGAATAATCTTCCAGCTGATCAACTCGCGGGCATTCAGGGTTTCGAGGCACTCGTCAGCGGCAGGATGAACCTGCAAATGGATGCGGTCGAATCCGCTTTGGCTACACATGAGGGTACAGGCGATAGCATCAATCCTCTGGTAGAACCCATTGCTGTTATTAATGAGTTTTTAACATTCGTTCAAGTCAGCGATTCACAGGTTCTGTTTCAAAACCGAGTACAACAATTGCTGGATCAGGCGGTAAATCGGGTCAAAGATGATTATTCGAGAACCCAGTCAGAGTTACAGAAAATTATCGCCATCAATAGCGCAGTGAGCGGTAATAATTCAATGGTCATTGCTGGTCTTGAAGATAATGCTGAATTTCGCGCGGCTATACACGAAGCCGGTACCAATGCCATCTTTGCGGTAAGTAGTGGTGGCGATAGCGAGGATATCAGAGATTTCCTGGCTATAGTCGCTATTGAACAAAGCCTTAATTTTTCCAACCCGGAATGGTCGATCACCGATGTATATGAGCGAGTTCGCGAATTAATCCAGCAGGCGGAAAATGATTTACTCAGTAGCAATGATTTGAGCAAGATATCAATCTATCTGGAATTAATGGCACAAGCCCAATTACTGGGGATGGAAGACAATATGGATTTTGATCCAGTTGTTAGCGTACTGGGCTCTCATATCCGTGATCTGGCCAGCTGTGAAATAGTACACAATTGTACGATTACACATGTACGCAGCTACATAGAGTTATACGCAGAGCTTGACGCAATGGGATATGAAGGCCTCGAGTTCGGCCTTGCACAGGTCGAATCAATGACCGCAAGCTCGCCGGTCAGCATGGCCGAATCTTTACGTTATGTTAAGGATTTACCTGATCTTAAGAAAATTGTAACACGGGATAAAACGGGTCATGCAGGTCGACTGGCAGCGGCTGTGTCGATGGAACGGCTGGGTAATAATTTAGCGATATCGGATGTTGCCGGAAGGGCAGCCATTCGCAGCGTCATACTACGACTCAACACGCTCGCAGGTCTTACGCTACCTGTTGGGTCGATAAAGCCTTCTCCTGCCGATGATCCTCTGTTACTGGCAGCCAGTAGCCTGCAACAGAAACTGGACAACTGGGTTGCCGAGCTTACCGCAGAAATAATAGCCAACCCGATTGAAAATAATGGGCAGATTTTAAACGGTGGCATCCAGAATGTGGTTGATACGCTGGGTATCAGCGAAGAAGAGCTCAACGAGGTTGTGCTACCTGCTATTAATGGTGAACCAGCACAAACCAGAGTTGTGCGCGGCAGTAAATATCGATTGGCTGCAGAAGCACTAGCCGGAATTACGAATCGACAGGATGAAGCCTGGCGAGAACTGAGCTATCAGTTGCTACAGAATCTGCCTGATCCTGATATTACATCTGAAGGTGATTATCGACTTTCTGCTATAACTCAATTGACCGCTTTTATACTCAGCAGAGCAGGCCTGTTAGCCGCCGAATCAATCGATGCGGACAGTTTGCAACAGGTACCGGCAGGTGCCGTAATATTCACCCTGTTGAGTTTGCCTGCTGAACAGCAACCGGCGCAAAAGCTCGCCACATTAATAGAAACACAATTACTGTCACCCCTCGTGAGTGGTTCTAATGCAGAGCTAAACTGCAGTGCAGGATTGTTGCCCTGTGTGCTGGGTTCTAGCCTGCAATTCGTTGGTCTCGGTCTGGATTCTTTGATTACGGGCGTGCAACAGACTACCGCTACACCCGCCAGTGATGTAATCGAACCAGGACAGTTAGCCCTCTCTGTTGCGCAGCAACTGGCGTTAAACCTGGCCAGCCTGGGTAACAATGGTAATGAGGATGACTTCTGGTTCGGCCTGGCTGGAGAAGGTCTGGATATTGGATTAAAAGCCCTGGAGCAGGGTGCTGATCTGCAAAAACAGATTGTGACGGGAGGTCTTGCGCTGGCGAATAAGTTATTGCGCTATCAACCGGTTGATAATCTGGTTCAGAACCTGGCACAGCCAGTACCCATGGCATTCTATTTTGTCAGAGACGCCAGTGAATTATTAAAAGACAGTCTGAACGAAAACTCTGATCAACACTTACCCGTTGCGATTGCTCGTCTGAGCAGTAACGCAGTCACCGACAGCATTGGCCAGGTCGATCAAAACCTGGCCAGGTTCTCAACTGTGCTGGTGAACTGGCAACTCGATTTCGCCGATAATAACTGGTCGCTGATCGAAGCGGCGGCAGTCGGTACCATTAATGCTCAATCCTGGTTAAATGCCCTGACCCTTGGAAATGGGGTCGCAGCGCTGAGCTGTCGAATTAATGAATTAAACCTGCTGGGTAATGTGCAGATACCGGCTGCACTGGCGATGACGCCTTTCGTGTCGGCCAGTTCCCTGCTAGGCAATCAAACCCTGCTGGGGAACCCGGCTCAAGCATCTAAAATTCTGGTCGATCTGGCGGCTGATTTATCCAACGTCTGGTTCACACCTCTGTCCGCTAATTGTGATGAAATTTCAATACCGGTCGAGGATCAGGTACTGGCCAGACTTATGCGTCCGCTTAAGGACATAAATCTCAATAAAAAGCCCGATCTGATCGCGTTGCAACTGGTCGGTAATCTCGGCATAGGAGTGATGGATTCATTACTACCGAATACACCTTTCGCAGAGGTCATGAACCTGCTGTGGACAGGTCAGGCCAATGCGGGTGCGCTGAAGACAGGATCGGGTGTTAGTGATTTTATGAGTCTGGCTATGGCGGGTGAACCTGGAAATTTAACCACGGTATACTCGCAGGTAGAAACCATTCCACTGGTCGCAGCTGAGATTGTAGCGGTGATGGTCAGCAACCCGAATGACCCGTCAGCAAAAATACTTCGCCTGTTATCAGGTAATACTCAGCCGAATGATTTACTCGAGCCGGATCAACATAGAGGCAATGCGATAGTCTACAAAATTCCGCATTCTCTATTAGCCATACTGGGTGATGTGCGTAGAGCGTATACGCCGGGCAATGTAACGGATTTTGTTGATGACCCTGATTGGGGCTACCTGAAAACCATGCCGTTTATCTCTTTCGATAACGCTAGCAAAGTTCTAACAATTGTTGATGCAGATGCCTACGCTGCAGCTCTGTCGGATATTGTTGGAATGGCTATTGAACTTGATCCACGGGGCGCTATTACGGGTGTTCAGGGTACCGTATCGAGTGGCATTGCCGATGCTCAAGCCGGACTGGGTGAGGTCGCAGGTCAGGCTCGGAATACGATAGGAAACTCAAAAGAACTGGTCAGAAAAGGAGCAGTTACGGTAGCCGATATTGCACGTATGGGCATTAACGGAATTAGTACTTTATTAGATCCGGATTTTAACAACCAACAGGCGATAACAGATATACAGCAACATTCTGTGTTCAGTGATCTGGCCGGAAATACTGAGGGCTTTAGCGGCGTAAGCGGCGGATTGCAACGTGAGTGGCCAACAGGCAGTAACGATTTCGGTAACTTAACTCTCGAAATGTACGGTCAACTGGTATTTCCATTTATGGGTCGTCAGCTTGGCCTGATGCAACTGGTGAGCGGAGAAACCAGTCATCTGCATTTTGAGGGTGCTGCACAAACTGAAGGAGTGGGTGATCTGGTAGGTGGTTTGACCGGCAGCATGACGGCAGACCTGAGTGTTGGGACGGATCGTACTCTGGGCCTTGAGTACTTTGGAAGTATGGATTTATCGATCCTGTCGAACACTATCGCCGGGGCAAGCGTGAGTGGTTTGATCAATGACTTTGAGATTCCCGATGCACAAAATTTTGACCCGGCCGCTTACCTTGCTAAACAGGCGAGGGATATCGATATCGTGCAGTGTATGTCGGCGACCAGCCAGGTCGTTCCCTTCCCGCTGTCTATGACTGGCGTGGGTGCCACGGCAACGGTTGCCGGGTTTGCGGAAAAACAGGATATCGGTTTGATGCTGGGCACCCGTGTCGGCTTGACCGGAAACATGAATATGCCGGTATTTAACTCATTGCTGGGCATACAATTAGGTGGCACGGTTACGATTGGTTATAGCGCCGAGGTAGCGCCCGAGCAGAGACAGGGCAACATCGCGTTAAATAGTTGTGTCAGACCGGACATAACCCTCACCGTACTCGGCCAGACAATTCCAGTAAGTGGTGGCGAAGTCAGGGTAGAAACTTTTGTTGAAAATCAGAATGGCTCGCTCGCTTCCGGTTTGAAACTGCAGGTTGGTCTGGACTCTACAATCATGCAGGCCTTCTCAACAGAACTCGGCTGCGGTGGTTCCTTTCAGGAAGCTGTGGAAGGTTTATTTGTGGATCCCGGTGAGCAGGTTGCTAAAAGCGCCGCTGCGACAGTGATGTGCCCGTTGATGAATCTGTCTGAGCCCAGTCTATGGGTTGTCCTTAGAAATGTTTCGGTGACACACAATGAAATCATCATGGGGCTGGGTGACTTACCCAGCACCAGTCCGAGTGCTGCTTTCTTTAAGGCTGAAATCAACCCGGTTACTAACCTGCTGCCGAAAATTGGCATCAGCACCAGAGTCGGCGCCTGGGGTGGCTGGAATGGATCGGACAATATTCAGCTGTGCAGGGCAGACCTTTGTGAGATGAACCCATGAAAAAATTTATCAATCGTACTGACGCAACCTGTAAAATGGAAATGGCGAACATGAGAGGAATCTGGTTTCTGGTTTTATTGTTGTCAGCTTCTGCCGTGTTTGCGCAGGCTGCACAGACCCGACTTCAACCGGCGCAATCGGTAACTGCCGAATCATCGCCAACGGATATCACCATAAGCTGGAAACTACCTAAGCAAAACGGCGTCAAGAGGGTGCAACTATATCGCAAAACTGCTGATCTGACGCAGAACTGGGACAGCCAGAAAAGAAGTCAGCTGACGTCCGTTGACCTGGGCGTAAAACTGGTTAATCTGGAACCTGCACCAACCACTTACCGGGATAAATATGTCGAATCCGGTAAGCGCTATTACTACCGAGTGCTATTACTGGATTCAAAAAATAAGGCCTCTGAGCCGTCAGTACCCGCGATAGCATCGTTAACCGATAATGAAGCGCCTGTAGCGGTGATACTGGATAAGGCCAGCGCAATAGATCAGGAGGCTTTGTTATTGAGCTGGAAAGCGAGTGAGTCAAAAGATGTTGAGGCTTATCGTATCTATCGAATGCGGGAGGGATCTTCAGCGCATGTGATAAAAATCATCAACCTTGATAACAGTGGAAAAAAACACTATGCGGTCAGGGTCAGGCAAAAAAATAATGCACAAATAGCCTATGAGTATGCAGTTTCTGCAGTCGATATTGCGGGTAATGAATCGGCATTATCTAACCGTATAAAGCTAAGACTGGCGGATAGTGTCGCACCACAGATACCCTTGCAGTTGACTCTGCAACAGGTTAATGAGCACATTGAAATCAACTGGTTGCCAAACCAGGAAACTGATTTAGCGGGGTATCGAGTCTATCGCAAACAGACAGCAGGTAGTAATGATTTTAAACTCCTGCACAAAAAGCTGATTATTGATAACCGCTTTACAGACACAACCGTTAAATCCTTATCGGATTACCGTTATCGAGTTGCTGCAGTGGATAGCTATGGTAATGAAAGTAAAGCGAGCAAAGGATTATTATTCAGGACAACAAGTTTTAATGTGCCACTCCTGGCGCCACAGAAGCTGACTGTAAACACAAATAAAAAAGGCCTTCCTTTCCTTAAATGGCAATTAAAACAGCATAAAGGAGTAAAGATAGCCGGCGTGATAATCTTACGCAGCGATGGTGATGACTATAAGCAAATATCAGACATAAAAAAACAAATACAATTTACCGTTAAATCGGTGGTTTTGGGGCGAACGTATAAATACCGGGTTCAGCTGTTGTCGACTACTGGTGATTTGTCAGATGCGTCTAACATCGTGATGTGGAAGGGGGGTAAAAAATGAAACCCTTTAGCGCTTTAGTTCTGCTGTGTTTTATAGTAACCGCTGATGCACAAAGCCGGAATCAGAGTAGTCTGGTTCCATTTAATTCTACTCAATCGGCAAGTCCAGCCTTTGCCGATGATGTACCCGAAACTCTGGTGACAGTGACAGGGCAGGTACGTAAATTAGCTGAATCCGCAACTGGTACAAACAGCAATTTACCTCGTGTTATGGAAACGCAGTTGAATGTTTATGGTTCTGAACCTGTGTTTGATAATTCCAGCCTGATTGCTGCTGTTGGGGTAGAAGTACGATTCTGGCAGCCTGATTCACCACAACAGTTTTTGACCGCACAAACTGATGAAAACGGCAACTATATGATCGGTCTGGGTGAAGGTATCTGGGTTGGCGAAGCCTGTGGCTCCGGGCAAGGATTTTACCCCTCAGCGTGGAATCTTTTAATTGAAAATGCAAAGTTAAAAACCATGCAGGCGGTAACGGGTAAAAGCATAGCGCTGGATTTTCTACATCCCTCAAACCTGGTGGTTCAGCATGACATGGTAACCCTCAGGGGAAGTGGTTTTGGTTGTAATGGATCACTCGTTTTTACCTACTCGAATTCAGTAGATCGCTGTGATATTCCTAAACCAGTTGATTACCAGCATGAATCGATCAGGTTTGATAATTTTAATGTGCGCACAAATAGCGAATTACAATTTGAAATGCCTGAGCTGGATACAGATCGGAATGTCACAAAACATGTAGCATTTGTGCATTATGAACAGGGCCATAATAAAAGTGATCGTATTCCGATTGGCGAATCTATTTTAGTATCACAGTCAGATAACCCGGTTTTATGCCAGGGAGAGTCAGCTGTCGTCGAAACGAGTACGGCGATGCTATTTGAATTAGTAGATGCTACATCGGTACAACTCGATGTAGCGAGTGGCCCCGGAAATCCACAAACGGGTGGCGGGTATAGTCCTGTTGGGTTGGTAATGAGTGATTTTGGTGTTGAATCGGTTCCCAGTAACACCATCCAACTGAATAATTCAGCGGCTATTCAAATTAGCGTTGATATTCCGGGGGGATTCTAATGTTTAGCATCAACCGGATTAGCCTGCTGGTAGCTTGTTTGATTATCTCCGTTAATATCCAGGCGCAAGCGGTCAGCAGTGTGACCGAAGGCCAGTCGGTAACCCTGTATGAAATAGAAAATGAACAGATTAAATCAGCTTTACTGTTCTATCGAATTGAAGGTAGCCGACAATTCTTACAACAGCCTTTATTACATCAGGGTAATAAATGGTCATCGACTTTTAGTGGTAATCAATTACGTGCACCGGGACTTGAATACTATATTCAGTTGACATTCAAAGATGGCAAAACCAGAACGGAACCGGAGTCATATCCTACATACAATCCGATACGTTTAACGGTTAATAAAAAACAGTCGGTCAATATTCATTTATCTCAAAATGCAATCAAACCAGGTGAAAATATAAAATTCAATGTTTCTGGTTATGTGGATGTTGAAACCAGGGTTTATATCGGAGACATGGATGTGACCGATTTTGTGCAGCGCAGTGAGTCGCTTTGGGTGTTGAACAATGAAAATAATTTATTTAACGGTGATCAACAGTTACAACTGATCTCGGCAGAGGGTCAAACCCTGTCTTCACAAACCGTTAGTTTCATAGATCCCGCAGCAAAAGCTTTAAAAGATCGTCAATTAGTGTTGCGCGGTAATGCCAGCTTCAGTTTGGGTGGTCAAAGTGATTCTGAATCGGATACTACTGATTCACTGGCGTTGAGTGGCAATTTACACCTTGAAACAGAATATAAAGAAGGTGATTTTATCTCTCATTTTTCTGGAATAAATGTTAATTATCAACACGAAGCCGAAGAAGAGTTTCACCTGTCATCGGGGTTTTTGTTAAACAACACCTACAGAAACCATTCACTCGAAGTTGGTGACGTGAGTGTCAGCGGTACGCCATTAGTATTATCCGGTTTCTCCCGTAGAGGTTTACTGGCTTCGACTGAAAGGGAAAACTTTACCGGTTCCATCTTTAATGTCAGAACATCCACGGTGGATGGATGGGAATCCGGTGTGTCATTTGATGATCGTCAAACTTACGGTGTTGCGGTCGAACAGAGACTCGGTCAGGATGGCAAAACCAGTGTTCAACTCTCAGTAATTAGTGGTGAGTTAAAGCAGGCGGAATCACAGAATGTCGGTTCAAGCAATACTAACCCCCAGTCAGGTGACACGGCTGGATTACTACTTTCTACCGAGCTTGGCGGTACTACCATTAGCGCTGAGGTGGCCGGCAGTAGTTTTGATTCTAATACCACTGATGCGAACGATGCCTTATCCGATGAAGCTTACGAAATTAGCTTGAGTCGGGATATTTATGGCCTCGCATCTTCACTCGGTTATCATCATTATGGAGCCAATTATGCGACCATTGCCAACCCGAATTTTTCCAATGACAGGGAAGGGCTTAACTTATCATTAGGCAGTGGCTGGAGATTTTTGAACTGGTCTACATCGTTTTCCAGCACACAGGACAATGTCGAAAAAGATCCGTTAAAGCCGGTAGTAACGTCGAATAATACCGGCCTGAGCCTGGGTTTTATTATTGAAAACTGGCCATCAATCGATTTAGGATTTAATTATAGTAATCAAACATCATCTGACGAACCGGCTGTGGATCAGCGTATCGATAATGAAGGTCAGGATATCTCATTGGGATTGTCAGACAGTTTCGGCCCCGTTAACTTATCGTGGACAAGTTCGGTGGGAAAAATTGATAATAACCTGGATCCCGCCAATGATAGCGAAACCACGAATCATGCTTTAACGGTGGGTTATACCGCCGATGCCATCGGACTAAACCTTAACCTGTCGCAAAATGAAACGCGGTCAGATAGTAAACTCACTTCAAACCTGGCCAACCTGTCGGCTAATTTTCCACTATTCTCAGATACGATTACACTGAACTCTCAGTTTTCATTGCAGGATAATACATCCAGCGATAATTCACAGAAAAACCAGATTACAGGCGGTAGCGCGAGGGTCTCCTGGAAAATGCAGGATATGTTTAGCGGAGTGACATCATCCTGGGCAAATGCACAATTTGGCCTGAGCTGGACTTTTAACAAAACCACAGATGATCTGGATACTAGCCAGAATAAATCTGACAACGTGGTGATGCTTGAATTTAGCCTTGGGGCACCGGTCAGTTTTGAATATGACTGGCAGTTTTAGGAGTTAATGATGAATATATTCGCACAGAAAAACAGGCATATTCTTTCTAATTTAAATCGATGGTATAGGTTGAAGATCTCTTTTTTAGCATTTGTATTACTTTTTATTAGTGCCTGTGGAACAGCGGAAAATAAGGATTCAGCCGAAGGCATGGCTACATTGTCGGTCACTATTCCCGGATTAACAGTAAACAGGCAGAGTCAAAAGAGTACAGCTGCATTAAGAGCTGGAGTGCCAGATGAAGTGACTTCAATTTTAATTGAAGTCCTCAATGATAAATCTATATTACTGGACTCGGCTGAAGTAATCGGTACGGATGGAACTGTTATTCTGACCATTTCTGAAGGTGAAAATTTCACCATTCGTGGCAGTGCTTTTGCCGGCCCGGAGTTATTGTTTCTGGGCGAATCAAATGTTCCCGTTATCAGGGCTGGCAGTAATTCATCGGTGAGTTTGACTCTGCAGGATCAAATTACGCTTTCCCTGACTTCTCCCGGTGATATCGAAGTCGGTGTCGGTGAGACAGGTATCAACTTTACTCTAACCGGTTTGAATGATATCGCTTTACGCTGGTATGTGAATGGCATTGCGAACGGTTCCAGCGAATTCGGGTTTATAGATATTACCGGTAAATACACGGCTCCGGCTTTATTACCGACTAATCCTGTCATCACGATAACCGCAGAACCAGTTGTATCGCCGTCTTTCGCGCAGTCATTCAGTTTCAATTTATTGCCAGTGAATAATGTTAATAATGATCCGGTAGCGAATGCCGGTGCAGATCAGTCAGTAATGGAAAATAGCAGTGTCTCACTGGATGGTGCTGCCAGTAATGATAATGATGGCAGTATTGATAGTTATAGCTGGTCCGTTGTTACTGGTAGCGGTGTGACTTTAAACAATCCATCTTCGGTAAACCCTGATTTTACGGCACCGGATGTCTCTTCAAATCAGACATTTGTTTTTCAGCTGACGGTAACCGATAATGAAGGAGCAAGTAGCTCTGACACTGTTTCTATAACAGTTACTCCATTACCGAATATAACTCCTGTCGCCAATGCCGGTGCTGACCAAACTGTTAACGCCGGTGAAGTAGTCACCCTGTCGGCTGCGGCCAGCAGTGATGTCGATGGGACAATAGTGGGTTATAGCTGGTTACAGGTTTCTGAAGATGTTTTCCCGGTGATCAGTAATACCGATCAATCTATTGCCAGTTTTGTTGCTCCTTCTTTATCGCGTGATAGCGTAGTAGTTTTAGAATTGACGGTAACCGATAACGATGGAGCCATTCACTCCGATTCGATAACTATATCCATTTTACGCGTTCCAAATATCCTCCCTGTCGCAAATGCAGGTGAAGATTTAACCGTCAATGAACAAACCACGGTAACCTTGAATGGCAGTGCCAGTGATGACAGTGATGGATCAGTAAGTGACTATAGCTGGTTACAGACTTCAGGTGCCAGTGTGACTTTATCGGATGCTTCAATTGACTCACCGCAATTTACAGCGCCAACACTTACAGTTGAAGATATGCTGGTATTTGAATTAACGGTTACCGATAACGAAGGTGCTAGCCATGCAGACAGTGTGTCGATTACCGTGCAACCGGTTAATACTGATCCAGTGGCAAATGCGGGTACCGATTTAATAGTCAATGCCGCAGTTTTAGTTAATTTATTAGCGACCAGTAGTAGCGATGCGGATGGTTCTATTGTGGCTTATAGCTGGACCCAAATATCGAGTGATCTAAGCCCGGTACTGAACAATGCAGACACAGAGTCACCTTCATTTACCTCACCCTCGGTGCAATATGGAGGATTTGTGACTTATCGTTTAACTGTTACCGATAACGAAGGTGCTACTGCCACCGATGAGGTAACCATTACGGTTAATGGAACCGATCAGCCACTGGTGGCCAATGCAGGACTTGATCAGGTAGTATCTGAAAACACGCTGGTGACACTGAATGCTCTGTTAAGCGATGACCCTGATAATAATATAACAACTTATCTATGGGAAGAAATGACAAATGGTGGACTGGTGTTGTCAGACAATTCAGCACAGCAACCCACTTTTATGTCACCTGATATTACTACGGATTCAGACTACCAGTTCAGGTTAACTGTGACCAATGATCATGGTGACCAGGCACAGGATACGGTAACTATCACCGTAAATAATGTATTAGCTGTAGCCAATAAAGTGTACTTTGCAGCAACCAGCGATTTTTCCAGTCATACAATCTGGGTTACAGATGGCACAGATGCCGGAACTCAGGAAGTCGCAGCAATAATAACCAGCAATTATGATTTCGTGGGTTTTAAAACAGTTGGAGATTTCTTTTACTTTTCAGGTGATGATGGAGTTAACGGAAGAGAGCTGTGGCGTACAGATGGAACACTGTTAGCAACAGAAATGTTTGCCAGTGCCCCGGATGCTGCATATGTTGGTCAGGGAGCCGTCGCCGGTGCAGAACCCTCAGCTTTCAGTGTCATAAACGATAATCTGTTATACCGGGCTGTAATATCTTCGGTGAATGGTAGTAATAAAATATCCGAATATCTTTCTCTGGATACCACCAGTAAAAACCTCACCACGCTTTCTACTTCAGGTGTGAGCTCCTTTTCTAATAACCAGGTGGGTGTATTCAATGGTTTTTCCTATTTCTATAAAATGAATTCAACGCCGGTCATTTCTACCACGCTATATAAAACCGATGGTGTAAATACTGCGGTTACTGTTAAAAGTTTTCTTCAGTTTGACGATATTCACGATTTTACAGAAGTAAATGGCGAGTTGTTTTTTATATTGGGGTCTAATGAATTGTGGAAATCAGATGGCACCGAAGCAGGTACTGTACTGCTAAAAATATTTTCCGGTTTTGCAGGAACAAGTGGTAATTTTGAGGGTAGTAAAAATTTGATTGCCTATAACAATAAACTTTTTTTTGTGGCTGATGATGGTGAAGGGAGAGAACTCTGGGTCAGTGATGGGACCGTTCCCGGAACTGTCATACTGAAAGATCTGGATTCAACCATAGCGTCAAGTAACCCAACCGAATTTAATATTATCAATGGCAAACTGCTATTTCTGAGTTCTGAAGCAGCAGGTTCAACGGATGGAGTGTGGGTTTCTGATGGGTCAGCTATCGGCACACAGCGAATAGCCAGTGTATCGGTAAATACAGATGTAAATTATTATGATGGGAAGCCAACCGCAGTGTCGATGTTTGTCGATAGTCTCAACCTGATGTTTTTTACCGCTAATGATGGTAGTAATGGCAGTGAAATTTGGGTCACGGATGGCACGCCAACAGGTACAAAAATGGTAATGGATATAAACCCATCCGGTGATAGCGAACCAGCGATGTTCAGACCTGGTAATGGATTTTTAATTTTTTCTGCACAGGATGCCGATTTCCGCGCCAGGCTGTGGAAAACGGATGGTACAGAAACTGGGACTACAATGATTAAGGATATCAATCCTGGAGGTTTTGGGAATTCAGCTTTCTTTTCGCTGGGGGGTTAAAGGTAATTCGAACAATGGTGATTAATAAAGATGAGCCTTCAGCTAACAGGGATATCTGAAATTTAATACAGACGCACCCTCTATACAAAAAAAGACTATAGCAATAATATAATGACAAAATACACCTTAATACTGGTTGAAGATGATGAGGATGTGCGGGAACATCTTATGCAGCTTATTGTGAATCATGAATCTTTTGAATTGCTAAATGCTTCGGGCACAGTAGCTGAAGGAATATCAGCTTTAAAAAGATATAAACCTGACGTATTGTTAACGGATCTTGGACTGCCGGATGGAACAGGTATCGACATTATTAAAGCGATTACAACATTGCGTCTGGATTGTGAAGCTATGGTGATTTCGGGTTTTCAGGATGAAAAAATTGTATTTAAAGCCCTGGAGGCGGGCGCCAAGTCGTATATTTTAAAACACGATAAGAGTCAGAAAATTACCGATGCGATAATTTCAATGATGCAAGGTGGGGCTCCTATCAGTCCGGTAATTGCCCGTTTAATGTTACAGAAGTTTCAGCAACCAAAACAACTGATCGAATTACCCGAAGCATTAACTGAGCGCCAGATTAAAATTTTGAAACTTGTCAGTCAGGGATTTTCATCACGTGAAATTTCTGAAAAACTGGATATCAGTTATTACACTGTGACCACCCACATTAAAAATATATACAATAAATTACAGGTAAATAGTCGTACTGAAGCCCTGCATGAGGCTGGAAAACTGGGTTTATTGTAAAGTAACTTAAAGTATCAGGGGGGATATAAAAATCTATTTCAGCGCTTGCTTGTCAGCTCCATGCTAAGATTTATATGTGTTGCATATTATTGTGTGCAGTGCAGTGCTTTGCTTTTCTTTCATAATATTATTAATAGTAGAACTGCTCTGTAATTAACAATCTTTTGCAGATTACCCATCCGTTGTGGTGTAGAAATACTATCACCTGTCGTGTATTCTGGTTTAGCATAAATTCCTTTCAGAAACCTTTTACAAAGAGCTAATATCCAGTGATTATTATTTGGAGATTAAATATTACGGCATTTTATCTTTATTGTTATGTGGACTCTGCAGAATAAATTTCTGGCACTGATTTTCCTTTTTACATACTGGTTGATTATCAATTTGCTGGTAATGCATACCCCGTTTACGATTTTTGCGGTGTCAGATGCTATTCCGGTTCAACAGGTTTATGCCCTGGAAAGTCAATCTGACTCTCCTGCATCTTTGTCTACTGAAAATTGGCAAGCTCAGTCATTACCGGATGACTGGTATAACAATAACCGCCAGCAGAATCAAACCTGGTATCGCAGCCTGCTAAATGTACCTGTTATAGATGAGCGGAACTGGGCAGTTTATTTGCCTTCTGTAAGCCATAATGCCGCTGTATATATCAATGGAATCTGGGTAGGTCAGGGTGGTCCGTTTAGTGACCCTGTTTCGCGTCATCATAATGAGCCTCTGTTATTTAGATTTTCATCCGAGTTACTGCGATCAGGTCAAAATCAAATTGATGTTCGAGTTAAAGCCTCTTTTAATGAGCAGGGTTTTTTGGCTCAGTTTTATGTTGCTCCACTGGAACAGTTGATTTCAGCGTATATGTTAAAACATTTTGTACGTGTTGAGATTATTCAATGGCTGACTATTGCCATGTATCTGATGGCCCTGATTGTTTTTGCTTTCTGGTGGGCCAGGCCCCAGGATGCAATTTACGGTATTTTCTCTCTCGAGCTTTTTTTCTGGGCAACGCATAATTTGAATTTATTCGTGTCAAGTATTCCATTTTCTGCACGTTTTTGGGAAGCGATGACCATGAGCTCATTTGGATGGACCATTATAACCATGATATTTTTCAACCATCGTTATGCCGGTGGTGCCACGATGTGGATTGAAAAACTGTTAAAGCTACTGGCCATTTCAGGCCTTGGTCTTTTCCTGATACCAGATATAGGCAGCGTTTTATTTATTGGATATCGTATTTGGGATAGTTTATTACTTGTGGTGGGCGCATACGCCATATTTCATTTGCTTAAGATTTACTGGGTCAGGCAGGATCAGGATGTTTTCCTGATGCTACTGGTCGGTTTGCCAATTATGGTATTTGGTTTACATGATTATTTGATGATTAATCATTATGGTAACCCTCAGGATGGATTGATAATCCAGTTTAGTGTGATTCCTGCAGTTCTATTATTCAGCTGGTTCATGATCAGGCGCTTCGTGAAATCGATCAATCAGGCTGAACATCTGGCTGAACACCTGGAACGGCGGGTTGAGGAAAAAACAGTAGAGTTAAAGTGGCAATATGAAAAATTAACAGAGATGGAAAAAAAATCCGTTCTGGCAGAAGAGCGTGAACGTATTATGCGCGATATGCATGACGGAATCGGTGGTCAACTGGTATCCGTTATCACCTTATTACAGGACCATACCGATGGGGTTTTAAGTAAAATCAGGGAAAAGGTTCAACATAGTTTAACCGATTTGCGCTTTGTCATAGATTCACTGGATCCGGTACAAAATGAATTACCTACTATGCTGGGTATGATGCGTTTACGACTGCATGATCAACTGGATGCGGCCAATATTGATTTGCAATGGGGTGTTACCGATCTCCCTGAGTTACCCGAAATGAACCCCGGTATGAATCTCCATATTATGCGTATTGTGCAGGAAGCTATTACCAACTGCATCAAGCATGCCGGTTGTCATAAAATGCTACTGGCTACGGGTGTTGTTAATAATCAGGTGTTTATCGATATTATCGATTATGGCAGGGGAATGCACACTGCTGATGTTAAAAATAATGCGGCATGCGGAAGGGGGATTAGTAATATGAAATACAGAGCAGAGCAAATTGGAGGTACCCTTGAGTTAAACTCGAGTGATCAGGGGACCCAGGTTCGTTTATTATTAGCTGTTCAATAAATGCATAATAGCTATGCATGAAAACCATGTAATACCGTCATTCTCATATGCTTTTAACGGGAGAAGTAGTGCATGGAAGCACCGAAACGGATCTAAGGATGAAATCCATCGAACAGCAGCTTATTATTTTCGATATTGCTTCAATTCAAAATGGATTCCG
>ERZ890953.406-NODE-406-length-25367-cov-4.961994_pt1 | contig 25367 bp, 19 predicted proteins | sample MGYA00521264_ERZ890953 | MGnify/ENA primary metagenome ERZ890953 (study PRJEB32303, sample SAMEA104408629) | aquatic metagenome | biome: Brackish water; feature: Chemocline; material: water | place: Baltic Sea | collected 2014-10-26T21:54:00 | depth 200 m ...
AAAATAATGGGCGTTTTAAAAACATCCCAACCAGCCTGAATAACTACAATCGAAATCAATCCGGCAGTCAGTGGTAATAAGCTGAAAGGCATTTTGTAACGCAGGTAATAAAGCAGGCAGGTAAAGCTGAGAATTGCCAGGCCGAAAGTCGTAGCCTGCTGGTGATTAAAGTCGATTGCTTTATTCACAAAAAATAAAATAGCCATTAAAATGGCAATGCCGGGTAAGGCCAGTTTTCTGACTCTGACCAGCCATTCAGAAATAAGCACAAATCCCGCAACAGGAATAAAATAAAGATACCCCGAGAGCTCGGCCATATTAATAGCCAGTACCAGTAATACAATGCCAATCGAAATAAAGGCATCACCGAAACTGCGTATGAATTTCAGTGGTTCTTCCTGTTCACTGACAATGTCTGGTAAATCCTGTTGCCTGATAAACTGATATAAAGGATCAACCTGATTTTCTGTTAAAAGATTTTGGTCAACTGCTTTATAAAGTAAAGATTTTGAAATCATAAATTTGGAATTAAAGATAATCTAAAAAATTAAACTAAAACATGATACCAGTCATAACTAACGATCTAAAACTTAACTTAATTTAGAGTTGACAGGTTACACTGTGCAGTAGTTATATAGGCATAGATATATATTATATGAAACAGTTTTCATTGGATTAAAAATGTAACATAATTGACACTTGCAAAGTTTAAAGTTGCAACTTTTACATAATCAGGAGAAAAATAATGAAATTTACAGGAATACTAACCGCAGCAGCAATATTAGTGGCGACCTCCGGGCCTGCCCTTTCAGCGGAAACACTTAAAATTTTAACCTGGACAGGATATGCACCAAAAGCATTAATCGAAAAATTTGAACAACAAACCGGCATCAAGGTAGAGCCTACTTATTCCAACAATGAAGAAATGATCGCTAAATTGAGGGCCACTCGAGGCAGTGGTTTTGATTTGATTCAACCCTCTCAGGACCGAATTTCTTCAGTGCAGGAAAAATATAATATTTATCAACCGATTGATTATTCTAAAATTGAATCAAATCAAATTATTACTTCCATGCTCAAAGCAGTACAGAAAAATACGCTGGTTAATGGTGAATCCTATGCGGTTCCTTTTTGCTATGGAACATCCGGACTGGTAGTCAATAAAAAAGCAGCTCCAAATGCCAAAGATTATGACGCTTTAATGGACGTTAACTATAAGGGACGAATCAGTTATCGTTTAAAACGTCCTACGCTTATAGCTTTAGCTTTTTCCAAGGGTGATGATCCTTTCGCTAAATATTCTGATGTAGATGCTTACACTAAATTAATGGAAGGTATTGGTGAAGATCTTATCGCGACTAAGGGACTGGTAAAAAATTACTATGCCAATGGCGATGCTCTGCTGGAGTTAATGCGTAGTGGCGAAGTCAATGTAGCCCTGGCCTGGGATAATGGTGGCTGGAAACTACACGATGAAAATCCTGATATCGATTTCGTGGCTCCAGCAAGTGGCGCTTTAGGATGGATCGACACTTTTGCAATTCCTTCTAAAGCAAAGAATGTTGACGCAGCTTATAAATGGATTAATTTCATGCTTAAGGCTGAAAACGCAGCTTATTTCACTAATCAGGAAAAATACGGAACGGCTTCTAAAGGTGCAGATGCATTCCTTGAGGAAAAAATCCGTAATAATTTTTCACGCTCATTTACAGCGGCAGATATCGATAAAATAAACTGGTATCCACCAGTTCCAGCTAAACTGGAATCTATCGAAGGCAAAATTCTGGATAAAGTAAAAGCGTCCAACTAATCATTAACCTAGTAAATTCCTGATCAGGGGACTGTATGTATGCCAAATGACCTGGAAGTCGAAAATCTGGTCAGGAATTTCGCCGCATTTAGAGCGGTGGACAATGTAAATTTTGAGGTGGAACAGGGAAGTTTCTTTTCAATTCTGGGGCCGTCTGGATGTGGAAAAACAACCCTGCTCAGGATGATCGCCGGGTTCCTCGAACCGAACAGTGGCGATATTCGTATTCGAAATGAATCGGTATTGGGTGTACCCCCCAATCTCAGACCGGTCAACCTTATTTTCCAGCATTTATCATTATTCCCAATGATGGATGTTAAAGAAAACATTTCATTCGGTTTAAAACGACGCAAGATTGCTCAGCCTGAAGTCGATAAAAAGGTGAATTCCATACTGCAGCGTGTAGGTCTTCCCGACTATGGCACAAAAAAAATCAACCAGTTATCCGGTGGGCAGAAACAACGTGTCGCTATTGCGCGGGCACTGGTGCTCGAACCTTCAATTTTATTACTGGATGAACCATTAGGAGCGTTAGATTTAAAACTGCGAGAGCAGATGAAGATCGAACTTAAAAAATTACAGCAGGACGTCGGAACAACATTTGTCTACATCACTCATGATCAATCTGAAGCGCTGGTGATGAGCGATCAGGTGGCAGTCATGAATAAGGGTGCTTTTGAGCAAATCGATACGCCTAAAAATTTATATACTCACCCCGGAACCGGGTTTATTGCCAGTTTTATCGGTGAAAATAATGAGTTTGATGCACAGGTAACATCGACCGACCCTTTTAAGGTTAAGCTCGACCTGGGGCATGAATATTTCGCCCGGGCGATGACTCCTCTAGCTGAGGGTGCAAATTGCAAACTGTATATTCGTCCTGAGTCTATCGTTATCAATCCTCCGACGGATGAAAAAATAAATACATTCAAAGTGGTGGTCAAAAATGTGCTATTTGATGGCGCAAATACCAAACTACTCGCACTCATCGAAAATACCTCCCGTGAAATTATGACCGCGTTACCACAGGACAAACGCTTCGATTACATTAAACCTGGCGACAAACTGGATGTGGGTGTGTTTATTGATGCCTGCACCTGTTATTAATTAGTCATGGCTGGCCGTCTAACACTCTATATTTTCCTGGCTCCGGTTTTACTGTGGCTTTTTTTACTGATTGTTCTGCCTCACATTGATCTGTTTTTCATTTCTCTGCAGGCTGAAAATGATATGGGTGACATGGTCTGGTCTCTGTCTAATTATGAAGCCTTTTTCACCGAAAAAATTTACTGGCTGACATTTCTAAGAACCGCTGTATATGCTATTTTGACAACTATTTTAACGTTCTTAATCACCTTCCCTATTGCATTTTATATCACTAAAGTTGTATCGCTAAGAGTAAGTGGTTTTTTCACTATTTTATTACTGGTTCCTTTCTGGGTCAGTGAACTGGTCAGAATTTATGGCTGGATGATCCTGCTACGTGAAAGTGGGGTATTCAATCATTACCTGATGCAACTCGGCCTTATTGATAAACCGATAGAAATGTTATACAACGATATCAGTATGATCATGGGCCTGGTCTACACATCAATGTTATTCATGGTGGTACCTCTCATTTCTTCACTGGAAGGTCTTGATGATGGTCTTATCGAAGCGGCCTATGACCTGGGTGCCAGCAAAATTGTCATTATCTGGAAGATAGTTATTCCTTACATCATGCCTGGTATCACTTCCGGTTCTATAGTTGTATTTATGTTAACACTGGGTAATTATTTGACCCCTAATTTAATGGGCGGCAAAAACTCCCTGTGGTTTACCGAACAAATTTATAACCAGTTCATAGCAAGTTTTAACTGGAATCAGGGTGCCGCATTCGGTTTTCTATTACTCATTTTATCCACCCTGATTATCTGGATTGGACTTAAGGTCACTCGTCAAAATCTTTCGAGGGCACTCAGTTGATCAGATCCTTACCCACCGGTAGATTTTATCGTTTCGGTTACACAGCCTATGTGTCGCTATTTTATTTATTTCTTTTCTCACCACTGGTAATAACCTGCATTCTGGCCTTTAACGACTCTAACTTTCCCGGATTACCGTGGGAAGGTTTTACACTTGACTGGTTTTTTGCTGATGAAGAACACCGTACCGGTATTTTTCATGATGATCGAAATCTGAACGCTACATGGATCAGTTTACAAACTGCCGTTGCGGTCGCTTTTCTATCTTTAATAATAGGTACTATGGCTGCTTTTCTTTTTGAGCAGGAACAGTTTCGATTTAAGCAGGCTTTATTTTTTCTGGCTTTGACTCCACTGGTTATTCCCGGGGTGATTCTGGGTATTTCCTTATTGCTTGCCAGTAATAGTGCCGGTTTATTTTTTGAGAATAATCTTGGAATTGACTTTGAAATTCTTCGTCCCAGCTTCGGGTTGGTTGTATTAGGTCAAATGTCTTTTATTTCGACCTTTGTTATGCTGGTTGTATCAGCACGTTTGAAAAAATTTGATACTTCACTCGAAGATGCAGCGCTTAACCTTGGTGCAACCAGACCACAGGTAATTCGCTATATCACTATTCCCTATTTAAAACCCGCATTAATCGGAGCAGGTTCAGTGGCATTTTTAATGAGTTTTGAAAACTTTAACACCACACTGTTTCTGGTTGGCTCCGACACAACCCTGCCGATTTCTCTTTATCTTCAAGTCAGAGATGGCAGCACCCCGTTAATCAATGCTATTTCATTCGTGCTCATTATTTCTACTTCAGTTCTGGCATTAGTAAATCTGTTAGTAAGTCAGAAGAAAATAGATTAATTTATTAGTAATTTGTAGCTGAGTGCTATTCTTGAATATATGAAGTATCAGGTTATCACCGAAATACCAGGTACAGGTCCAGAATTAATTTTCCAGTAAATGCAGCTCTAATATAACTACTATGTAATACATGTTAATACGTATATACATAATCAGCACAATCAATTAAAGTATTTTCAATTATAAGAAACTAATATATTTCTATTCTTCATGAGTAGACAAGTCCGCAACTCGTCACATTTATCAAATAGTTAAACACTTAGTTTAGATAACTTTAACCAAGTATCTAAATCTACACATTCTGTGTTAAAAGTTCGTGCAGTTCAATATTGAGATCCACCAAGAGGTGAGAATATGAGATTTTCTAAAGTACTAGTAAACTTTTCCCTGTTTATTGGCTTTACCACCTTAGCTGCCTGCGGCGGCGGTGATAGTGGTGAAGGTAACGATGTACCACCGCTAACGGCCAATCTCTCTGCCAAAGCTCTTGATATTATAACACTCGATCCAAGAATCGGTTACCCACTTAAAGTTTCCGTATCTATTGATGCTGTCGAGGCTAAGCAGGATGTGGGGCTAGCATTTTTTGTTGTAGACAAAGATAGACCCATAGTCCGCCAGATAGCACTGGGAACAGGCTCAATAAGTCAGGTAACTGCTGGAACCGGTACTTATGATGTAGATCTCGATATCCCTTCTAACGTGGAAACACCCGGTGACTACTTTATAGGGGTGGTCGTTGATGCCGCTAATATAGTCGCTGAAACAAATGAAGCAGATAATGATGCGTCAACTGTTGCATCGCTCTCGATAGATCCTGTTCCTAATCTTTTTATCGAAAATATGGAGGCTGATCGCACAGCTATTGAGCTGCAGGAAAACATCACATACGATGAACAGACTGCGGCAGGGTTGGGCGTTATAAACTCCGATGCTGGCGCCACCTTAACCTGGGGTGTTAAAGGTACCGAAGTGCCGATAGAAGTAGAAACATATGCGGTACTGAGACTGACCAGAACTGCCCCATCAGGTGCAACCCGACTCGATCAGTCTCGCGATGCGATTACTATTGCTCCGACGCCCGTCGGTGCTGATACCAGCAACTCCCATGATGTACCTTTGTATCTCTGGAACAGTGAAGAGGTACGCTATATGAATGCTTATGGCAGGGATACCTCAATTATCTGTATCCCAGATTTTAGCAATCCCTGTGCTCCCACGCTTCCTATAGAATATCTCCCCGTTGGTCCTATCGGAGAGATGTTAGTACCCTCTGGAGTTAGTGGAGAGCCAGATGTTCCGGTAACCGAATTTGATCGAAAATCCGCGCATCTGGATTTTTACTTTCCAGGCAAATTAGCTCAGGAAATTGGTATTGCTGCCAGAGGAAACTTCGTACCATTTGGTGCTATAGTGCCTCCACCAGATCTATCTCAGGCAGATATTCAGTCGCTGCGCAGTTTTATGCCCAGCGGATTACCTCAGGAAGTAACCGCAGCCTTTTGTGTAACAATACGCCCTGTCGACACAACTATCGTTGAAGACAGTGTGGTTGACAATGATATTTGTACACCGGTAGCCTTACTTCTGCCTGCGTTACCGCCATTGCCACCAGTACCAGTAATTCCTCCTACCCCACCGCTATTAACAACCCCGACAAACCCGGTGGCGTTCGAGCAGCTTTACCGCAATGCATGGGGCGGTTCTTTTTTCGGATTCGGGATGAATTTTAGTGCCTCTGCTACTGCCGATAATCGTGGAGCGATCATCAATGGACAAGGCTCAATACCCGCTCAGGTGTTCGGTCAGAATATTGAATTTATCAAGATTGAGGGTAGAGCTCAGGTACTTCCTATTTCAATAAGAGATAATCCTCCTACGGGTCAAAGTCCGGGATTTAGCCTGGCGTTAAGCCATCAACGTGTGATACTAAGATCTATCGAAGTGACCTCAGGGTCCGTAGGGCCACTAGAGATCTCTTTTTCGAAAGACGTGTTTGGCATAGAGAAAACGATTACTGTCGGACCGGTGCCAGTTAAACTGGCAGCCTCTCTGAGTGGCAATCTGGGTGTCAAGTACACGATTAGTATTAATCAGGATATCGATGGAGACCCGACTGGCGAAGGTATTAATTTTGTCACTACGCCATTTGCCAATGCAGAACTCAGCGCTTCCGCTGCAGTTACGGTATTTCTTGCGGATGTGGGTATAGAAGGTGTACTGACTCTGTTTGAAGAGGAGTTCAATATCATCGCCGGTGCCTCTATTAATGTACTGGACTCCCGACACACTAGTGATTTCACTTCTGAAATAAAGATCGTGCCAAGACTACGAGTCATTAATGTTCTGACAGGGGCGAAAGGTGCTTTGAACGTCTTTGTTAGTGTTGAGGTTCCTACGTTCACCGAATGCAGCTGGGGCTTTTTCACCGGGATTTGTCCAGGCTTTGCCGAGCTCAAATACCCCTATAACCTTGCCAGTTATACCGCATGGCAAAAATCAGACGTGCTGTTTGATCAAAGCTTCATCATTCATGTGCTTAGCGTTCCTAACGAGCCGGTGGCCTATTTTAAATGAAGTTGAACAATATAAAATGGCTGACAGGAATGTCAGCCATTGTGCTATTGATTATAGGGACAATATTATTGTCAGGGCGTTCGACTGAAGAATCGACAGAACTAACTCCCGCTAGTGAGAAGTCTACAACTGTTGCCAATAATCTCCAGTGGCGAGCTGGTCGTTCTCAGACATATGATGTTGTGGTAGATTCTTCATTTATAATGACTATGCCCGGTGCCACTAGCGGGCAGGAAATTTCGGTAAATATCGACGCTATACTCGACTATCAAACCCTTGAAGTTAAGGTAAATAATGTGATTGTCGGGATGCGTTTTTCCAGTATGGAAATGAAGATTTCAGGGGTTACCGAAGAGGCCGTAAATGATGCGCTCACTCAGCCATTTCGAGTACATATTGCTCCTAATGGCTTGCCTCAGTCGTTTGAATTTCCAGCCGCAGTACCAGCTGAGCATCGGGAAATCATAGAAAATTTTGTTCGTATGTTTCAGCTTGTCATCGAGGATGGAAAGAGCTGGGTGGTACAGGAAACAAACTCATCAGGTGACTATGAGGCTGCTTACACTCGAAATTCACCTACTATACTGTTGAAGAAAAAACAGCGTTTCCTCAGTTCATCGTCTTCGTTATCAGCCACCGTACCGGTTGTGGAGTCTAATGAGACTATTCGTATTGATGACAATAACGACTGGATTGCTGATATGAAAATAGATGAAACTGTCAGCAGCAAAGATCAGAATGGGCCTTCTGTTGTTGTAACCAATAAGGCCAGTCTTAAGCTAGGCGACACTAAAACCGCTACCTCCAGAGCTAGCTGGGATTTTGTCAGCAGCATGGAATCGACTGCTAACACACGGATCGCAAATGCTAAGCCAGCAATTTCGAGAGAAGAAGCAGAACGCAGAATACTGGCAGATATCGATAAACTGGAAAAAGTGAAAGATGGTCGAAGTATATTGATTCATAGCCTGAGGGATCTGTTACTGGCTAATGATGAAATGCCCTTTGTGCTGCTTGAGTATATGAAAACTGAGCAGTTATCAGATCGCACAAGAGCTGATCTCTATCTGGCCTTTGAACTGGCCGGAAGTCCTCAGGCTCAGGCTGCACTAACCTCAGTTTTCACCGACCAAAACTGGTCTTTTGTAGATAGTATGCGCGCCATTGTTGCGCTAGGCGGTGTCGCTAAACCGACAGATGATACGATTTCTGCGCTTTGGGATACGGCTTACAGTTCAGCTGCAGGCACTGAACGTGATGAACTGCCGGGTACTGCCGCACTGGCTTTGGGAAGCCTGGGACGCAATATGAACAAGGAACAGGATGAAAATTATATCTCCCTGCGTTCAGGCTTAATTAACGGTGCATCCGGTGCTGCTGATACACACCAGCGAGCGGTCTATTTACATGCACTTGGCAACACCGGCGACCCGGATCCAACGATACGTAATAATATTACTCCTTTCCTCAATGACTCTGCACCAGAGGTTCGCTCTGCTGCCGCTAAGACCCTTGGCCGATTAGGATCAGCTGAGGTAGCTGAACAACTACTGCAGAGCTTTGAGCAGGAACAGAGCGATGTAGTCCGTAGTTCAATTACCGAAGCGCTTTCAAGTTGGGAGACCCCCACACAAGTGGCAGTTACAACAATTAAGGAAGCCATTGGTAATGAGCGTGACGAAAACGTGCGCTATAACATGGCTGTATTATTAGGTAATAGCATGAATAAATTTCCTGAAAACCGCAAGGTACTTGAAAAATTGCTGGCAGCAGAACAATCCAAACGAATACGCCAGCAAGTTGCTGAAATGCTTTTTAAGCCTCAGTAAGATTGCTAGAGTAGTTCCCTGTATTGAGCGCATATATGCGAGCAGTAAAGGATACTACACTAGATTATTCATCTGGTTGAATAATAGTAATAAACTGGTTGGCAGCAACATGTCCAATTCGATGCTTAATACAATCAGGCCTTGGCCATATAATTTCAATGTGATCAATCTCAGTAGCATCGGCCAGACCGAAATGAAGTTCAGCAGGACTACCAGAAAGAAAAGAACCTCCTGCTCTTACCTCCTGTAACTGGGTAATACCATTGGCAGTCACATACACTTTTGCACCGACTGCCTGGGTATTTTTATTAAGCCCCTTAAGACGAATATTGATAAAGTTTGTGTCCTTTAAAGACCGCGCATTGTTGTTATATAGAATCGGCGCACCAGAGTTATTGCTGACAAAAATATCAACATCACCATCGCGATCATAGTCGAAGCAAATTACTGCTCTGCCCTGCTCATTATCGGTTATACCCCAATTCAATGCCTGGTCCGTAAAATTGCCGTGCTGATTGGAAATATAAAGTCGACTCACTGTGTGATTAAATGGGCCAATGTTGGAAAACAGCTGATCTGTAATAATGGGAGCATCATTGAATTTTTTCTGGTCTCTCAACAGACCTGAATTATTGGCATGGTTCAATAAATACTGTTTTACTTTTGCTGAAAAACCAAAGCCATTTGCATGAAATATGTCAGGCCAGCCATCATTGTTAAAATCGGCAAAACAACTGCCCCAACCCCAGTAACCTTTTTGTATTCCAGCCTGCTCACTAATGTCGGAAAAAATGCCCACATTATTTTGATACAGGCGGTTGCCAGAAAGCCCCCAGTTACGGTCTTCTGGAGGCGTTTTACGGGGATCCCAGATACTGCTCACAAACCAGTCCAGATCTCCATCGTTGTCGACGTCAATCACGGCAGCTCCCATACCATTTTCATCGCTGATTTGACTGAGTTGTGTTTTTTTATTGAAACTGGCATTGCCCTGATTGATAAAAACCTGGCTGTCTTCAAAATCCGCTGTCATTAAAATATCAGGGTAGCCATCGTTATTGGCATCGGAAAATATACCGGTAAAGGTCAGGTCTTTACTGCCACGAATGTTTTTAAGCCTCGCCTGACGATCAACGGCTGTAAGTGTGACACCCTCTTCATTTCTCCAGAGGTGCTGAGTGTTGGGTGGAGAGAGTTGCCAGTGGCTGGAAAGAACATCCAGGTCGCCATCACTATCATAATCAGCAAAGGCGTATGACCAGGTTGCCACCGTGGCTGTTAAACTCATTTCGGGCCATAGGCTAAATGTTTTCTGCTGATCATTCTGATAGCTGGTGGTGGCTATTAAAGCCCTGTTTTTTGTGCTGGGAGTTATTGGATCCAGTTTGGGATGCGACATATTACTGGTGAATAAATCAAGGTCACCGTCACCATCTATATCAACAAAGCTCGCACCGTTAGTTAATTCTCGTTGCTGAATATTCCAGGCTTCAGCTTTATCAGTGAAAGTACCATCCGCATTGTTGATATAGAGCGCATCAATTGATTCAGATCCCGTGACATAATAAATATCATTAAAACAGTCACCATTGATATCCCCGGCTGCAGCGCCTCCGCTGAAGTTAAGACGCTGCATATTTTTAATATTATAAATATCAGGCGCTATGGAATGAGAAGCATGTATACCACTAGAGTTAGTTACGTTGCTAAACTGAAAATGTTGTGGTGCTGATTCAGCTACCAGCTTGTGGTGGTTTAATTTTATGTCGGTATTACACTGCTTTTCGATGCTAGGGATTATCTTACCGGACTTTGGCCCGGATATTGTGTTTTGTTGCATTGTAACTGTCTTGAATTTTAGCGCTTTTGGTGGTGGCGCTGCAGATAATGATGGCTCTGAAAATTCTGCAACCAGTCGCATAATGTCAGGACTTTCTTCATTGCTGTCGGGTATCCACTGCTGTAAACAGGATGTAGATTCCAGGCAAGGATCTGTCAGTGCAGTTAAAAACTCTATCAGGTTTGAAAGCTCATCGTCGTTTACCTGGATACCTTCTGCTAATAGACTTAGTTTTTCCTGTTGAGCAATTTTTAGCTTTTCAAGCGACTTCCTTGTTAATTGACGGGCATTATTATATACGGAGGCGGTATATCTTAGTTGCGGGTTTTCATTAAATGAAAAGTTATAGTTATGTATGGCTTTGTCTGGATCAATGTGATGTAAAATAATATTTTTTAAATCTACGTAAGCGCCTGTGTGACCATAAGGAGCAGTATGTTCTATATTTAGTAAAGAAGGGGTACGAAAACCGTATCGATCCTCTTCTCGCTGGCTGACGCCACGACGGCCAAAATCCTGCTGGTTGGCGCGTTTACCCCGGCCAAATTGTATCATCGCGATATTGTGGTATTTCTCATCGGTAAAAGTGGGAGGCTGATGGCAGGCCACACAACCTGCACCGCCCTCTTCTGCCGGCTTGAAAAAAAGCAGTGCGCCCTGCTTTTGTTTCTCGCTTAATGCTGATTTATCACCTTTGACATATTTATACCAATTGTTATTAATCAGCAGTTGTGAACGCTGGTAAGCTGCTAACGCATTCTGTATGTTCTCAAAAGTAATAAGATCTGTCTGAGTTGCAGTTGGTTGCTTGAAGGCTAAACGAAAAAGTTGTAGCCATTTATTGTGGCTTAGCTCAAAATTTTGACCATTAAGCCTTTGTACGATGGCCTGGCGAACATCGTCATTGGTTTTGCCCTGTGCAAAAGAATAACCTCTCATTTCTTCGTTGGATGTAACCGGGAATCGAGTTTGAGTGGCCAGTAAGCTGGTGCCCGCAGCAGTATCGACCTGAGCAAAACGGCTATCAGGACTTCTATAAACAGGCTGTAGCTTATTATTGTGACCTTGTGAATCTACAAAAACACGCCCATCAGCGAACAGGGCTTGCTGGTATAACACGCTATTAAAAGTGGTTGGAGAATGTCTTGCCACATTAGGTGCACCGTCAGCCTTCGGGTCTTCAGATTGCTGCCAGTCATGCCAGCGACCGGGACCTAACAATTCCGCTCTATAGGCAGCCTCGCCAACAGGTAAGCTGAGTTTATCACCACCAGCCAGTAGAGGATGGTGACAGCTTGCACAGGCAACATCAAAATTACCACTGAGTGATTTGCTGAAAAAAAGCTCCATACCTAGTTTTTCAAGAGCCTTGTCACGTTGGCTGTTTACAGCATCGATATCTGGGATGAGTCGATTGATCGTATAATTAGAGAGTTCCCGTTGCAAAGCACTTTCTGTGTTATCTGGCGAAGTTATGCCACCGGGGTTGTCGCAGGACGAGACTAACAGGCAAACTAAAATTATTAAAGAATACAGTTTTAAAATAGGCACGAGAATTCATGTTGCAGGTGCAACCACTGATTTAATTCACAAGAGTATTGGATTTGGTGTTTTATATCCAAGTGTTTCTATTGTCGTTCTGATATTCAGGCGAGATACCCCAGGTCTTAGACTCTCCGTAAGCCGTCATACAATAGCAGGTGGAGTAGATGCAAGTTGCTCAAAAAACCAGAGCAACCACTTGATATAAGCCTCTTCCGTCCGGATGGTAATGATGGCAACGGAGAACCTCTCCAGGAATCAATCCATCAGACCAGATAGGCTTCAGATGCAGTTACATTGAAATAGTTCGTAGTGTTCCCATTGAAACTTTCAACAATAATTGATGCGCTGTAAAGCCTGTTTGGCCAGACAGTATATCTATTTTCCTACATTTCAGATCAGGTTTAACAGCGGTAAAGCAACCAAATATTAAATTCTTTATAAATAAAGATCACCTTATATGTTTACAATGTTTTAAAGAAACGATCCTTTCTCGGCAGGTAATAATTATCATAATTTAAAGACAGCACGACATTTCGGGATCGTCCTACAATTTCTGCACGAGGCACCAGGCCAATCACTCTAGAGTCTGCGCTTCGGTCCCGGTTATCACCGAGTGCCAGGTAAAATCCTGATGGTATGTTAACGGGTTCAAAGCTGGCAAACCTGCCATCAGATTCATGGTGTATACGAACACTATGTTCCAACCCTAACAGGTTTTCTGTTACGTCCAAAAACTCAGGTGTTGCTGAATCAACCGAATAAGTTAGTGGTTTTTGATTGATTAAAACTACATTATTTAACATGGAAACAGTATCTCCAGGTACACCAACAACTCTTTTAACAAGACGTTTATCCGATTTTTCAGAATCAAAGATAATGATATCTCCACTTTGCGGATTTGACAGTTGCAGCAATGAAATATGAGAAAATGGAACTCTCAGGTCATAAGCCATCTTGTTTACGAAAATTCTATCCCCTTCCAGGATAGTAGGTTTCATTGAACCTGTCGGAACCGTGTTCCAGTCAGCTATAACACTACGAAACACAAACATTAACAATATAAATAGAAAGAACGATTTATTGTTCTTCCAGAAACGCGATAAGGATTGATTCAACTGACTGTCTCCTGCTATCTTAAACATGGTGAATAATTTTTTATGTCCATTCCATAAGACTAAAAGAATTTTTAATAATTCAATTTAACAACTAAAAGCAGGTCAATCCAATGATAAAACGTCGCATTTTTAGTATCTCAGGAATCATTTCTTTAGTTATGCTACTGACATTTCAACAACCAGCTACCGCTGGCATGGTTGGAACTTTAAGTTTACAACCTGAATATCAACTCCAGTCAGATTTGCTAACCCTTCGACAGAACATACAAAACCAGTTAGTCGAACTCGGGGTAGAACCACAACAGGCAAAAATACGAGTTGTGAATATGAGCGATACTCAAATAAACGAGATTTCTCAGCGTATAAAGGAAATACCTGCAGGAGCCAGTTTTGGCGGTATTGTGCTCACTGTCTTTATCATCTTCGTAATTACAGATGTAATAGGAGCCACGGATATATTCCCATTCATACATCCAGTTAAATAACTTAACAGATATGCCTGTGCGCAAATCCGGCCATAAATTGATGGTCGGGTTAGTATTAATATTTATATTACCAGCCTGTTCATCCATTCCACAAACCATTCAACTAAGTAAATCAGCACCCCTGATTCCACCGGTAAAAGAGTTAGCATCGGTACCATTCTATGCTCAGCGTGACTATCAATGTGGTCCTGCTGCCTTAGCAACGATTATTAATTTTTATAACCAACAAACAACGGTAGAAGAGCTAATTCCCCTGGTTTATATCCCGCAATTAAAGGGATCATTACAGGTAGAAATGATCGCTGCCTCCAGACGTTTTAACCGTCTTGCGATATTACAGGATGGTCAACTTGAATCTATTTTAAAAGAAGTTGCCGGTGGCAACCCTGTGCTGGTCATGCAAAACCTGGGATTTGAATCTTATCCGTTCTGGCACTATGCGGTGGTGGTTGGCTATGACCTTAAAAAGCAGCAAATCATTTTACGATCTGGTGAAATTAAACGTCACATACGACCATTTTCTGTTTTTGAAAGAACCTGGAAACGATCAGGATTCTGGTCAGTCGTGATGGTTCCGCCGGGTCTCATGCCCGTTACGGCAACTGAAGTAAACTATACCAAAGCAGCCATAAATTATGAGACCGGTTCTGCCGCAATAGACAGTATACAGGTTTACCAAACGGGATTAGATCGATGGCCAAATAACTTTATTTTACTGATGGGGTTGGGAAATTCAGCTTTTGCCGAAAAAAACTTCACCCTGGCTGAAAAGGCATTTTTACGTGCAACCACTTTACAGCCGGAAACAGCTGAAAGCTGGAATAATCTGTCGTATGCTTTATTGTTACAGGGAAAAAGAAACCAGGCGCTTGATGCCATAAATCAGGCACTACAGTTAGCACCCGAAAATAAGGAATTCATCAGCAGTAAACAGGATATTATGAATTATCGTTAAAGTTTGGAGACTGCATTTACATAAACTGGTTGATACTCTGCAACAAAACCAGAAGTACTCAGGAAGTTGATTAATTTATGACTATGTTTTTCAATTTGATCGACAGAGTCATGCCCTGCACCTTCAATTTCCAGTAAAGAAATTAACGAGCCGGGACATTGTTTTAATATGGCACGGGCATCTTCAATGGGTACAGTACTGTCATTTTTTCCATGTATCAATAAAATGGGGCAGCTTATTTTACATACCGTATTAAGGGGAGCTATAGCGTAAAATTTATGCCCGATTACCCATTCGATATAACGGAATATTAACTGGATGATTAACCCCGGTATATGAAGTTTTTTTAAATACCTGCGCATCATACACTCCGGATGAGCAAATGCAGATACACTAATTACTGCATCAATATCGCTTCGATTTGATGCTTCCAGTAAAGCAGCTGCTGCACCTACCGAATGTCCCAGTAAGGCAATTTTATTGACTCGATCAGGGTAATGCAGTTTCAACCAGTTTATCGAAAAGCCTAAATCTTCAGCAAAGCGAGGCATAGAGGAAAAGGAATCTGATTCACTGTTTCCGTGATTTCTGGCATCGACCAGCAAAACGTTAATTCCTGAACGATAAAACGGTGCGGCAATGGGTATCATCAGTTCAGCATTCCCTCCCCATCCATGTATTATAACAATGGACTCAGTAGAATTCTCAACGGCTAATAACCACCCAGACAGTTTTTTTCCAGATATTGCAGGTATCTCGACCTGGATAAAATCCATGCCAATATCACCCGGATTTCCTTTCTCTCTATTTCTGGGTGCTCGGAAACCTAAATGCACAACCGTCAGAATAAGGCTGGCAAGAATCAATATAGTGGTTAATAAAAAATACAGGAAAACCAATTTCAGTTACTCTTCTTTCGATGAATTTCAGACTCAAACACCAGGGGAAACTATCACTATTTTTAATTCAATAAGAAACTTCCAATAATCAAGTCGAAACATAGTAATGATTACTTCAGACTCCCAGTAATGGTAAGTGTTTTATCCGATGATAAATTAGTGAAAGAGAAATACAATGTTTTAAGCTATCTACAGGCAGTTCATCAGAGAGCTCAAATACTATGGCCCGATTGCCATCAAATTTCAATTGACCTGTATACAGTTCCTTAAAGGTATCCAGCAGGGTCGTTTTACAATGGAAATACATAGCATATTGGTCAGTGGTTGATTTTGGTGTACCTAACCTGATTGTACTTCCAGTTTTAGTCACATAAGCCACTTCTCCCCATTTCAGGGTTTCTTCAATATCATCGACGGTTTCTATTTCAGATGCCGTGTCCAGAATTAGCTGGCGTAATAATAGTAATTTCCTCCTGATATCGACTGGATAAGAGTTAAATACTTTTTTTACTTCCATGGAATCAATTTTTTCCATAATAAACCAGCCAGTTTTTGTAATTAGAGTAATCCCCTCTTTCCTGTTACCTATACAGGGGCATTAAAATATATCAAAAAACGATTTTAATTTTAAAGATTTCTTACTGTTTTATAGATAGTAGACATCTTTTAATACTCTAGTGATAAACTGAGTAAACAACAACAATTGCGTAATTTTTCATGACATTTGATATCAGCAAAATGTTATCGCCAGATGTTTACAGTCATCCGGTCGATAACATTAAATTGATCGAAACACATGCTTCCTGGGTGGTACTAACCGGTGAGTATGCCTACAAAATTAAAAAACCTGTCAATTTTGGTTTTCTTGATTTTTCAACACTGCAAAAAAGACACAAATTTTGTAATCAGGAGCTAGTTCTTAATCGCCGACTGACCAGCAATATCTACCTTGATATAGTTGGCATTTCAATCCATCAGCAGTCTTTGCGTATTAATCAGGGTGAGACCATAGAATACGCTATCAAAATGCAGCAGTTTGATCAATCTGCCCAGCTCGATAATATGCTGGTGGCTAACCAGCTCAACCTGACCCATATGCATGCAATCGCTCAACTTATTGCAGGCTTTCATCAGCGCACTAACGTGGCTGCAAAAAATTTAGATTTCGGTGAACCCGATATAGTTAATGATCCCGTTATCGAAAATTTCTCACAGATCAAGGAGCATCTTGACAGTAGTTTTTATGATAAAACTCTAGACTCATTGCAGGCATGGAGTGAATCCGAATACTCGACTTTAAAGCCCGTTCTTATCCAACGAAAACAGCATGGATTTATTCGTGATTGTCATGGTGATATGCATTTACGTAACCTGATATGGCTGGGTGATAAATCCAGAATAGAGTCAGGCAAAGGTCCGATGGCTTTCGACTGTATTGAATTTAATGACTATTTTCGCTGGATAGATGTTATTAACGAAGTAGCTTTTCTGATGATGGATTTACAGCAAAAGCAACAAAACCAGCTGGCTAATCGGTTTATTAACAGTTATCTCGAACAGACCGGGGACTACGCAGGACTTGCGGTATTATCTTACTATCTTAATTACCGCGCGATGGTAAGAGCAAAAGTAGCAGTACTTCAACTTAATCAGGCAGCCGATAAAAATGTACATAACCTGTTAACTGAAGAATTCGAATCTTATATCGCACTCGCTAAAAATTATACCTTACCCAAAACAGGCAAGTTAATTATCATGCGCGGGGTTTCTGCTTCGGGCAAAAGCACTGTTTCTCAACAAATTGTGGATGATTATGGGGTTATAAGAATCCGTTCTGATGTAGAAAGAAAACGCAGCTTTGAGGCGACTGAAGCAATAAATACCCCGAATAAAATCAACAATGGGCTATATGATGAAAAAGTATCGGAGTTAACTTACGAAAAGTTACTGCAACTGGCATCTCAAATTATTATCGCTGGTTTTAGTGTCATAGTTGATGCAGCCTTTCTAAAACAAAATCAACGTAAAGCGTTTCAGGATCTTGCTGATAAGCTTCAATGCCCTTATATCATCTTTGAATTAACGGCTCCGGATGATGTTTTACGTAAAAGAATCAGGGAAAGGAAAAATGATGTATCAGATGCGGACTTGCAGGTACTTGAGTATCAACTGTCACACTGGCAACCGCTGTTAAAAAATGAAATGAAATTTTCTTCTACGGTCAATACGGATGACGAACAGGATATACAGAAATTATTCGGAAAATTAACGTCTTAACTTGTTAAAAAAGAAATTATCAGTCCTGCCACAACAGGCAGGACTGAACAGCCTATCTAAAAATTTTAGAAATTCATTTCAACAGTTTGTGATTTACCGCGTGCTGCAGACGCAACATAGTCGGGTATTTCATCGAAGTTAAGGTACTTGTAAATTTCAGCACCCATACTGTCAATTTTTCCGGCATATTCCATGTATTCTTCTACCGTCGGCAGTTTACCCAAAACGGCTGAAATGGCGGCCAGTTCGGCGGATGCCAGGAATACATCAGCCCCCTGCCCTAATCGATTCGGAAAATTTCGGGTAGAAGTAGACACAGCTGTAGAGTTAGCGGCAATTCTGGCCTGGTTACCCATACATAACGAACAACCTGGCATTTCAGTCCTGGCACCGGAGGCAGCATAGATATTATAAATTCCCTCGTCCATTAATTGCTGCTCATCCATCTTGGTTGGAGGTGCTATCCATAGGCGAGTCGGAATAACGCCTCCTGAAAATTCAAGTAATTTAGCAGCCGCACGAAAATGACCAATATTGGTCATACAGGAACCGATAAATACTTCATCAATTTTGCGACCGGCTACTTCTGACAAAGGCTTAACATCATCTGGATCATTTGGGCAGGCCAGTAACGGTTCTTTAATTTCTGACATGTTAATTTCGATGACTTCGGCATATTCGGCATCTTCATCGGCAGTCATCAATGTTGGATTCGCCAGCCATTCTTCCATACCACGAACACGTCTTTCCAGTGTTCGTACATCTTCATAACCGTTATCGATCATCCAGCGCATCATAATGACATTTGAACGCAGGTACTCTGCTACCGATTCTTCAGACAGGGCAATTGTACAGCCTCCTGCTGAACGTTCAGCAGAAGCATCCGATAATTCAAACGCCTGCTCTACCTTTAAATCGGGTAATCCCTGAATTTCCAGAATTCGACCATTATAAACATTCTTTTTACCTTTCTTTTCTATGGTCAATAAACCACGCTTAAGAGCTTCATAAGGTATGGCATTCACCATATCACGTAAGGTAATGCCGGGTTGCATTTCCCCGGTAAATTTAACCAGTACAGATTCCGGCATATCCAGTGGTATTACTCCAAGTGCTGCACCAAAAGCCACCAGACCGGAACCGGCAGGAAAGGAAATACCTAAAGGGAAACGGGTGTGTGAATCGCCACCAGTACCGACCTGATCGGGTAATAGCATTCTGTTTAACCAGGAGTGGATAATGCCATCTCCAGGGCGCAATGAAACACCACCACGGGTTTCAATAAAATCCGGCAGCGTATGCTGAGTGCTGACATCAACAGGTTTGGGATATGCCGCCGTGTGACAGAATGACTGCATCACCAGGTCAGCTGAAAAACCGAGGCAAGCCAGTTCCTTCAGTTCATCGCGAGTCATCGGGCCGGTTGTATCCTGCGAACCGACTGTGCTCATGCGCGGTTCACAATAGGTACCAGGGCGTATACCCTCTACACCACAGGCTTTACCCACCATTTTTTGTGCCAGAGTAAAACCTTTATCACTGCTTTCAGGATCTGCAGGTCGACGGAATACTTCACTGGAACCAAGTCCCAGTGTTTCACGTGCTCGTTCAGTGAGTGTACGACCTATGATCAGAGGAATACGTCCACCAGCCTGCGCTTCATCCAGTAATACTTCAGTCTTTAAACTAAATTCCGTGATTACATCACCGGCTTCACTCAGCACTTTACCTTCATAAGGCTTCAGGATAATGACATCACCCATGTTTAAATCATCAACCGGACATTCAACAGCTAAAGCGCCTGAATCTTCCAGTGTATTAAAAAATATCGGTGCTATTTTGCTTCCAATAACCACACCACCCTGACGCTTGTTAGGTACAAACGGAATATCATCACCCGTTGCCCATAACACAGAGTTTGTGGCAGATTTTCGGGATGAACCGGTACCAACAACATCTCCTACATAAGCAACCTGGTTACCTTTCTGTTTTAATTCAATAATTTGTGCGTTGGCATCGGTAATACCTTCACGCGGATTTTTTAGCATGGCCAGAGCATGGAAAGGAATATCGGGACGTGACCAGGCGTCCTGTGCGGGTGATAAATCATCGGTATTAGTTTCACCGGTAACCTTGAATACAGTCAGTTTAATTTCTTCGGGAACCTTATCTTTACGGGTAAACCAGTCGGCATCGGCCCAGGATTGTAGAACATTTTTAGCATGTTGATTACCTGCTGCAGCCTTTTCACTGACATCATGAAATGCATCGAAAATTAACAGTGTGTATTTAAGCTGCTCGGCTGCAAGTGATCCAAGTTCAGAATCGTCCAGTAATTCGATTAAGGGCTGGATGTTATATCCTCCCATCATAGTACCGAGTAACTCGACTGCCCGTTGTTTGCTGAGCAAAGGTGATTCTGCTTCACCTTTGGTAACCGCCGCCAGAAAACCTGCTTTAACATAGGCGGCTTCATCTACTCCCGGGGGGATACGGTTTGTCAGTAGATCCAGCAGAGTTTCTTCATCACCAGCTGTCGGATTTTTCAGGAGTTCAACCAGTGCAGCCACCTGCTCTGCATTTAAAGGTAAGGGGGGAATTCCCTGAGTGGCACGTTGTTCTACGTGTTCATTATAGGCTTTTAACATGGAGATCCTCGAATAGTTAAATCTTACCGATTACAGTGAAAAGAAGTGTATTGCCCGAAAATAATAAAATTCAGGTAAATAGGCCAGGTAGTTTAGTCTAAGCAACCAGCCATGTTAAGCGGGAAGCTTCAATGCACAATATTGAACTCTACAATGATTAATTATATACACGTCATGTAAATAGTGATATCGATGCTTGAGTAATAATTCCTCGTGCCATAAAAATCTTGACCTGCAAGATAAATTGTCCAGTTATATGATTGCGGTTATGCAACATTGGTTTCACTACCCGGACAAATTTCATCAAAGCTATTAGATGACAAAATTTCCAGAAAACTGCGTGCCTGTGGAGTTAAAAATTTACCCTTGCGTATGACCGCACCGTAAACCTGTTTTGGAAAGTATTTTGACATTGATGTTGCATATATTTTCTCTTTTCCGGTCAGGCACAGACAGCTGACGATAGAAATACCCATACCTTCTTCGACATATTTTTTAATCACTTCCCAACCCCCCTACTTCCATCGAAACCTTGTAGGGCGTGTCATTTTCACTAAATATTTTATCAACCTTACGCCAGGTAGAAAGCTCCCTGGGTGGCAGAATCAGTCCATATGGTGAAAGATCCTTCAGGCTTATATCTTTTTTTCCAGCCAACGGATGATCCAGAGGCGTTATGAGTACAGGTTCATACTCAAACAGGGGTTCAAACACCATATTATCACTATCAGCAGCCATAGTACCTACGGCAAAATCAACATTATCAGATTTCAGCAATACACGTCCAACCTTGCCGGTATTGTTGGAAATTTTGACATGAACTCCAGGGTTTAGCTCTTTAAAACGATGGATATATTTTGGTAACAGATACATACATGCAGTATGTCCGGCGGTAATATGCAATTCACCCGATTCCAGTCGTCCAGATAGGTTATTAAAATTTTTCGTCAGGTTATCAATACCATTCAGTAATGGTTTAGACAACTCATACAATATTTTCCCATCAGGTGTCAGGTTGATGACAGGACCACGCCGTTCGAAAACCTGCACGCAGAGTTCCCGTTCCAGTGCTCGTACCTGTAAAGAAACAGTGGGTTGAGACAGGAAAAGCTCTTCTCCTGCTTTTGAAATACTTTTAGTTTCTACCGCTTTACAAAAAGCGCGTAATTGTTTTAATCGGTTTTGCTTATAACATGGGGGTGAAACACTCATTAGTTTATGCCTTTAATTCGTTTAGTAGCATTATCTTTATTTATGTCAGTATAACGTTTATTCATTTATTTTGTCTGATTGCTGTTAAAGCCTATATGCTCATGATGAGATAGAAACAGTTCTATTTCATTACAAGTGAAGCGGGTAATTTTAAATCGGTTAGGAATCAGTAACTTACGCTACCCGCCATTATGAAATTACGAGTTCAGGGGTAAGTATCAGGCCAGGCTATTACTTTACCAGTGAAAAACAAACAGTCACTTTCAATCCCCTTCCGGGTTCAGATTCTTCCATTTTGAAACTAGCATTGAGTAATTCGACGACACGTATGACAATGGATAAACCGATACCACAACCGGGAGTATGGTGGTTTTCAACACGGTAAAAGCGTTGTAATACCTGTTCACGTTCAGCAGCCGGAATGCCAGGGCCGTTATCCTTGATAACCAGACAGGCTTTATTTTCTATTTTAGAAAGAAAGACTTCAATTGTTCCTCCCTGCTGCGTATAGGAAACAGCGTTATTTAACAGGTTTCTAACAAGCGCCCTTAAAGAGGTATCTTCAGCATAGATCATTAAATCTTCGTTTTCACTGACAGAGATATCTATATCTTTCTTGTGTGATAAAGGTACCAGCATAGCAACTTCATCAATAACAAGCCTGGTCAAACATAAGGCTTGCAGGTTTTCACCAAAGCTTGCCGGTTCCAGTCTTGCCAGTGCCAGAATTTGATCGACCAGGTGGGTTGTCCGGTCTATCCCCAGTAATATCTGGGCAATAGAGTTTTTACGGTCTTTTTCATTATTTGCACTCTGCGCCAGTTCAGCGTGTATTTTAACCGCTGAAAGAGGTGTTCTTAACTCGTGTGCGGCATCTGAAGTTATTCTTTTTTCAACAGCTAAAGCTTTTTTCAAACGTGACAGCAACTGATTAAGCGCATTTGATATGGTTTTTATTTCTGTAGGAGTACTATCGTCAGAAACCGAGTCCAGTTTGTCAGCACCGCGTGTATCTATTTGACGGGCCAGATTTTGTAAAGTTGACAATCCCTGGTTGATAGCGAACCACATAGTTATAAATAAAGCAGGAATAAGTATGATAAAAAGTATGGAAAGATCAGAACTGATTTTACCTATCAAGTCATTACGTACATCGATGCGCTCTGCGGCAATACAGCGATAACGGCTATCCCGGCTGGTTAAGCTGAATATACGCCAGTCATTGTTAAGGAAATTTTTATTGGCAAAACCATTCTGTTGGCTAATCGCTGTTAATGGAACATTGGGTGACTTAAGAATCAGGTTACCGACATTATCCCATACCTGAAAACCTAGTTTGGTTTCATAGATGTGGCCCGAGTCTAACTCTTCCTCGACATCATTAGTCTCATCATCAATTATTGCTGAGGGTGTAAATAACTGGTTTTCATTCAAAAACTGTTGAATACTGGAATAGTCATTATTTTCAATATCCGCCTGCACCAGGCTCAAAATTAAACGGGCCGAACGTGCCAGCTGCGCATCAAATAATTCACGCGATTCATACTGTAAATCTTTATAGCCAAAAATTGCACCGCCACCCACTAATAGTAATGAAACTATTAATAAACGCAGCATTAAGTGATAGCGAATAGACATGGCTCAGGTATTAACCCTCTTTAGCGATTATGTAACCAACACCACGGACAGTTTTAATAAGCTCTGACCCAAATTTTTTTCGTAAGTGATGGATATGAACTTCAATCGTATTACTGCCAATTTCATCACCCCAGCTATACAGTTTTTGTTCGAGATATGATTTTGATAGAACCCTGCCAGCACTGGTAAGCAATTCTTCCAGTAAAGAAAATTCACGTCTGGATAATTCAATAATATTATCATCCAGTTTTACAGTATGTGCTGCCGGGTCTAACTGGATATTTTGATAACTGATAAATTGTTCACTTATACCACGTAAACGACGGGTTAATGCTCGAATTCGAGCACATAATTCTGCGAACTCAAATGGCTTTACCAGATAATCATCGGCTCCTGCATCCAGCCCTTCCACGCGGTCTTGCACCGCATCACGTGCTGTTAAAATTAACACTGGCAGTTTATTCCCCTTATTACGGGCCTGCCTCAAAACATCAAGACCACTCATTTTTGGTAATCCGACATCGAGAACCACGACATCGTACTCTGTATCCATCATGGCCAGCATGGCAGATTCACCATTTTTAACCCAGTCTACCGAGTATTTCTCGCGATGAAAACCGGCATGCAAACCCTCTCCCAGTAAAATATCATCTTCGACTAATAAAATTCTCACAACTCTTTCTCTAATGAATTTATAAGCAGTTTTTAAGTCTGATCTGGTTGAGACTTGTTAAATACAGAATGAATCCAGGGTCCCAGTAATTTATCGGCTATATCAAATGCCTGTTGACAATGATTTGAAATATTCATCAAAATCTGTTCACGACTTTGCACACAATTTGATTCACCAATCAGGTCACTACTGAATTTATGTATTAAATTTTTAATGACTTTTGCACTGTTTTCCAGGTGAAGCTGTACCGCCAGACTATTCCCCATAGTAAATGCCTGGCATGCAGTGCATTCACTGGTCGCCATTGAAATAGCGCCTGATGGTGGCGAGAATACATGAGCGTGCCACTGGAAGACGGTAAAATGAGGCGGCAAATCGATAAACCAGGGGTGGTTAGAAGCGGCAGGCAACAAATGAACATCATGCCAACCCACTTCAACGTTATCAGCCTGCCATACCCTTCCCCCTAAAGACTTACTTAATAATTGCGCCCCCAGGCATATGCCTAAAACTGGAATATTCTTTTCGGTAGCCCGTTGAATAAGGGTCATTTCCTGACACATCCATTCGGTAGGTTGATTGACATTACCCACCCCACCCATAAATATCAAGGCGCTGACCGTGTCAAGATTCATCGGAACCTGTTTGCCATCTTCAAGACATACCAGTTCGTAAGGATACCCAAATTGAATCAGCAGTTTTAAGATATAACCAGGTGGTTCACTGGTAGCATGACTAAATATTCTGATAGGTTTCATTTATAAAATATCAAATGAAGGCTTGGAAAAAATAGATAATAACATTAAAAATGAACAGTAAACCTTATCAATACTCATTTTTTATTTAGTAATTTTGAACGCAGTTGTAAAATAGAAAGTGTATCCATCGTTGTGCGTTTGATAAAATTATATTTAAGTACGGTATTCAATTTCAGAAAAGTATGATTAACATATTAACCACGTAATTGTAGAGAATTAAGGCATTAAAGGACAGGCGGATTCAACTCTGAAGTGCAACGCAGTTAATTCCAGATCTAGCGAACGAT
>ERZ890953.407-NODE-407-length-25328-cov-5.481185_pt1 | contig 25328 bp, 21 predicted proteins | sample MGYA00521264_ERZ890953 | MGnify/ENA primary metagenome ERZ890953 (study PRJEB32303, sample SAMEA104408629) | aquatic metagenome | biome: Brackish water; feature: Chemocline; material: water | place: Baltic Sea | collected 2014-10-26T21:54:00 | depth 200 m ...
CTTTCCTTAACAGTGCAGCTAGGTTAAGTTGCACTTATGAGTTGAATTCGGGCTATTATTTCTAGTTGGTTTTTTTTCAATGGCAAATGCTATAGCCGACAATATTTCTATTGGGGTTTTAGCCTTTAACGGCAATCAACAGGCAATAGATCGTTGGCAACCTACAGCAGATTATCTTACCCGTAAAATTCCTGAAAACCAGTTTTCCATTATTCCGTTAACTCTGCAGGAATTTGAGCATGCCATTAATAAGGGCGAGCTCGATTTCATCCTGACCAACCCCGGGCATTATGTTCGTCTTGAGGTGAAATACGGGATAACCCGAATCGCCACTTTTCTCTCCGCGTATCACGACAGAACGCTAAAAAAATTCAGTGCGGTTATTTTTACCCGAAAAGATACTGATATTTTTTCGCTGAAAGATCTGCGGAAACATGAATTGGCGGCTGTCAGTAAAGGTGCTTTTGGTGGTTTTCAACTGGCACAGGATGCCCTGTTATCAGAAAAAATTGATGTGTTTGAAGATATGCAGGTGAAATGGTTAGGTTTTCCGCATGCCGATATCGTCAGGGCCGTGGTTGAAGGAAAAGCGGATGCAGGTATTGTGCGCAGTGGGGTACTGGAAAAAATGGTCGCTAATGGTCAGCTGGATCTTACCCAACTGCGTATTCTCGGGGCGAAGCAGACGACTGATTTTCCGTTCTTGCACAGCGTCGATTTATATCCGGAATGGCCTTTTTCCAAATTACCCGATACCGATATTAATCTGTCTAAAAAAGTCGCTATAAGCCTGTTTGAAATGACCAGCGATGATGAGGCGGCTATAAAATCTGCCGGCTCAGGCTGGACCATACCATTGAGTTACGAGTCTGTTCACCAGGTATTACGGCGTTTACAGGCTGATCCTTATCCTCCCTCACCGTTAGTGCTGTCTAAATTCTGGGAAGCTTATCAACAGTGGATTATCGCGACTATTTTACTCTTTCTAATCAGCTTAATGGCGCTGATTGGGTTATCCCGAACAAACCAGCGGCTTAAGGCTACGCAGCTCACCCTGCATGAACATCAGGGTTTGCTTGAAGAAACGGTTCAGCAACGTACCGACGAATTATTGCAGAGCAATCAGGATTTACAGGATGAAGTCTCTTCTCATATTAAGGCAGAGAGAACGCTAAGTGATGGCTGTGAATCATTGCAGTCTTTATACGGTGTGTTTATTCGAACCGACCTTGATCGTCAGCAAAAACTCAACTCGATAGTCGACCTGGTAAGGCAATATTTAGGCACTGAGTTTGCTTTGCTTTCCAGCGTGCATACCGGGCAGTTACAAATTTGCAGTTGTAGCCCTACCAATGCAGCTATTACGGTACCCCTGTCGGAAAAACTTTCTCAGCAATCGATTAATGAGAAGCAGATATTGTTGAGCCAGGAAGATGAGCAGTGGCGTAAATATATTGCCTGTCCTGTGTACATAGAAGGGGAATTGCATTGTCTGTTTGAATTTGCCAGTTCAAGTCAGTATCAGATCGAAAGTGGCCTTTCTTCAGAATTAAGCTTAAGTATCCTGAGCCTTATTTCCCAGTGGGTCGGTAATGAAACCATGTTACTTGAAAAGGAAAAACTATCGCATGATAAACAACATGATTTACATCAGCGGTTTAGCGAAATTACACCACGCGAGAAGCAGGTGTTAAATTTGCTGGTACAGGGTGAATCGACAAAGTTAATGGCACGTACATTAGGTATCAGTACTAAAACTATAGAAATGCATCGAGCTAACCTGCTGCGGAAAACAACCGCGAAATCCTCTACCGAACTCGTCCAACTTGCTGTTATTTCAGGGCTTTTTGACTGACCTAGTATTTTTACTAGGTCGCTGCTAGCAGTCTTCCTTATTGTCCCATCGTGTTTCTGCCTGCAAGGTATAGACACAATTCGTATAAACGAGGGGGACATTAATAATGAAAATAAAACAACTGATGATAATTGCTGTGGTTACCACAGGTTTATTGTTTGCAATAACCAGTTATGCCAAAAAAGATGATGCCGGAGAGGGGCATGATTACCGGACCTTTCACAGCAATGGGAAAATAGATTACGGCAATATTGGCGATTCATACAAAGCAGATCTGGTGATGTACCTGGCCGGTAACCAGTTTATGGCGATGCAGGAAGTCATTCAGGATTTCCAGAAAAAAAATCCGGATATTAAAAGCGTGTATGTGGAAACGATACCACCGGGACAAATCTTAAAAGGCCAGATACTCAAGCAGGGAATCATTAACGGCCAGCAGACAGCACAAAATCCGGATTTATTCGCCAGTGTCAATCTTGGCCACCTGAAGAAATTGAAAGGTGAATCTGTGATGAATGATTACATTATTTACACTCATAATAAGCTGGAATTAATGGTTGCCAAAGGAAACCCTAAGGCTATTAAAGGACCGCAGGACCTGGCGCGGGATGACATTGTTCAGTCACACCCTAATCCGCTGACCGAAGGTATCTTCAAGTTTTATGGTGCGCAGATGCTGAAGGATCTGGGGTTATATGAAAAAGTCACCGCAGGAAAAATGTGTAAAAGCTGCTGGGCTGTTGAGGGTAAAACCTGGTTTACCTCAAGACATCATCGCGAAACCCCGCAACGCATCGAAACCGGAGAAGCAGATACCGGTATCGTATGGACGACAGAAGTAAAACATGCACAGGCCGAAGGCCGAAAAATAGAAGGTGTTGAAATACCTGCTCCCTATAACATGGGACATAAAGTGGGGTATGCCATCGGTATGCTGAAAACAGCCAGAAACCCTTACAACGCTGCTCGTTACCTGTCTTATCTGGGCACACAGGAAGCTCAGACTATCTATGCCAAATATGGCTTTGTCAGTGCAACCACTGAAGACTTAAAGCTAAAACCTATACCTTAGGTTTTTACGCTCTTTCAAAAAACCTCAAAACACTTTCGTAAAGTGTTTTGAGGATTACTTCGCGTTAAATTTAAATAAACAAAAAACCAGTTGGAGAAAAATGATGAAAAAATTTTTAATGATAATGGCGTGCCTGCTTTCTTTCAGTATACAGGCATCACCGGATAGTAAACCATTTGCAGAAAAGAGAATTGTTCTACAAATCAGTGACCCTGACCCTTTTAAACAGACTTTAGTGCTAAATGTCGCGAATAACCTGATTAATCATTACGGTCAGGACAAGGTTGATATTGAAATTGTGGCATTTGGTCCCGGGTTACGTTTGCTGTTCAGGGAAAATGCAAATGTTGACCGTATCGACGGCCTGACTAACAGCGGGGTTCAGTTCAGCGCCTGCGAAAATACCATTAAAGGTATGACCAAACAATTGGGGCATGCGCCGCAACTTAATCCATCTGCGGTTCATGTTTCTGCCGGTGTGGTGCGCATCATTGATCTGGTGGGAGAGGGTTATCAATTAATCAAACCGTAATCAATATTGCAATTAAATTGAAAAACTCATTGAGTATTTTCAGGTTCAACTTATTAAAAAAGAATTTCCAGATAGAGGGGTTAATATGAAACATATCAAGGTATTTAAAACCACGATGATAGCGAGTGTCGTGATGAGCGGGCTGTCGGTTAGTTCTGCTTCACAGGCGGCAAACTGGTTAATGTTACAGGGTACAGAACCTGCAGCAGCGGCAGGTCGGGCCAAGGTCTGGGGTTTTATCCAGGCCCAGTACCAAAAAGACCAGAGTGATGCAGGTCCAACGCCGTCGGGTGAGGGTTATATTCCACCCAAACTGATTGGGCCAAATTTAAATTCACAGCAACAGTTTAATGTAAACCGGGCCAGGTTAGGTGTACGCGGTATTGGCATGCCACTGGATTCTAGAGTCAATTATTTCCTGTTAGCTGAGTTCGGAAATAATGGTATTACCGCACCGGGTGGCGGCGATGCTCATTTAACAGATGCCAGTATTACCATCAATACAGACGCAACGCGGATTCGAGCCGGTTTATTCAAAATCCCCGGGCCGGAAGAAACTCTGCAGGCCATCCATGTATTTGATTACATCAATTTCAGTGAAGTCAGTAATCAATTAATGCTGGAAAGGTTTCCTCAGTCTGTTGATACTTTTCAAGGTGCAACTGATACACCGGATGCCAGTATGGGGCAATATTCGCGCGCCCTGGGTGCTGTTCGCGATGTAGGCGTGCAATTGTTCGACAGTTTTCAATCGGCTGACTGGGATCATTCCTATGCCGTCATGCTGGGTAATGGTAACGGCTTAAATTTCGGTGATAACGATGACAACCTGGATACCTACCTGTACTGGTCTTCTGAAATGCAGTTCGGTGGAAAAGGACCTCGTGCAGAAGGCTTAAAATTGTTTGCCTGGAACCACAGTGGTAAACGTACCAATGCCTATAATAAAACTCAGGAACAGGATCGCAAGCGCTCTGGCGTTGGCGTCAAATACCTGCAAAAACCATTTCGTGCGACCTTTGAATATATGCAGGGAGACGGCATGATCTTCCAGGGCCAGCATCGCCCAACCATGGTATTCAATGATGAAGAAGCAGATGGCTATTATGTAGATTTTGGCTACTACATTCCGAACACTAACTGGGAGCTGGATCTGCGCATCGATTCCTACACGCGTGGAGAAAATTTTATTCATCCAGTTAACGCCACGCTGAATTCAGCGGCATCTGATGAGTCAACTTTTGATAAAACGACTATCGGCGCACAATATCATATCAATAAAAAGACCCGCATAAATATGGAATATTCAGACAGAAGCTTCGAATCTGATACTGCTACTGTTAATGCGCAACTTGAGGGTGTAGGCGCGCGCATGGCAGTTCAGTTGACACATATTTTTTAGTTTTTGTTTATGATTATTTCCTGAGTCCGTAGCTTCAGGTACTCATTAATTATCAATCTAGTAGGAGCCTAAGGGTTAGGTTTTTAAGGAGGGTTTATCCCTCCTTTTTTTTGCTTTTTTTACGGAAAAACTTTAATTATGAAATGACTGTAATATCAGTTTCAGCATTTGATTTGTTGATGGTGAATTGCAATTCGCAATACTCAGCGTTCAGGTCAACCGGTGTCGGATCATCTGAACAGTTACATCCGGCAATCAGGCTGGAATAAAAAATACCAGATGTGATTATAAGATGAGTGTCGTTTTCAGTTAGAGCATTGATCATTATCTGAAAATTATCTCTGGTGGCGTAACTACCCATTTGTAAAGCTGACTGTAGCAATAAAGCATCAACTGGTAGTGAATTTACTTCATTGATGAATACTGACTTAAAAGTATCAGTATTCCAGGCTTTTAATGATTTGTAAAAATAGAGCATTGGTTTTTCAGTTCGGGCTATGGATCAATCTTTAAATATGATAATTTATATTTTCATCTACCTATCATCATAAACTATGTCAGCTATTTTAGAGGCACAAAATCTCGTTAAATCTTATCCTGAAGTTATTGCTGTTGATGGCATTGGCTTTGCAGTGGAGGCCGGTAGCTGTTATGGCTTGCTAGGGCCGAATGGAGCAGGTAAAACAACCACGATGGAAATGCTGGAAGGTGTTATTCAACCGGATTCTGGCAAAATCCTGTATCAGGGAAAGGCAGTGGGTGTCAGTTTTAAACATGATATCGGGATTCAATTTCAATCGACTTCCTTGCTCGACTATCAAACCGTAATAGAAGCGCTGACTATGTTTGCTGCAATGTATGAAAAAACGGCAAATTTGCAGGAGTTAATAGAACTGTGCCATTTACAGGAATTTATCAACAGGGATACCCGTAAGCTTTCGGGCGGACAGAGGCAGCGCCTGTTACTGGCTATAGCGCTGGTCAATGACCCAACGCTAATTTTTCTGGATGAACCTACCACCGGACTTGATCCCCAGTCACGGAGAAATTTCTGGCACCTGATTGAGAGTATCAAACTGGCCGGTAAAACGATTATCCTGACCACACACTATATGGAAGAAGCTTACCGGCTATGTGATTATATCTCTATTGTCGATAAGGGTAAGATCATAATAGAAGGTAATCCGGATGCTTTGCTTAAACAGCATTTTGCGCCTACCGTTATCCGTTTGCCGCAAGCTGCGATATTAAATCCTGTTAATTTATCGGAGGATATTATACTTTTAGATGGTTTGTATGAGTTATTTACAGATGATGTTTCAGCTTCGATTGCTCGCCTTGAAAGCCAGGGTGTAGGGCTCGACGATTGTCAGATCAGTGCTCCTACTCTAGAAGACCTGTTTTTAAAGCTTACCGGCCACGCATTAAGAACCTGAGATAATAGTGATGAATTTAACAAGAATGATGGCATTGATGCGGGCCAGATTCCGTGAGTTCTACCGGGATAAAGCTTCCTGGTCGTGGAACCTGGCTATGCCGATTCTGATTATTGCTGGATTTGCCTTTATTTTCAGTGGTGATTCGAAAGACCTGTTTAAAGTGGCGGTACTACAAAGTGACAGTAAAGCTGATATCGCTTTTTTAAAGACAGATTATATTCGCTTTATCAGGGTTACCGAGCTGCAAGATGCGATTACCAGGGTACAGCGTCATCAGGTCGATATGCTGCTGGATTTAACAGCAACTCCGAGGTACTGGGTTAATGAATACTCGGCAAATGGTTATATGCTGGAAAAACTGTTTCGTGAATCTTTTACTATGGCACCATTAAATGTCCAGCGAGAAGTGGTCTCTGGTAAAGATATCCGCTATGTCGACTGGGTAATGCCCGGTGTACTGGCGATGAATATGTTATTTTCCTGCCTGTGGGGAGTCGGCTGGGTGGTGGTTAGATACCGTAAAAACGGTGTGCTGAGACGCTTGCAGGCAACGCCATTGACTGCTTTTGAATTTTTAAGTGCACAGGTGATTGCGCGTTTAATTATTGTGACAGTCGTGACCTTAATGGTTTTTGCAGGAGCCGATCTGGTGGTAGATTTTACCATGCGAGGTTCATATCTGGCCCTGTTTCTTGTTTTTTTCAGTGGTGCGGCCTGTTTCACCAGCATGGGATTGCTGGTAGCTACTCGACTTAAAACGGAAGAAGTAGCTGATGGTCTGCTAAGTTTGATGAGCTGGCCAATGATGATCATGTCCGGCGTGTGGTTTTCAATGGAAGGTACGCACCCGGTAGCACAATTTATTTCTCAACTGTTTCCGTTAACACACCTGGTGGATGCTTCAAGACGTATTATGATTGATGGTGCAGGAATAACCGGTGTTGCTTTTGAAATTGGTTTATTATGCAGTTTGACGCTGCTCCTTCTGTTTGTATCTTCAAAACTTTTCAGGTGGTCATAATTAAAATAATTGTTGTTTCTGATCGGAGGCGCAGCTGTTATTACTCACAGGCCAATAGACTATTCTGCTTCCCTGAAAAAATGATGGTTGAATAATACCAACCATCATTTTATAGGAGAAGTTAGGGTGAAAACTTCAACATACGCTAATTGGGGTTAACGTATGTTAATTATTATAGTGTAGAAACATTAAATGAAACTTAAAATTTTAATTTATCGGCCATAAATAAGGGCTTTTTTAAGCAGTTTTCCATTGCTATTTCTGTTTGTAACTTCAAGGCTTTTAAGTAGTCCTGATGTTGTCAATAATTTCCAGTGGACTGCAAGAAGTTTCAGCTGCTGGTTACTAAATGATATTGGCTGTAAAAACGATTACCACCTGCCTTTTTAGCCTGGTACATAGCTTTATCTGCAAGAGATATTAAACTATCAGTTGTACTACCACATTCAGGAAAAACGGCTATTCCTATGGATAAATTCACCACCTTATTTTTTGGTGCCTCCATCGGGTTTTGAGATTCAGCCAGTATTCTGCTGGCGATATCTTCAATCTCTACGATTGAATTGCAGGCTGGCAAGAAAATAATGAACTCATCACCGGAGAATCGACCTAAAATATCACAGTCTCGAATACTATCCCTTAATCTTAGTGATAACTCTACCAGCACAGCATCTCCTGCAGCGTGCCCATAGTTATCATTAATGTCCTTAAAGTGGTCGATATCAATGAACATGCAACCGACTAATTCCTGTTTTCTGTTGGCCAGGGCCAGCATTTTCTGGGCTGATTCTAAAACCAGTTTTCTATTTGGCAGTTGAGTCAATTCATCATGCATGGCGATATAACTTAACGTTCTCTCGGCCTCCTTTCTATGATAGACCTCTGACTGTAACTGCAGATTAGCTTCTGTCAGCAACTCCAGTGCTTCTTCTGTTTGCTTATGTGACTCATGTAACTTTTGTTCAGCTTGTTTGAATTCGGTAATATCCTCTACCATTCCGTCGATTGAGATAACATTATTATCTGTATTCAACACAGAATGTGATGACACACGAATAGTTTTTTGTGGTCCTTCAGGGTGAATGAACTGCATTTCATGCTGGAAAAAAGAATCTCCAAATTTAACCATTCTGAAAACAATATCTTCGGCAACTTCAATCGAGCCAGGTAACCAGTTAACCGAGTTTTGCCATAACTTTCCGATTACCTCTTTTTCTGAAATACCAAACATGACAAATACACTTTTAGAAACATAAGTCAGTTCACCCGAAATAAGGTGATTATAAAAAACAAATTTATCGCCCATATCTTCAACCAGCCGGTCATATATTTGTTCATAATCTATTGCCGACTTATGTTGTTCTTTTTTGTTTTTGCCGGAGTTCGGGGTGTTTTCAGAATTATGTGGAGTGATATTTGTGTTTCCACTAACCTGTTTTAATAAGGATTGGTTGTCAGAGATATAATTATTTTTAGCGTTAACTGGCATGCTATATTCCTGGTATATATAAAACAGAAAATAAGTTTAACAGAAGGCAGAATGAACAGAAAGTAACCTGAATTAGCCCTGAATATCCATTTTAGATAGTCTTAAATATATTAAACTATAGTTAGTTCTTACCCCGATAAATTTCGAGTTCTGCAGCTTTGGTTTCATTGCTGGGACCTTCCACGATTAATACATCACCGGCCATCAACAAAGTATCAGGATCCGGGAGGTCGCTACGTATACCGTTTCTGACCAGTGCGATGCCTGCAATGTTCTGATTAAACTCAAAACTGTTAATAGCTCTGCCGATAGAAGGAGAGCCATCAAGAACTTCGATACTATGTAAGTGGTGAAAGTATTCCGGATGTTGATAATCTTCCTGACTATGGAAAAATGCGCGCACGCGAGAATAGTGATTGCTACGTGCCTGTTCGATCATGTCATCTACGGTGGTTTTTTCCAGTCCCAGATGAGTCAGAGCATGCCAGGCTAACATCATGCTGGATTCGACGGTATCCGGTACCACATCGGTTGCACCGGTTTCCAGCAACTCTTCGAGATGCAAATCATCGCGGGTTCTAACGATGATAGGTATATCCTTGCGCAGCTGTTTGGCAGTGCGTGTAATGTGGTGGCTTATATTAAAATCGTGGAACGTGATGACGATAGCCCTGGCATGATCTATACCTGCAAGTTGTAACACCTCCGGGTGACTACTGTCTCCATAATACACTGGTTCTCCGGCATCCCAGTTTTCATTAATAAGCTCCGGATCTAGTTCCAGCGCCAGAAAAGGAATATTGGCCTGCTTTAAAAATTGTGAAAGGTTTTGCCCGGTACGGCCAAAACCACAAATGATGACGTGGTTGGAAACATGATCTGCGGCTTTTTCAATATGGGTCTCATTCTGTTTTTGCTGAGCCTGATAATCGGGACTCAGGGTTTTGGCTATTTGTTCGTTATAGCGAATGATCATTGGAGAGATTGCCATGCTAATGACAATGGCAGCGATTATGGGCTGGCTGACTTCCAGTGTTAATAGACCGCTGCTTAAACCTACACCTAATAAAGCAAAACCAAATTCACTGCCCTGTCCCAACGAAATACCGGAGCGGATAGCAACACCTGTTTGACTGGCCGACAGCCGGGTTATCAGGGTTACCGCCAGGCCTTTTCCCAGCATCAGGCCCAAAGTTAGCACCAGCACGGCTATGGGTTCGTTGAGTAGAATTTGCCAGTTAAACTGGGTGCCTACCGAGATGAAAAAAAGCCCCATCAGGACATCTTTAAAAGGTCGTATTTCAGTCTGTACCTGATGTTGGTATTCGGTTTCGGCCAGCATGATACCGGCCAGGAAAGCACCCATTGCCAGGGATAATCCGAGCTGGAATGTCAGCCACGCGGCAAGAAGTGTGATCAGTAATATAAAAAGAGTAAATAATTCTGATGAATAGGTTGAAGAGACCCAGTGTGTAATGGGACGAATAAGGTAGGTTCCCACCACGTAGATAATACCAAATGCAAAAGTACCTTTGAGTAAGGCCAGACTTATGGGGATAAATAAACCACCTGCGTCCGGTTGAGCGAAAATAGGGATAAGAACCAGAAATGGTACTACGGCTAAATCCTGAAATAACAGCACGCCGAGTGCAATATGGCCATGCCGGCTGTGTAATTCGTGTTGTTCAGTGAGTTGTTTGACAACGATAGCGGTGGACGATAAAGCCAGTGCCCCGCCGACAGCAAATGCCGCCTGCCATGACATACCCAGCCACATAGCTATTCCCAGCGTGCTGAAGGTTGAGACAAAAACCTGTGCAAAACCAATGCCGAAAACGATGCTTTTCATCGACATAAGTTTCGGGATAGATACTTCCAGTCCTATCGTAAATAATAGAAAAACCACGCCGATTTCGGCTATCTGTTCGATAGCCGTGGAATGTGGAATCCAGCCCAGGGTGTGATGACCTGCCAGCATACCTACCAGTAAATAACCCAGCACAGATGGCAGGTTGATCTTGCGAAAAACAGCCACACTGACAACCGAGAAAAATAACAGGATGAGTACCTGGTTAAGTGAATCAAAATCATGCATCAGCTATTTTCTCAGTTGGTAAAACTTATCGTATGCAGTGTCATTTAAAGTTAAAAGATGTTCACCACGAAGCCACGAAGAACACGAAGGTAAATTTATTGTAGGGTAGTAAGTTTTTCCAAATGATGGCAATAATTAATTTATCTAATTACCTTTAACTTTGCTTGTTTTTCTTCGTGTGCTTCGTGCCTTCGTGGTGCAAATTTTTTAAAACCCTCTGAGTACAATTTACTTTTTTAACAAATCTTTAATTGAAACACTGTTTTCAACGACCGGACTGGCCGCTTCCTTTATCTGGAAAAATTTAAACCCATTTAACATGGCTGATATTTGTGCGCCATTCCCCTTAACATCATGCAGCACGGAAAAAGCGATATGTGCGAGGGTGAAATAAAGAATGATAGCGGCAAAAAATGCATGCAGCTCAGGCATGGATACACCCAGCAGAAACAGGTAATTGCCTATAAAATACCCGCTAATGGTGGTGAGTATCATGATAATAATTAACAGTAGATAAATGGGTTGCCAGAGCGGGTTAAAAGCATACCAGTCGGGGCAGGGTAGTCTGCCTAACGATGCATAAAATTTGATTGTCTGGATGACGATATGGCGTTGTTCTTTAGTCGGGATCAGTAACCGCCAGTGACCGGAACCGGGTGTGAATAACAGATAAGTACGATAGGCCAGAAGCAGTGAAAGCGCCTGTCCCACCATGATATGCCAGTCTAACCAGGCTATGGCATCAACATCGGAATGCTGTACCAGCCAGGCACTGACCAGCAGGAAAACTGCTGCCCCTGCTATTAACCAGTGGGTGATACGCTGTGCTGTAGAAAATACCGCTACACGTTTGATTTCGTTCGACATAATGACTCTTGATGAAAATTAAAATAGTTTACGAGTATTTAATGTAGATCAGCCATAGAACTGATAATGATTTACCAGCCACCGCCACCTCCGCCGCCGCCTCCACCGCCCGAAGAGCCTCCCCCCGACGAACCGGATGATGAGCCGGGTGGGGTGGACGAGGAACTGATTGCTGAATTGAGATTATTTGATAACGAGTCAGAAAAATCGGTAAAACTTTCATAGTTGTTATGATGGTATAAACCGATGGGTGTGAAATCCTGTTGCACCAGGCCGGCAGCAATGGAGCGTTCCAGTTTTTGCGACCAGGCATGGTCGACACCCAGGGCTATGGCAAAAGGCAGGAACTGCTGATAGATATCACTATTGAATACAGGTTGTCTGGAAAGTTGAATTTCATCTTGTTCTGCAACATTCAGGTAAAGTTTAAAACTTTCAATTTTATCCAGCAGTTTACGCCCTGCGAGGGTAGGGGCTTTCAGCCATTGTTCAAACAACAGGTTGAGCGCTACTAACAGATAAAAGCTTAAAACTACTGGCACTGAGATAACCTCGAACAGGTCATTAAACTGTGATACCTGGTCTTTAGCAATAAACAGGGCTATGCCGGGTATGAAAAGGTATGTCGCTATTTTAACAGGTGTTAGAGATTTCCCTCTTTTCATGTAGGCTTTGAAAAGGATGACTATGATGACAAATGGGAATAGCGAAAATAATCCGGCCGCTATGGTTGAGGATTTTATAGATTCATCGGGTATGGACTGTACGGCAGCAATTAAAGTCGCCAGGCTGATCAATATGCCGGGGAGAAAGAATTTTTTATTCGTTCTGAAATGCAGCTTTTCGTAATCTTCACGTAACGATGTTTCGTGCTTTTTAATTGCCGAGCTGAGTCTGGAGTGTTCGGCATTGGTCAGTCGGAACTGATCAGAATTTCCAAACAGATGAATTAATATGGTTTCTTCACCTGCTGCAAGATCGGTTGACCTGTTTTTAAGTTTTTGCAGGGTGAATTTCTCATCTTTATCCTGATCAATGCTGATAAACCCCTTTACGGCCAGGTTGACCAGGGCAGCAGTAAAGCAGCTTTTATCATATTTCATCTGGCTGATGAAACGGGTAGAAGCGGGTGAGAAACCCCCGGGTGCCTGGTAAAGTGGCAGAATAATGCCTTTTTGCGGATCTTTTCCGACCTTTAACCAGACCACAACATAATATAAAAGTACCAATGCCAAACCTGCCGCTGCAATCAGGCCGTGTTTGTTATCATCGATAAATGCCTGTCGTTGCTGTTCAGCACCGGGTTCCTTGATAATACCTTTCGGCCAGTTAACGACAATGCTCAAACCCTCCAGAGGCTCGAGCGTTTGCGTGGTTTCAAAGTAAAACTGACTACTCTGCTCGATATGATGGGTTAGAAATTGCTGAGTTGAACCTTTTAAGCCGGTGTAACCCGTCAAATTGATTTTAGTACTGTCGACCAGTGAGGGTAATGTGACTGTGGCGGAAGCCTGTTGTATCGGAAAGTTCCAGCCATTGCCTGTCACATTGAAATACAGTTCATCATAGTCTGTATAAAAGCCCAGTTGGCGTGAGGTGACGTATTTAATTTGATAAGTGTAATCTGCGGGCGGCAGAATTGTATCTTTATTGCCGATATAAATTCGAATGCCATTAGCCAGTTTTTGCGTATGATGATCTTCATTAAATCCGTCACGTTTAACTGAAAGCAGGTCAAAGCCGACTCTGCTAAAGTTACCCAGTTCATCTTTATACAGGGTAGGGAAGTCACGGTAGATACCGCGTTTGATCTGCTCATTCTCGGCCCGGACCTGAATGGTTTCGGTGATATATAGTTGGCCATCCTGTTGAATGTCGATATCACTATGATACGACGAGATGATTTCTGTTGCAGACAGATTCAGTGAAAAGGTCAGGCTGATAATGATGAGTAAAAGGTGTATCGGTTTCATGCTTCAGGCTCTTGCATTTCAAAGTAATCAGCAGGTTTAAAGTTAAATAAACGTGCGACGATTAAATCGGGAAAGGTTTCGATGCGTGTATTCAGGTTGTTCACCGCACCATTAAAGTAGCGACGGGCAAAATGAATATCCTGTTCAATAGTAGATATTTCCTGTTGCAGGTCAAGATAGCTCTGATTGGTCTTCAGTTCCGGGTAGTCTTCAGCCAGCGCATAAACGGAAAACAGAGAGCCTGATAATTTATTTTCCAGCTGACTGCGAGTATTCACATCCTGCTGTTTTCCCGCCTGGCTGCGCAACTCTATGACAGCCTGTAAAGTCGCCTGTTCATAACCGGCATATTGTTTAATCGCCTCAACCAGTTTAGGAATCAGGTCATGACGCCTTTTTAATTGCACATCAATATCACTCCAGCCGGACAAAACTCGATGTTTATCGGTGATCAGTTTGTTATAACTGACAATTAAAAAAACAATAATCAGTAGCAGCAGTGTTATTGAAGACCAGAGCATAAAAATAACGTTTTATCCTTTTAAATACCCTGACGTGTAAGTCTTAGGATGAGGGTGGTTTTTTAAATCAGGTCAGATAATTATGTTCAATACCCAACACTTGCTGACTTTCAACAAGAATATAGTCGAGGAATGTTCTGGCCACCAGAGAAAGTTTTTTACCTTTTAAATGCACTACATACCAGCGTCGTTTCAGCGGAAAATCGTTGACATCCAGTATTGTTAGTTTTTTGGCGGCAAGCTCCAGTTGTATGGCGTGACGGGATAATACGGCCATTCCCAGTCCTGCCATTGCTCCCTGCTTGATAGCCTCACTGCTGCTTAGCTCCATATAGGGTTCAATACTGAGCCCGTTATCAGTCAGTAAATTATCAAATACCATGCGGGTTCCAGAACCTGACTCCCTTCCCAGGAAGCGTTCGCGTGATAATTCCTCAAGTGTTATATTTGATTTCCCCGCTAAAGGATGATTGGGCGGAGCAACCACTTCGAGTATGTTATTAAGGAAAGGGTAAGTCTCCAGGTTGTGTTTATCCTCCGGTATTTGTCCCATGACGACAAAGTCATCATCGTTATTCATCAAACGATTGATCACTCGTTCACGGTTGGTGAAAGTTAAGCTGGGTTCAACTTCAGGGTATGCTTTTAAAAAAGTGCCCAGTAAATGAGGCATAAAATATTTAGTAGTAGTAACGACCGCTAAATGAAGCGGACCTTTGACGCTGCCCTCCAGCGTCTCCAGTGAAATTTTTAAATCCTTCACTCTTTGCAGTATATCTTTGCTTGCCTGATACATGATATCGCCGGCAGCGGTAAGGAATATTTTTTTGCCTACCTGGTCGAACAGGGGTAATCCTGCCTGGCTTTCCAGTCGTTTTATTTGAATAGAAACAGCAGGTTGAGTTAAATGCAGTTCTTCTGCTGCCCGGGTATAACTGCTGTTTCTGGTTACTGCTTCAAACAGTTTTAGTTGCTGTAAGGTTAGGTGCATGGGTTAATCCATAAACAGTTGAGTCAAATGCAGTTCTTCTGCTGCACGGGTATAGCTGCTGTTTCTGGTTACTTCTTCAACCAGTTTTAGTTTTTGTAAAGTTAGCATGGGTTAATACATAAACAAATGTAAATGCAATTTATAACAAATTGTAATTTTTATAAATGATTTTACGTGGTTATAGTGCTCACCCATACCGAGATAGCCGGTTGAAAAACCGATGCTAACAGGGTGAAAAGTTTCATTTTTGGGACTTGAGATGACTATGTCTTAAGTCAGATTATAAAGCTACTTTAAAAAATAGGGGCTGCTTTTTTGGCAGTCTGAAATTAAGCGAGCTTCGGCTCATATTTAAACTGATAGAGGTGAAATGCAATGGCAAAAACCTATAGCGCTGGTGTAAAAGAATACCGCGAAACTTACTGGATGCCGGATTATACTCCGAAAGATACCGACATTCTGGCCTGTTTTAAAATCACTCCACAGGACGGCGTTCCGCGTGAAGAAGTTGCAGCAGCGGTTGCCGCAGAATCTTCAACTGGTACCTGGACGACTGTGTGGACTGACCTGTTAACAGATCTGGATTACTACAAGGGTCGTTGTTATGCGATCGAAGACGTTCCCGGTGATGATACCTGTTTTTACGCGTTTGTTGCTTACCCTATCGATCTGTTCGAAGAAGGTTCAGTGGTAAACATCCTGACTTCTCTGGTTGGTAACGTATTTGGTTTTAAAGCCCTGCGTGCACTTCGTTTAGAAGATATCCGCTTCCCGGTTGCTTATGTAATGACCTGTAATGGACCACCTCAGGGTATCCAGGTTGAGCGTGACATTCTGAACAAATACGGACGTCCTCTGTTAGGTTGTACTATTAAGCCTAAACTGGGTCTGTCTGCCAAGAACTACGGACGCGCCTGTTATGAAGGTCTGCGTGGCGGACTGGATTTCACGAAAGATGACGAGAACGTTAACTCACAGCCTTTTATGCGTTGGAGACATCGTTTTGACTTCGTTATGGAAGCTATCCATAAAGCAGAAGCTGAAACTGGCGAGCGCAAAGGTCACTACCTGAACGTTACTGCACCAACTGCTGATGAAATGATGCGTCGTGCTGAATATGCTAAAGAAATCGGCGCGCCGATCATCATGCATGACTACCTGACTGGTGGCCTGTCGGCTAATACTCAGCTGGCTCAATGGTGTCAGAACAACGGTATGCTGTTGCACATTCACCGTGCTATGCACGCGGTTCTTGACCGCAACCCGCACCACGGTATTCACTTCCGCGTATTAACTAAAATTTTACGTCTGTCTGGTGGTGATCACCTGCACTCAGGAACTGTTGTTGGTAAGCTGGAAGGCGATCGTGATGCAACTCTGGGCTGGATCGACATCATGCGTGATTCATTCATCAAAGAAGATCGTTCACGCGGTATCTTCTTTGATCAGGACTGGGGTTCAATGCCTGGTGTTATGCCTGTTGCTTCCGGTGGTATTCACGTATGGCACATGCCTGCGCTGGTTAGCATCTTTGGTGATGATTCCTGTCTGCAGTTTGGTGGCGGTACATTAGGCCATCCATGGGGCAATGCAGCAGGTGCTGCAGCTAACCGTGTTGCGGTTGAGGCCTGTGTTGAAGCCCGTAACATGGGAGTTGAGCTGGAAAAAGAAGGTAAGGATATTCTTACTAAAGCAGCTGCTCATAGCCCGGAACTGAAGATTGCCATGGAAACATGGAAAGAGATCAAATTTGAATTTGATACGGTAGACAAAATCGACGTAGCCCACAAATAAGCGGCGTCCTTTACCGTGATACCGCGTTAGTTGCGGTTCTGCGTTGCTCACGTATTGCATATACGCTGCGCTACTCGAACCGCAACTGCCTTGTCTCACGGCAAAATACCTGCTTCTTTGAATATCATTAATTTTAGATTGGAGTAAATCACATGAGTGATGTACAAGATTACAATTCAAGCCTGAGCGATGCCGCTCAGAGCCGTAAATATGAAACTTTTTCTTACCTGCCACCGTTAAGTGCTGAATCCGCTCGCGCTCAAATTCAGTACATCGTGGACAAAGGCTGGAACCCTGGTATTGAACACACAGAACCAGAAAATGCTATCAGCAACTACTGGTATATGTGGAAACTGCCTATGTTCGGTGAAACTGACGTAGACGTTATCATGGCTGAAATTGAAGCCTGTCATAAGGCGCATCCGAACAATCATGTTCGTCTGATGGGTTTTGATAACTTTGCTCAGTCTGCCGGTACAGCAATGGTTGTACACCGTGGTATTTCTGTATAACAGGCGCGATATATCAACATGTAGTTAATTCGAGCCCCTGTGTGAAATCTTCGGGCAGGGGCTCTTATCTAGTTGCAGTTAGTTCTCATGTTGATGCGATTTAGTGTGCAGTAGAGCGGCCTGTTCATTACACTGGGATGTACTTTTTAACAACTTTAAGGTTTAAACCATGAGCAGACCGGATAAATATATAGGAATAGACAACGAAGTTAATGGTGGTATGACCACAATTGGCAAAATTATTCGTGATGCCTGGGTTTTCGGGCTGATTGAAGAGACAGAAACCTGTAAAGGATGGAATTTTGCCGGTGTCGATGCATTACTGGATAAAGTCAATAAAGAGTGGGATAAGTATGGTTGCCTGGTGAGCCAGTTGCCGCCTGAACTTTTTGAGAAGCATCAGCGGATTCATGATAAAGCCATTGCTGAGGCACGTGCTGCAGGCTGGTCGGGAGAAGCAGAGACCGATGATGAAAAATAGCATGTAATTGCTCAGTTTTTATCTCTAAAGTAATCGTGTTTGTTGAGTCAACAGGGTTACCTTATAAATGAAAACTTCTGATTAACAGTTAAACAAACGAGAGAACCCACCATGTCTGTTACTGAAAACGTTGTAGATGTCGAACAATATAAAATTACTGAAGAACCTTACTATGAGCCTGTAGGCAACGAGTTAGCGTTATACACGTCGGCCTATGCTGTGCGTATGCCGATGATGATCAAGGGTCCTACCGGTTGTGGTAAGTCTCGATTTGTTGAACACATGGCCTGGAAACTGGGCAAACCGCTAATTACGGCGGCATGTAATGAAGACATGACCGCATCTGATCTGGTGGGTCGATTTTTACTCGATAAAGACGGAACCAAATGGCAGGATGGCCCGTTAACGACTGCAGCCAGAATCGGCGCTATCTGTTACCTGGATGAAATTGTTGAAGCGCGTCAGGATACCACGGTTGTTATTCACCCGTTGACTGACCACCGTCGCAGTCTGCCATTAGATAAAAAAGGCGAACTGATCAAGGCGCACCCTGACTTCCAGCTGGTTATTTCGTATAACCCCGGCTATCAAAGCTTAATGAAAGATCTGAAGCAATCGACCAAGCAACGTTTTGGTGGTATGGATTTCGATTACCCTGAAGAAAAAATAGAAATTAATATCGTTGCAAGAGAATCTGGTGTCGACGTGGCAACTGCAGAAAAGCTGGTGCATATCGCACAACGGGCACGTAACCTGAAAGGTCACGGCCTGGACGAAGGTATTTCTACCCGTCTACTGGTTTATTCGGGTCAGTTGATTGCCGAAGGCGTTGAGCCTCTGGCAGCTTGCAGTATGACTATGGTGACACCGTTAACGGATGATCCTGATATGCGCGATACACTAAATGCTGCGGTAGAAACATTCTTCGGTTAAACCATTACCTGGTTAAACTATTCGTTTATCAGCAGGACATATTATGTCGATAAAACTTGAAGACTACGAAGAGTTCCTGAGTAAGGCTGCTCCCGAAATTCGGGATGTATTGAATAGTACCTTTCAGGAAGCTTCGCGTGTAATGTCACCTGCAGGCTTGCAGGAATATATGGATGGTGCCAAAAGCCTGTGTAATCTGGGGCGTGGTTCCGGTGTGGTCATTTCCTATTTGCAGGAAATGCCTCTTGTGGCTAAAGAATGTGGAGAAGACGTAGTTGGTGACTGCATCACAGCGGCACTTAAACTGTCTTCAATGACCTCCGGTGAAGTAGTGGCTTTGCTATTCGGTAGTATGCCTAGCGCAGCGCGTAACCTGGGTGATGCGGAGCTTTTTCGCGGATATTTAACCCTGATACATCAACTGGCCTCGACTGCCTCGCGTGGTGTGCGGCCGATGCTAAATCATATCGATGAGCTTCTTTCAAAATTAACTCTGAGTGGTCTGCGTCGCTGGGCTAATTTTGGTGCTCAGGCGTATCGTCGTGATTTTAATAATCTGACATCCTACTTTAACCTGGAGTCTGCCGACAGTCGTGCGATGCTACAGAAAGAGCGTCGTGGCATTCTGTTTATTAAAACCCAGCGTAAACTCAATTTTTACCTGCGCGCACTGTGGGGAAGGGACTTCTTTTTACGTCCGACCGGTGCGGATTTTGCGGATTTTCGTCCCTTCATTGAGCACAGAGTGTTACATTTGCCGGATGCACTGGATGATTATGGTGACGTAGCCGGGCTTGAAGTTTATCGCGCCACAGCCGCGCACATGGCAGCGCACATGGTTTATTCCACGGCGCCAATTTCTGCCGAGGGTCTGAGTCCTGCGCAAATGTTTTTTATTGGTTTGATAGAGGATGCTCGAGTTGAATATAAAGCGATCAGAGAGTTTCCAGGCCTAAAGAAACTCTGGCGTCTATTGATGGAAGTTCCCGGTGAAGAAGCACCGGAGCATCCGACCATGCCGATTCTTGAGCAGTTCTCGTTAATGTTGCTGGATGATACAGCGATTTCAGATGATGCTGAATTGAACGTTTTTGCGCAGAAATTTCATGACGAAATCGAACAGCAACAGGATGATAACAATTTCTGCTGGCATCTTGGACTGGAAGTATTCAACCTGTTTTCAGCTCGAAAGGAAGTGCCTAGCTTACGTATTCTGGAACGCATCGATATACCATATCGTGATGATAATCGTTATGTATGGGAATTCGAAGAATTTAGCTGGGATGTGCAAGAAGAGTATGTGCCAGCCAGTCAGCGTCAGGTTAGAAAACAGGTCAGCGTGATTGAAATGGCGAATGAAGTGGATTGCGAACTGGCCGGTGATGATGCTCAGGAAATCTGGACCTGTTCAACTAATATGCGTCCGTATGAAGATGATCTGACCGATGGTCAGGTTAGCTTTAATGATATGTGGGGTAAGGAACCTGTCTCTGATCCTTTTCATTATCAGGAATGGGATTACCAGATTCAATTACATCGACCCGACTGGGCCACAATTTACGAACGTCGTCCGAGCAGGGGTGACCCGCAGGATATTTATGACATTATCACCGAATACCGACCTGTGGCGCATCGTATCCGCCAGATCATTGACCTGTTGACGCCGGAAGGCGTTCAGCGAGTGCGTAATATGGAAGATGGTGATGAAGTCGATATTAATGCTGCAATCGATGCGATGATAGCGATACGCATGGGTGAGCAACCGAATACCCGTATAACGATGCGCAATGTGTTAAAAAGTCGTGACCTGTCGGTGGTACTTTTACTTGATTTATCTGAATCAACTAATGAAAAAATGCAGGGCTCTGATAAAACCGTATTACAGTTAACGCGTGAAGCTGCCACGTTGGTATCCACTGCTATCGAAGGCATAGGTGACCCGTTTGCAGTGCACGGGTTTGCATCCGACGGACGTCATGATGTGCAATATCATCGTTTCAAGGATTTTAACCAGCATTTCGATGATGACGCGAAGTCTCATCTGGCGGGCATGAAAGGTGGCTTGTCTACACGTATGGGTGCCGCGCTCCGCCATGCAGGTCACCACCTGTTAAAACAGCAGGAAAAACGCAAACTGATTTTACTGGTGACTGATGGCGAACCGGCCGATATCGATGAGCGTGATCCGCAGCATCTGCGTCACGATACGAAGAAGGCAGTGGAAGAACTGTATTCGACAGGTGTATTGACTTATTGCCTGACGCTGGATCCGAATGCAGATGATTATGTGAAGCGAATTTTCGGGCAGAATAATTACACGATCATCGATAATGTGGATCGCCTGCCGGAACAGTTACCTACACTGTTTGCCAGTTTAACGGGTTAGCCGACAGGACTGGCAGGTAAGCATGAGCCGAGTTTTGACGACAGGTCTGTTAATCGGCTAGTGGAGCTGATGCAACAGGAACTGGAAACAAAATTGGCAACTATCCGACCGGATAAAATAATTTAAAGCCTGGAGGGGATTGGAGATGGCACTGGTAAATATGCGCGATATGCTACATCACGCTTATGATAATAATTATGCAGTGGGTGCCTTTGATCTCGTTAGCCTGGATTTTCTGGAAGCCGTTGTTGATGCCGCTGAAAGTTGCAGAGCCCCGGTCATTCTGAGTATTGCGGAACCCCACTTCAGCCATTTTGATTTTGAACTGATAATGCCTGCTGTTGAGGCAGCGGCCAAACGGGCTTCCATTCCGGTAGCTATCCAGCTCGATCATGGCAGCAGCCTTGAGTCGGCTATTAAAGCTATTAATCTGGGCTGTAATGGACTGATGCTGGATGCTTCTGATAGCGAGTTACGTGAAAATGTAAGAGTAACCCGTTCAGTTGTTGAAATGGCGCATAGTTGCGGGGTTCCAGTGGTTGGTGAGTTGGGTTATGTAGCAGGTTATGAAGGAGAGGGTGCTGAATTACATCCCGGAGCGACTTTGCTGACCGTTCCGGCCGAAGCCAAAAGTTATGTAGAGCAAACCGGAGTAGACTTTCTGGCAGTGTCTATCGGTACAGTTCAGGGGCGACAAAAGGGACGAGCTAAACTAGATTTTCAGCGCCTGAAGAAGCTCAACGAAGCAGTCAATATTCCGCTGGTTATTCATGGTGGTAGTGGTTTAAATGATGAGCAGTTTCGAAAATTACCGACCATGGGTGTAGTAAAGATTAATTACTATACGGCTTTATCTGATGTGGCTGCCAGGGCTATGCGCACAGAATGTAAAAATAATTCTGCAGGTAGTTTCACGGATCTGAAAAAAGGGGTTAAAGAAGCGATTTGCGCTGAAGTGCAACGCTGCCTAAAACTGTGGGGTAGTGCTGGTCGTGCGGCAGAAGTGCTTGCCCAGTGTGCTCCCTGGTCAGTTGTGGAACAACTGATAATCCACAATGTGTACCACATGGATGATGTTCAGCTCGGGCGTTTAATGTCTGAAAGCCGGGCTTTATTGACAGCAATCCCGGGTGTGCGAGAAGTTTTCAGTGGAGATGCTCTGCGTGAAGATGATAAATATAAATTTTGCTGGGTGATACGTTTCGCCAATAAGACAGTGATTGATAGTTTTACTCAGCACCCTGACTTTTTAAATTTCAGCAAAAAACTGTTCAAGTCTTATGCCTGTGAATCAGTCACCATCAATTATCAGGAAAATCCCAGAATCACTGGACTGGGACATAGTTAATACCAAATTTTTCTTGAACATGGATCAGTAAATGGTGAGTTGAATTTTACTGGCCTGTTCGAGCACATAATCACGAAATTTTTCAGCCAGAGGTGACAGCCGTTTATCTTTACGTTGCACCAGATACCAGGAGCGACGTAACGGGAAACCTTCTGCATCAATAATTTTTAGACGCCCTTCTTTCAGCTCATGTTCGAGTGTATGAATCGATGCTACTCCCAGCCCTAGACCTGTTTCTACCGACTGCTTAATCGCATCATTGCTATTCATTTCCATATTGGTGTTGAGTACTCTATTATGCTCAATAAAAAACCTTTCCATGGCCAGTCGTGTGCCTGATCCAGACTCTCTAACTACAAAGCCATGTTCCAGTAACTGATTGACGGTGGCTATTTCGTTTTGTAATGCCAACGGGTGTCTGGGCGAAGCAATAACTACCAGCGGATTATCCATGAACGGAATGGTGTTAATGTTGAGGTTTTCCGGAGGTTGACCCATTAATACGATATCGGTTTCATTGTTCTCCAGCTGTTCGATAATACCTTCACGGTTGGTCACATCAAAGCTGATGTGTAATTCAGGGTTTAACTCTTTAAAAGATGCCAGTAACTTGGTGGCTATGGCCGAGACAGTGGATGCAACCACCAGATTAAGTCGACCCTGGTGGCCTTCGGTAATCTGTTTTAAATGCTGATCTGTCTGTTCGATTTGCTGAAGGATATTTCTGCTTAATAACAACATTTCATGACCTGCATCAGTTGGCTGTATTTTTCGACCGTGTTTGCTTAGTAACGGTGTTCCTACAACCGCCTCTAACTGTTTGATTTGCATAGAAACAGCGGGTTGAGTCAGATGTAAGGTCTTTGCGGCCAGGGTAAAGCTCTGTTGAGTCGAGACCTCCAGAAAGACCTTAAGCTGCCTGATAGTAATATTCATTTTCGAATTACCTACCCAATAGTAATATTTGTTGTTCTATTATAAGGTTTTACTTATGTAAATCATCAAAAACTATGAATAGGCTTTATAGAAGCAAAAGACTATATTGCCGGCTTGTTTTAAAGCCGACCTTTTTTATAGGGCTATTCAGATGACTAAATTTGGTAGGTCTGGTTGGGTTAAACGAACGATTTTGAGTGAAAACACTTGTTATTAACTAACTAATTGAGGAGATCTACAATGGATCAGTCCGCACGTTACGCAGACCTAAGCCTGGATGAAGACGAGCTATTAAAAGCTGGTGGTCACATCTTAGTTGCTTACACTATGACACCTATGCCTGGTTTTGGCGGTTATCTTGAAACTGCAGCTCACTTTGCTGCTGAATCATCAACGGGTACAAACGTTGAAGTTTCTACAACTGATGACTTCACTAAAGACCTGGATGCAATGGTTTACGAGATTGATGAAGCTAAAGGCATCATGAAAATCGCTTACCCTTGTGGTTTGTTTGACCGTAATATCATTGACGGTCGCGCAATGGTTGTCTCATTCCTGACTCTTGCTATTGGTAATAACCAGGGCATGGGTGATGTTAAATGTGCACAAATGGTCGATTTTCATGTTCCTAAGCAAATGCTTGATATTTTTGATGGTCCTTCCATGGATATCACTGACCTGTGGAATATCCTGGGTCGTTCACGTACTGATGGTGGTTACATCGCTGGTACTATCATCAAGCCCAAACTTGGTCTTCGTCCCAAGCCTTTCGCAGAAGCTGCATACCAGTTCTGGTTAGGTGGCGATTTCATCAAGAATGATGAACCTCAAGGTAACCAGATTTACGCTCGCATGAAAGACGTAACTCCTCTGGTTGCAGACTCTATGAGACGTGCCCAGGACGAAACTGGCGAAGCCAAAATCTTCTCTGCAAACATTACTGCTGACGATCACCACGAAATGTGTGCTCGTGCTGACTACATTCTGGAAACTTTTGCTGAGAATGCTCATCACGTTGCTTTCCTGGTTGACGGTTATGTTGGCGGTCCTGGAATGGTTACAACTGCGCGTCGTAACTACCCTGGTCAATACCTGCATTATCATCGTGCTGGCCACGGTGCGATTACTTCACCATCTTCAGTACGTGGTTACACAGCATTTGTTCTGGCTAAACTTTCACGTCTTATGGGTTCTTCTGGTATTCACGTAGGCACAATGGGCTACGGTAAAATGGAAGGCGGAGCTGATGACAGAAACATTGCATACATGATCGAACGTGACAGTGCTGATGGTCCTTTCTATCATCAGGAATGGTTCGGAATGAAGCCTACTACGCCAATTATCTCTGGTGGTATGAATGCACTACGTCTTCCTGGCTTCTTTGAGAACCTGGGTCACGGCAACGTAATCAACACTTCTGGTGGTGGATCATACGGTCATATCGATTCACCTGCGGCTGGCGCTAAATCTTTACGCCAGGCATTTGAATGCTGGACAGCTGGTGCTGATCCAATCGAATTTGCTAAAGAGCATAACGAATTTGCTCGTGCATTCGAATCTTTCCCAGGTGATGCTGATAAGCTTTATCCTAACTGGAGAGAAAAATTGGGTGTTCATAAATAAGAAATTCGTTAACGAATTCTTAATTGGAACAACCAAAAGGAACCTCTGCCTTCGGGCA
>ERZ890953.408-NODE-408-length-25300-cov-5.703030_pt1 | contig 25300 bp, 15 predicted proteins | sample MGYA00521264_ERZ890953 | MGnify/ENA primary metagenome ERZ890953 (study PRJEB32303, sample SAMEA104408629) | aquatic metagenome | biome: Brackish water; feature: Chemocline; material: water | place: Baltic Sea | collected 2014-10-26T21:54:00 | depth 200 m ...
CAATTAATTAGCCGATGTCTTTTTCAATCTTTATCACTTCTCTTTGAACCTGGAAAACGCAGTTGCAACGGCGGCGCTGGGGAATATGATGATTTTGCACAAAGTTGGTACAGCGGTGGCTGAGTGGGATGTTCGGGAGAATGATTTTCTAACCAGATTCACTCAGGTTTAGTCGCTAACCAGCACTAAATCGATATGATTGGTTGATTCAATGCTTTTTTTTGATAAAGTGGATCAATACTCCCGAGTCGGCTTAAAAATACAATGAAAAAAAAGCTGTTCATCTCTTATGCCCACGAAGATAGCGATGTGCTAGAAGCACTGGAATCGCATCTGAATAGCATCAGTAAGCGCGAGTCATATCAGGGCTTTCTTGATGTCTTCATCGATAAGCGCAAGATCAATGCGGGTTTCCGATGGGACAGCGTAATCGAGGAAGCACTGGAAAACGCTGACGGTTACGTGTTCCTGGTCAGTCGTCATGCGATGGAATCGGAATTCATCAGCAACCAGGAATTGCCCTGCATAGCGTTTCGGCACACGCAAAAGAAATGTCCCATCTACATATTCCGTGTCAGCGCGTATTCATACGAGGATGAAGCCATATTGATTGAGGGCACAGGGGAAAGCTTAAAGCTGGGACTTTTGCAGCATGTAGGGCCGTGGTTGAACGAAGATCAAAGCTGGTACCGGAGCCTCGAATCAGGTGTCGCAGAAGAGGCCCTGATGAAGGCCGCCACTGACATCTGTGACGGCATGTTCAAGCTGACGCAAGGGGAAGCTGAGGACGAACGAAACGAAGCATCATCGCCCACTCCCCCACATACCGACATTGAGAAACCCAGAACACCGAAGAAAACCACCAAGCCCGTACTCGACAATTATCTCGCCTTCATAGACCGAACACAGGTCGTCAATCCATTAGAAGCTCAGGTGAACGGTAATATCATGGTCGCGGTTTCGGCTACTGGAACCGTCACTGACTGGTTCGAAGGACTGGCCATGCGTCTGTGCTTTGATCGGATACCTGGAGTAATTAGCAGCGACGGTGAATCTGCGGTGTCGCTAAAGCAGTCGGAATACAAGATTTTCAAGATCAACTGGCCGAACGAAGAAAACACAACCCCTGTACGAGAAAGCGCCCTGTGGTCACCGTTGCTAGAGAAGAATGGGGTCACTGTATCGTCGGATCACGCTACCAACATGCAAGGGCTGTGGAGTAAACTCAGCCGCCTGCTGAACGGTGGTCGTCGGGTGGTTATACACTATTTTATTTCCACCCGTAGCTCTGACCTGAAAAAGGATCTGGATCTCGCAGAATTGCTGGCCAGGCAATGGCAACAATTTTTCGAAAAAGTCGATAAACAGCTGTCCGGCCGGATGCTGTTGCTTTTTTCCGTTAATGACGATTTCGAAGGTAAGCCCGGCTTCTTGCCCTGGAGCAAAAAGCCACTCAGTGCAGACAGGTTGATGGACAAGATCGCCTCGGTGCTGGGAAAATCTCTGGGGGGTGCAAATAGCGAACAGGGATGCTGTGCGCTACAGGGAGGCAGGCTGAAAAAAATCGAGTTCCCGGATATCGATGTCAACTGGCGCGATAGCATCAAGGCCACCGGTTTCGATGAAAATGACATTGCCACCTTTTTGGCTGTGGTGGAGAATAAGATTCCGCCTGAGGGTATTTCGCTGTATGAATTGCGTCGGGAGTTGAAGCAGGATAGCGAAGTCAAAAAGCTGTTTAAAATTACATGAAGCAACCAATAATCAGGAGAGCCACATGACTAAAGCCGATAGTACGATAAGCAACAACCGTTTGTTCAGCGGTCGCGGTGATAGCCAGACAAACAACTACCATGAGTTGCCGGTCATAGACCCGGGCAAGTTGACTTCGCCACAACACTATCTTGCCAGTGAAGGACTGGCGGCCGCGGTCGAAACCGCGTTGACGCTGGGCATGCCGCTATTGCTGACCGGAGAGCCGGGTTGCGGCAAGAGCCAACTGGCCTACCGCATTGCCTGGGAACTTGGTTTTCCCGGTCACCCGTCGAGCGAAAACAGAGGGCACATCCGCAATCCGATCCGTTTCCAGGTCAAGTCGACTACCGAATCGCGCGACCTGTTCTATAATTTCGACACGGTAGGGCGTTTCCACGCCGCACAAAACACCCAGTTCGACCCTGCCGCAGTATCGCCGGAAAGATACATTACCTATCAGGGGCTTGGCCTCGCAATACTACGTGCCAAGGGGCGCAAGGGACTGTATGAGATTAACACCGAGCGACCTATTCTGAGTGAACGTCAGATGAGCCAGCTCAACGATGAACCGGAACGCGCCATCGTGCTGCTGGACGAGATTGACAAAGCTCCGCGCGACGTGCCCAACGATATCCTCAACGAAATCGAGTCACTGGAGTTCATGGTGCCGGAACTGGAGCTGACCGACCCGATCCGTATCGAAGAACAGGAGAATCCATATCGGCCGGTTGTCATCATCACCAGTAATTCCGAGCGCGACCTGCCGGAGGCCTTTTTGCGCCGTTGCGTCTACTATCATGTCGAGTTCCCGCCTTTTGTCAGCGATAGTGACGATGAAATCAGTGTCGAAAGCATCGTCATCAGTCGTCTGGGTGAGCGCTACAGCGGGTCGGATAATTTAATTCGCGAGGGGCTGGACCTTATTGCCGTGTTGCGCGACGAGGTCAGTGATCTCAATAAAGCCCCCGGCATCGCCGAGATTCTCAACTGGTTCGATTATCTGGATAAACTGCGTAATCGCCCCCCGTACCTGTCGGAAACGGTCGATAGCCTCAGCCGGTTACAGCGGGAAGATCTGGTCAACTCGGTGAAGAACACCCTGCTCAAGACCAGTGAAGATCAATTGCGGGCAGAGGATTTGCTCAAGTCGATCATGGACAAAAAGTAATTGGTTGAATGCTGGCTACCGGCTCGATTTCCTGACCTATGAACCCCTCCCTGCAAAACCTGCTGCAACGGCTGCCGGAACTGGATGTAATCCTGCGCGCGGCTGACTTCACCGTCAGCCCTGATCGCTGGCAATCGGTGTATGACCTTATTTACCGGCTCGACAGAGAGCAACGTCTGCCTGATCATCCGCAGGCATTTGCTGTGCTGATCGCACCTCTGTTCTGTAATAACAAAGCCGAGCAGCAAGCATTTTACAGCCTGTTTCGCCAATGGGTTGGAGGGGAATTTGAATCGGCTGATGGTGCTGCCGAGGTTTTACACCATTCTACGTTGGCGCGAAATCAGCAACAGGCCTATGAACGCCAGACCCGAAAGCGCCCGCTGTGGTCGTTTGTTCTGGTGTTCCTGCTGCTAGCGGCACTGGTGGCCTGGTACAACTCGAAGCCGCAATCACAGGCTGTGACGCAACCGGCTAACACAGCCAATGTTCTGGAGTTGATTGCTGGTAACGAGATCGCAATCAAGTCGAATCCAGTATCCGAGCCTGTAACAGATCCCAAACTCACGCAGGGTCTGCAGACCATTCCACCACGTCAGCCGTCGGAGGAGGTGCAACTGGATGAGCAAGGTCTCAGCGACATGCAATTCATGCGTGACCTGCTATTGAGTCTGCCGCTGGTATTTCTGCTCGCCTGGCTACTCAGGCGCTGGTCACGCAAGCAGGCACTGCAGCGCTTTCATCGCGGCCTGTATGACAACCCGTTGCTATACCTCAAGCTGCGCCGTAACAACAAGACTTTGCCGTTTGGCTGGGGCGAGTTCTCCCAACGTTTGAAGCGTACCGGCAGCATCGAAACACGCAAGCTGGATATCGAAAGAACCATCGACAAAACCATCCACCATGCAGGTCTGTTTACACCGGTCAGGCTGAAGCGAGAGCGCCAGCCTGCCTACCTGGTGCTGATGAACAGGGCCAATTCTCAGGATCATCTTACCGATCGTGCCAACAGCCTGTTCGACCGGCTCAAGGAAGCGAACGTCACCGTTTACCGCTTCGAATATCATCAGGATCCACGTCTGTGTTTCAGTACAGGACAAAGCCGCAAAGCCCACTCACTTAACCAGTTGGCGCGACACTATGCCGGTTGTCGCCTGATCCTGATTGGTGATGGTGAAGCACTGATCGACCCATTCAGCGGTGAGGCGCAACGCTGGGTACGCCAGTTCGAGGCCTGGAATACACGCGTACTGCTGACACCCGCACCGCAACCATGGGATGCACGTGAAACGCAGATTGCTCATGCCGGGTTTGCGGTGGCGCCGTTCAGGGTCAATGGACTGGAGGCAGTCAGCGACTGGTTGTTGAAACCCAGTCTGGATGCGGTATGGTTTAAGCCTGGAAACGAAGAGCCTTTACCTGAACTGTTTGCGCTCGATGAAGCTGTCTGGTTGACCGGTGCACCGCCGCCGGGCTATGGCGCCAGCGCAACTTGCGCGGTACTGTTCGATTACCTGGGCCAGTCCGGTTACCGCCTGCTGACGGCCTGCGCGGCGTATCCGCAGCTGGTATCGGAACTGACGTTGACGCTCGATCAGATCCTGTTCCCGGCCGATAACGGTGCGGCGCGCGAAAAACGACTGGTCAGGCTGACCCGTCTGCCGTGGTTTAGTGAAGGGCATTTGCCCGAGTACCTGCGGCGTGACCTGCTCGAACGCGCCGGCGAAACACAGATCGAACGCTTCAGAGATGCCTACATCGGTATCTTCAAAAATGTAACGAAGAACCTGTTCGCACGGGCTGGAAAGACCATGTTGGGCTGGATGACTAACCGGTATACGTTATCCGTGATAGGGGTATTGATACTCACCGGGTTAATCTGGTTTATTGGCCCCATGATTAAATTTGGTGGCAACAATGCCGGACCTCTGGAAGCAGTTAACAACCGGTTTATTGCGATCATCGTATGTGCAGGCCTGTGGGGTTTCGGGTTACTACTCAAAGGGAAACTTAGCAAACAAAATATCATACGCCAGCAGATGCATGATGGATCACGCGATTATATCCGTGACCTGGTGCGTTTTGCCCCGGATGGCAGCCCGATGGCCGACGGTATTTTCACCGATGTCATATTAGGTGGTCAACGCGACCTGCTGGATGTTGTACTGCCTGGTCGACTGGTAAAGGGCTTGCCTGGTAAACAACGCTACCGGCTGTGGCCTTTGCTTCTGGCGAGTTTTCTGGCTGCCATGCTCGTCACTGGACTCTATTTTGGCTGGTCTTTATCTTCACCGGTACTGGAGCAGGCAATGGTCCAGCAGATGAAAGCAGGCAACGCTGCGATTACTGTGCAGATATCTGGTAATGAGGACACACGTGCGCTGGGTGATGCGCTGCAGGCAAGCCTGACAGAATGGGGTTTCAGGCTGGCGCCACGTCTCTACGCCAAACCTTTGAATAGACAGGTTACCCTCGACGATCAACAGCGAAAGAGTATCCTGAGTGAAGAATTGACCCGGCAACAGCTTTCTAAAAGCATCGATCTGGCGGCCAAATCACTACGACCTGACCTGGACAGACTATTCAAATCATTTCAACAGCAATATGCAGCGTTTGGCAGCAACACCGTAATAAAAGAAATTTCTTCTCTAAGTTTGCCCGACCTTCAAGCACGTCTGGTTCAGAGTTTGTCCTCTGCAGACGTTCAACTCGATAATCAACGCAAGATCGATACCATACTACAAAAAGGCATTAATGAATGGAGTAAGGGTATTGACAGTTCTATCAGGCTAATGGCTGCTGGTATTGTGTCTTCAAGTAAAAAGGCAGAGAAGCTCACCAGTACAAAAATATTCGGTAACAAAATACAGGAGAGTCTGAAAAGAACCATTCCATCATCCACAGACATTGAAGCTTTGCTGCAAAAGGTTATTCAGAGTGTACGCAGCCAGTTACCCGGTCTGGTGATGAAAAACTTGGGCGATGTCAGTGCTCGCATTGTCCGACAATACCAGATGGCACTGAACGAAAAATTCAAACTGGCGGGCGAGGAGCAACGCAACATTCCCGATGCGGTTGTGTATCTCGATGGCTATCAGAATGCAGCCCAATCGGTTCAGCAACGGCTGGCTTACCTGACCTACGATAGTGTGGTGTACCCCTTACTTCCCGATCAGGGTATCGTGTTAAAAGCGGGCGAAAATCCCGCACAGATATCGGTTAATCTCAGCCAGCCACTCTCACCCGGGGGAACCTTACGGGACAGGATTAAGCAGCAACCAGCACAGCTCCTGACAGGGCTAGAAACGGTTGTCCTAACCACCGGTACAGTGATTTCTTTGAAGTCAAACAATGGTCGCTACCTTTCGAGGTGTAACAATTGTGTTCCGGGTTCTGGGATAACTGATTCGATCACCGTACATATCGATGATAAAAACTTTGCGAGCTATGCCCATTTTAAAGTTCAGGCTGACCCCAGCGCCAATTACCTGGGCTTACAAACAAATAATGGCAAGTTCCTCGCCGCATGCGCGGGTTGTGAAAAGACTGCCAACTCAGGCATCATCGTAACTGCCGAAGGCGGTTCACCCAAAGAAGCACCGCAGAGTCGCATCAGCATGATCAGGCTCGACAATGGCAAGGTCGCCCTGGAATTGACTACTCTGCAAGGTGTGTACCTGATCCGCTGTCAGGCCTGTATTCGCGGAGCGGCCAAACAGGATAATGCCATCTTTATTCAGACAGATCCGCACACCAATCCGCTTGCACAATGGGAATTAAATACTATTAAAAAAACTGATACTGCAAAACCGGATTCCAGCCCGGATCAAATTGAGTGGCCCATTAGTCAGGGCGGTAATGGTCACGTTTATCAATATGTGCGCAGCAAAAAGAGCTGGACAGAAGCAAAACTGGCGGCTGAAAAAATGTCAGTAAACGGTATGCTCGGGCATCTTGCATCGATTACCAGTAAGGCGGAAAATGATTTTATAGTGAAGTTACGGAAGCTAAGTGATCTGCGAGCCTGGATCGGACTGCGTTATGATCGTAAACAAAATCGATTTAACTGGATCACCGGGGAGAAAGTAAAGTACGTCAACTGGAGTAAAGGTGAACCCAATCATTTGCAGGGTGAAGATTTTGTCGAGATGTTTGCCTCCGCCAAATGGAATGATAATACAGATGGTTTTAGATATAACCAGGGATTCATTGTCGAATTTGAACCGACCAAATGATCTTGGCAGGAAAAATCAAAACGGTAAGTAATCATGCCCACTCACGCGCTCGTAGTCGAGTATGCTCGATACAGAGCTCTAAGATAGCCATTTTTTCACTCGCTCCCAATGCATACCGGAGTTGAAGCCAGCATAGGAAGAAGCCGATATAAAATAGTTGATCCTGAGTTACCCCATTTTGTAACCTGCACGGTATTGAACTGGATTCCTGTGTTTACCAGACATCTATGGTAGCCATCGTTCTGGCAGGACAGGGAGTAGCAATTCTGGCAGGCAGGTTATCATCCTGAATGGATTCAGCATGAGGAGATGATGAAGCAGAAAATTGATTACATTCATCATAACCCGGTTACAAAGAAGCTACGTGGATAAGGCAAACACTGGCGCTATTCAAGTTCGCGAAATTATGCGGGAGAGAAAGGGTTGATAGAGGTGGAACGATTATTTGGAAGTATTCAAATTTGCCTGTGAAACTCTATCAGATGATAAATCAGAATCACTTTGAAAAACTGATGGATAAAGAGGACATTAGGTTATGAAGTTTTTAACGGGTACAAATGACTTTTAAATTACAGGTTTTACCCCTGCATTTATCTGCATCTAAACAGAGATTAAGGTGGAAGTTCATTTTTTCTTTTTACAACTATTAACCGTACTGTTAGCGGCAAGAATCTTTGCTGAAATCGCTGCTAATCTGGGAGCACCTTCAGTCATAGGTGAGCTGCTGGCGGGAGTAGTTATTGGTCCAAGTATATTAGGCTGGGTAGAACCAGATGAAATACTGAAGCTGTTAGCAGAAATCGGTATTATCCTGTTACTTTTCGAGGTTGGCCTTAAAACTGATGGCAAGCGTTTGTTACACTCTGGAGTTAAATCTACCGTAATAGCTCTGTCTGGATTTATCTTCCCTATGCTACTCGGGTTTATCGCGGCATTCTGGTTTTTTGATCTGTCATTGATTGTTTCCCTGTTTATCGGAGGTACTATCACTGCAACCAGTATAGGAATTACTGTAAGAGTATTACAGGATATAAAATGTTTGCAGACTCATGAAGGGCAGGTTGTTCTTGGTGCGGCAGTACTGGATGATATTTTTGGCGTAGTACTGTTGGCGATCCTGTTCGAATTTTCTATGAGTGGAGAAGTAAGCCTTTTTAAAATAGGCAGAATACTTCTTTTTATTGGTGTGTTTTTTGCTGTTGCTCCTATTGCCGCAAAATTTATTTCTATATATATACAGCGCCTGGAAAGTAAAAGTGTAACGCCAGGCGTAATACCAACAACTATTGTTTCACTTGTACTGTTTTTTTCATGGATTTCACACACATTGGGGGCTCCAGAGTTATTAGGCGGCTTTGCAGCAGGTCTGGCTCTTTCCCGGCGGTTTTTTATTCCTTTCGGGTTATCCATTAATACTGATAAAACCTGTGCGAAATGTATCGAGGAACAGATGAAACCAATTATTCAGCTGTTTACACCAATATTTTTTGTTTATATTGGACTGTCATTGAGTCTAAGGGAAGTTGACTGGAGCTCTGCTTTTATCTGGGGGTTCTCGCTGCTAGTTTTTATTACTGCAGTGTTGGGTAAAATGATCGGCCCATTTTTTCTGAAAGAGTCAATTGTATCTAAGCTGGCAATTGGCATGGCCATGGTTCCACGCGGCGAAATTGGTTTGATTTTCACTGAATTAGGAAGGATAAGCGGGATTCTAAATAATGAAATACATGCCGGCATGGTTATTGTTATTGTTTTGACTACCTTATTGCCACCTCTGGTAATGAAGTGGTATCACGCGAATTACGCATCTCATTTATGTGATTGAAAAAGAGCTTTTGTTAAAGCATGTAACAGTCTACCAATATGCAGAAAGGTTGGTTAACAGGTTCATTCTGGATTATGCTGTAACAGCAGGTAATTTTGCATCACTGATATTTTTATTAATGTCATTTTCCGTTCCGAAGAAGTTTTTGAAGAACGTGAATTTCGGGAGTCAGGATGAAAAAAAGTGTATTAGCACTAATCATGGCAGGTGGAAAAGGTACCAGACTCTATCCTCTGACGAAGGACAGGGCGAAACCAGCGGTTCCTTTCGGCGGGAAATACAGGATTATCGATTTTACCCTCAGTAATCTCGTCAACTCCGGAATATATTCCATTTATGTGCTCACGCAATTCAAATCACAGTCCCTGGTAGAACATCTTAAAAATGGCTGGCAATTTGGCTCACTATTGAGAAACCAGTTTATTACGCTTGTCCCTGCGCAAATGAGGGTTGATGAAAATTGGTACAAAGGGACAGCCGACTCTATTTACCAGAATATACATCTTATAGAAAGGGCCATGCCGGACTATGTCGCAATTTTCGGAGCGGATCATATCTATCGCATGGATATTAGTCAGATGATCGCTTTCCATAAGGAGAAAAATGCAGATGCAACTGTCTCTGCTCTTAGTATGGATAAAATAGAGTCGTGTAAATTCGGTTGCCTCGAGATCGACGATACAGGCAAGGTAAAGCAGTTTCATGAGAAGCCAGAAGTACCTGTGACGATCCCCAACGATCCCGGCAAATGTCTGGTATCAATGGGTAACTATATTTTTAATACTAATATACTGCTGGAAGAGCTTAAGAGTGATTCGGTAATGAATACTGATCACGATTTCGGTAAAACAATACTGCCTGATATCTGTCACAGGATGAACGTTTTTGCTTATGATTTTAAGTTGAACCGGGTTCCGGGTTCCATCACTCAGGAGGAGAGTAATTACTGGAGAGATGTTGGAAACATTGATGACTATTATGAAGCTAACATGGATTTAAAAAGTATTTCACCAAAATTTAACCTCTATAATGACCTTTGGCCACTAAGAACGGCCGAGTTATGCTCTCCTCCGGTAAAGTTCGCATTTAATGACGATGACCGTAGAGGCATGGCGGTGGATTCAATAATTTCCGAGGGAACTATCCTCAGCGGAAGCAGAGTTTATGACAGCGTGTTAGGGCGTAATATTAAGGTTAATAGTTACTGTGACATCAGGGATTCAATAATATTTGATAAAGTTGAGATTGGCCGGGAATGTAAAATTCGGCGAGCAATTATCGATAAATATGTCAGGATACCTGCAAAAACACTAATAGGTTATGATCTGCAAAATGACAAGCAGTTTTATCACGTAACAGAGAGCGGAATAGTGGTTATCCCTAGAAGGGAGCAGAGAGGGAATCTAAACGATACCTGGTCATCGTAAATTTAAAAACTTCATGACCACGAATTTGAACGGCCGGCATGTCCACCGTTTCTCCTTAACTATTAACAGCCATTTACAACTCATGTTGGCAATTATTTGCCGATTAAACTTACTCATGTGAATGACTGCTACATCTGAGGCCTGGAGATTGTCAGATTAAATTAAATCATCTATTGAATTTTTATGTTCACAGCAGGGGGACTCGTAGTACCTTGAACTGGCAGACGATTTAGTCGCATTTAATAATTACCACTGCAAATTTATGGGTCCATTTGATCTGAAGTCTACTGGATAAACATGAACATCAGCCTTTTGCTGGTTTGTAAAATGTTGTCCCGTAAATCTATAGAAGTAGGCAAAGGAAAACCAGCACTTTTTTAATGGACTGAATGAAGGTAATCAGCCAGTTCTTACTGAGGCCTCTCCGTCGCTACCAGTTCTAATTCCACGGGCTTACCATTACGTAATAAACTAATCATGATTCTATCTCCGGGTTTGTGACCGGCAATATTTTCCAGCACGTTGCGTACCCGGAATACTTCCTGATTGTTAATTGCAGTAATGATATCTCCCGTTTGCACGCCGGCTATATCTGCAGGACTATCGATAAACACACCAACAATCAATACACCACGAATATTCGGATTACCCGAAGCCATAGCGGCTTTCGCGGTAATTTCTGTGCCTTCAACGCCAAGCCATCCTCTGGTGACTTTTCCTGTCTCTATGATTTCCTGCATGATATCCACTGCCAGAGTGGCAGGTATGGCAAATCCGATACCCTGTGATCCGCCAGACTGACTGAATATAGCGGTATTGATACCGATCAGGTCGCCATTGGCATTGATCAGTGCGCCACCGGAGTTGCCCGGGTTGATGGCGGCATCTGTCTGAATAAAGTTTTCAAATGTGTTTAAACCGACCCGATTGCGTCCGGTTGCGCTGACAATGCCCATGGTCACTGTTTGACCGACGTTTAGCGGGTTGCCGATAGCGAGTGCAATATCACCGACCTGTAGTTTATCTTTATCATTGGCTATTTGAATGCTGGTTAAGTCGTCTAGTGGAATGTGTAAAACAGCGATATCTGATTCTCTGTCCTGGCCTATTAAGCTTGCTTCGCTGCTACGTCCGTCCGCTAGCGAAATAAGAATTTCATCGGCACCATCGATTACATGCTGGTTAGTAAGGATGTAGCCAGAGCTGGTCATAATCACGCCTGAACCCAGGTTAGTTTCTGTTTTTTCGCGTTTTAATTTTTTTATCTGTTCGCCAAATAATTTACCTATCACCGGATCTTCAAGTAACGGGTGTATTTTTGGTTTAATTTTTTTGCTGGTATAAATAGTGACTACCGATGCAGAAGAGGACTTTACGGCATCAGCGTAAGAAACGGGGCCGCTGGTGAGTATCCGTTGTGGAGCCGTTTGTACTTTATCCTGTCCTGCGGACATAAATTCGGCAATTTTTGCAGGATCGAAATCTGCCTGCCATAACACATAGGCTGCAGCGACTATCAATCCCAAAAAGATTGATTGAATAATAAACAGGAATAATTTTATTGTTTTCATGGCTTTACTTTATCATACCCGGTAGAGATTTCGCTCGGGAGATGATAATGCAATTAGATGAACTGTGTCATTTTTGTGATGACTACCTGTCAATAAATGATTTTAACGATTTTTGTCCTAATGGCTTACAGATCGAAGGTAAAGATAAAATTAATCATTTAGTCACGGGGGTGACAGCAAGTTTAGAACTTATAGACGCTGCTATCGAACAGGATGCGGATGCGATTCTGGTGCATCATGGTTATTTCTGGAAAGGGGAGTCACAGCCTCTGGTAGGTTATAAGGGCAACCGAATACGGCGACTGATGCAAAATGATATCAGTTTACTGGCGTATCATTTGCCTCTGGATTATCATCCGACAGTTGGCAATAACGCTCAGCTGGCGAATAAAATGGACTGGTTGGTTACTGAACAGCTTGACGGCTTATGGATAGGGGAAGTTTCACAGCCATGCAGTGTAGATGTAGTGCTTGATGAACTCGGTGAAAAGATAGACAGTAATCCATTACTGATTTATGGTGGTGACAGGCCGGTTCATCGTATCGCCTGGTGTACTGGCGCGGCTCAATCGTATATTGAAAAGGCAGTAGCTGCGGGAGTTGATTTATATATATCGGGTGAGATATCTGAGCAAACTGTGCATATTGCGCGCGAAACGGGTATTCATTATATTGCTGCAGGACATCACGCAACAGAAAGATACGGCGTACAGGCTCTGGGAAAGTTGATTGCTGAAAGATTCAGTATTTATCATGAATATATCGAAATCGATAATCCGGTTTAATTCCCGGTTTTATTTTATTTTTAAAATACCCCTTTGTAGAGAGGTGGATAACTAACGTGGCTGTAATTGATACAAGTCCGATAAATCCTGATTACTCCTCGACTAAATAAGAAAATTAGGATATTCTTGCGGCCGTTTTTTTGTCGGTTTGCTGTACTTTTATTGAGTTTGGCAGGCTACCTTAATATTTTTTTTAAGTTGGAGAGTGATTCAGATGTCATCTGATGGTATAGATAAATCTCGTCGACGTTTTCTCACTGCCGCAACGACGGTTGTCGGTGGAGCAGGCGTTGTAGCCGTCGCAGTTCCCTTTCTTGCAAGCTGGAATCCAAGTGCCAGAGCTAGATCAGCCGGTGCACCGGTCGAGGCCGATATCAGCAAACTGGAAGCAGGTCAGCAAATTATCGTTAAATGGCAGGGTAAACCGGTCTGGATAGTCCGTCGTGATGAAGAGGCTCTGGCTTCCTTGCCTAAAATAGAACCTGAATTACGTGATCCGGCATCGGATGAGAGTATTCAACCAGCCTATACCAAGAATCAGCATCGCTCAATCAAGCCTGAGTATCTGGTGGTTGTAGGTATCTGTACACACCTGGGATGTTCACCCACATATCGTCCTGAAATAACCGCAGACTGGATGGGTGGCTTTTTCTGCCCCTGTCATGGTTCTAAGTTTGATTTTGCAGCTCGTGTTTATAAGGGTGTACCTGCTCCGACTAACCTGGTTATTCCTCCACATAAATTTGTGGCAGAGAATGTCGTATTAATCGGTGAGGATGGAGAAGCATAATGAGTAAAGATAATAATTTATTAGGCTGGATAGATGCACGTTTTCCACTCAGTAAAATGTGGGAAGATCATCTTTCTAAATACTATGCACCTAAGAATTTCAATTTCTGGTATTTCTTTGGTTCATTAGCCCTGCTGGTACTGGTACTGCAAATAGTAACCGGTATCTTTCTGACCATGCAATACAAGCCGGACGGCGCCACTGCATTTGCGTCGGTTGAATACATCATGCGTGATGTCGACTGGGGCTGGTTACTGCGTTACATGCATTCTACCGGTGCCTCAGCGTTCTTTATCGTGGTCTATCTGCACATGTTCCGTGGGTTGATGTATGGTTCGTATCAGAAGCCGCGTGAATTGTTGTGGTTATTCGGTATGCTGATCTTCCTGGCACTGATGGCTGAAGCTTTCATGGGCTACCTGTTGCCATGGGGTCAAATGTCTTACTGGGGTGCTCAGGTTATTATTTCATTGTTTGGCGCTATCCCTGTTATCGGTGATGACATCACACTGTGGATTCGTGGTGACTTCGTTATCTCTGATGCCACTCTGAATCGTTTCTTCGCATTACACGTTATTGCCGTTCCACTGATTTTGGTCATGCTGGTTGTGATGCACGTTCTTGCACTGCATGAAGTGGGTTCAAACAACCCTGATGGTGTTGAGATTAAAAAGAATAAAGATGAAAACGGTATTCCTTTAGACGGTATTCCTTTCCACCCTTATTACTCGGTGAAAGATATTGTCGGTGTCGTGGTATTCCTCATCCTGTTTAGTATCGTGGTGTTCTTTATGCCTGAAATGAACGGTTACTTTCTGGAGCACGCCAACTTTGAACCGGCTAACCCGTTCAAGACACCTCCGCATATTGCCCCGGTCTGGTATTTTACCCCATTCTATGCGATTTTACGTGCAGTTCCTGACAAGTTGATGGGTGTTATAGGCATGTTTAGTGCGATCATCGTGTTATTCCTGTTGCCCTGGTTTGATCGGGGTAAGGTTCATTCCATACGCTATCGTTCAACAGCTTTTAAAGGTCTGTTAGTTATGTTTGTTATCAGTTTTGTTGCTTTAGGTTATCTGGGAGCTATTCCGGCGACTGAAACTCGTACCTGGTTTGCAAGATTGTTTACACTGGGTTATTTCTCTTATTTCTTCGGTTTATGGTTCATCAGTAAGAATGAAAATACCAAGCCTGTTCCAGAGAGGGTTACATCATGAAAAAGTCGTTAATTCTGTTAGCTGGAATCATTTTTCCTGTCGTAGGCTGGACTGCTGGTGGTACTATTTTCCCCAATGACGATATATCTATCAACTGGGATAACAAGCAGGCCATGCAGCGTGGCGCAGCTCTGTTCACCAATTACTGCCTGAGTTGTCATTCAGCTGCTTATTCACGTTATAACCGTGTGGGTCAGGATCTGGGTATCTCAGATGAGTTAATGAAGCAAAACCTGATTTTTACTACCAATAAATATGGTGAGCAAACTAAAGTGGGTTCATTAATGAAAACTACGATGACTACTGAATATGCCGAAGCGGCTTTTGGTACAGCTCCTCCAGATTTATCACTGGTTGCCCGTTCTCGTGGTACGCACTGGTTATACAATTACCTGCGTGGGTTCTACCTCGATGAAACACGTCCAATGGGTGTCAACAATGGTGTTTTTCCAGCCGTTGGTATGCCACATGTGCTGGCAGATCTAGAAGGCCTGAAAAAGGTAAAGAAAGAAATGCAGGATGATGGACATGGTGGACAACATGAAGTCATCGTTGGTTTTGAACAGGTGACCAAAGGCAGCATGAGCACTGAAGAATATGACCAGGCAGTTAAAGATCTGGTTGCTTTCCTGGACTATCTAGCCGAACCCTATAAAGAAACTCGTCAGAATGTAGGTACTGGTGTGTTAATCTTCCTGTTTTTCTTCCTGATTCTGACTTATCTGTTGAAGAAAGAATACTGGAAAGACATACACTAACAATTATCAGAATCCTGTAAGAGTATGCACTTAACAGGTGCTATTACTCACAGGATCCTGGTGTCACTCTAAGGAACAAACTAATATGTCAGCTGTTGCAAACAGAAGATCGGTGATGACTTGCTTTTCATCACCGGTTGACCCGCAATGCCATCGAAGTCGCATTGTTTTAGCCGAAAAAGACATCACTGTAGAAATATATGATGTCGATATGGATGATTTACCGGAAGATCTGTTAGATCTTAATCCATATGCTACGGTTCCAACCATGGTCGACCGGGACCTGGTGTTATACGATGCGAGAGTTTTAATTGAGTATCTGGATGAACGTTTTCCGCATCCACCATTGATGCCGGTTGATCCTGTGTCCCGCGCAAAGAGTCGGCTTGGATTGTTCCGTATAGAGAGTGACTGGTATAGCCTGTTACCTGATATTGAGCATGGTTCGGAAACTAAAAAATCGCAGGCTAAAAAAGCGTTAACGGAAAGTCTGATTAATTCAATAGACGTTTTTGCAGCTATGCCTTACTTTTTATCGGATGATTTTAGCCTGCTTGATTGCAGTATTGCTCCTATCTTATGGCGTTTGCCTTATTATGGTATTGAATTGCCACCATCGGCTAAACCCATCACCGACTATATGAAGCGAGTTTTCTCTCGACCTTCATTTCAGAGCAGCCTGTCAGAGCAGGAAAGAGACATGGTTGAATAGCGAGTCTAAAGCTATTGGTTAAAAAACTAAAAAGCCGGTATCATTGATATCGGCTTTTTTGTATATGGATGTGATTATGCTGGGATGACTGCATGGATGCAGCAGGAAGAGTTCCAAAAGTAGGCTCTTTATGCGACGCAGGAGCAGTCGCGTAGGTCATGGATAATGGCAACGTGCAGTATTTTTTAAAAATATTTAAACACTGAAGGCATGGAATTCACTGAAATTATTAATTATTGCTGATAAAGTGCTCTGTGATTTCTGGTCCTTTGTAGTAAATTTTTTGTAGATTATGACTTCTAATAAACCTTATCTGATTCGAGCGTTATATGAATGGCTGGTTGATAACGATGCCACTCCGCATATCATGGTGGATACAACCTTTGCCGAAGTGATGATTCCGAATGGAATTGATAAAGACGGGCAGGTTGTACTCAATATTGCCTCTCACGCCGTGCAGGGTCTAGAAATGGAGAATACACACATTGCTTTCACAGCTCGCTTTGGTGGGGTATCGCAAAATGTTTATATCCCGATTCAGGCCGTTATGGCGATTTATAGTAAGGAAGATGGCAAAGGAATGATGTTTGCTGAAGAGACTTCGTCTAAGAAAACTGAATCTTCAGATAAATCGTCAGATGCACAAAAAGCTTTAAAAAAAGACCCTCAGAAAAGGCCGGAAAAGAAAACGCCAGGGTTGAAAATTGTAAAATAATCTCGACTCGTAAAATGGTCAGCTAACTGATCACTTGAACAATCATCGTTTTATTTAGCCAATTATAACTACTTGGCGAGTTTCAATATTTGAATAATTTGAATATTCACTACGAAGGAACGTCTACACGGTGAGTAACTAGGTCGGTATTTTTACTGATATATCAGAACAAAAAGCGGCTGAAAAACATTTTCAGGAGCTACCGACTCATGATGTGTTAACTAAACTACCTAATCGTTTACTGATACTGGATCATCTACTACAGGCTATGCATGAAGCATTGCGTAGCGGCGATAAAATTGTCGTAATGTTCTTGGATTTTGATGGCTTCAAACAGGTTAATGATAGTTGTGGACACGATGCTGGAGATGCTATTTTACGGGAAGTTGCTTGCCGTTTGACTCAGGTTATTCGCCTCGAAGATACCGCTGCTCGAATTGGGGGTGATGAATTCATACTGGTGCTGAATAATATAAAAAAACGGAATGTGGTTGAGCGCATCGGTAAAGATATTATCCATCTGATCAATCAACCGGTTGTATTTAACCAGTTATCACTGAAGGTTGGGGTTAGTATCGGTGTTTCATGTTTTCCCGCAGATGGTAATGATGCGGACAGCTTGATCAATGTGGCCGATAGCGCAATGTACCAGGTGAAACAGAGCGGGAAAAACCGTATGTTGATGACCTGTGTTATCAACGATTAGAGTTTCTAGCCTTATACTTAAAAAATGAAAATTAGATAAGTTTAGAGTGTTGATCGATGTATTCTGAAATATCACACCAGCTCAGCCTGCAGGAGCTTGAAACCCTGACAAATGCGCTGGAGTCCGCCACAGCTTTTCATATACGTTGGCTGTCTTGCATAAACTTTACGCTGGTGTCTCGAAATAAGCAGTCACCGTATATATGTACAGATAAACTATCGCATAAAAGGTGTGAGTTTGGCCGCTGGTTTTACCAGATCAATGAGGCAGAGCTATTGCAGGATAAGGTTTTTCGACAAATTGATGAAAGTCATCAGGAAATGCATCAGAAGGCCTGTCAGTTAATTGACAAAGTTGTCACAGAGGAAGAAATAACGCATCAGGCATATGTTGAATTTGCCGATTCACAGAATGCTTTTTTTGAAGCTTTACAGTCATTAACCAGACACAGTATAGCAGCATTAGGTAATATCGACTTTTTAACCGGATTGCCGAATAGACGTGCTTTTAACACTATTCTGGAGAAGGAGGGTAACCGGGTATCAAGAGTGGGTGCGGTATCGTCTATTGTGATTGCCGACATAGACTTTTTTAAGAAAGTAAACGACAGCTATGGGCATGCTGCTGGCGATAAGGTACTAGCTCAAATTGCCCGAATTTTCAGCGATTCGATACGGGATTATGACACAGTGGCGCGGCATGGAGGAGAAGAATTCGTATTTTGTTTACCTGAAACCCGATGCTCTGATGCTAAAACTATGATCGAAATTATTCGTCAACGTATCGAAGATACGGTATTTGAAAGCGCAAATGATCAGACATTCAGGCTAAGCTGTTCTTTCGGGGTGAGTGCTTTTAACCGTGATATTCCACATATTGAAGCAATGGCGTTTGCAGATTCATCGTTATACCAGGCCAAAAAAAATGGTCGCAACAAAGTGGTTGTTTTTGATAATGGTGTAATTCCATTTAAATAAAATAAACCCTGTATGGTGCTATTTACATTATAGATACCATCATTGACTTCTATAAAAGTTTAAATGGCTTTGTATGACAATCATGTAAAACTTCTAAATCCTGAAACTACTGTCATTCCGGCATTTTTTAGCCGGAACCCATTACAGATATGGCACTTTTTAAAGTTTTAACTTCGTTATTAATGGATTCCCGCTAAAAGTATGCGGGAATGACGACGTTACATGATTGTCAAACAGAGCCATAAAAGTTTATCTGTAAAAAATTCCCCGTGGGCAAAACATCTGTACAGTTTGATGGGGAAAGTAACGCAAAGTAAATAACAGGGCTCAGTTTGTATCGGGCCCTGTTAAATCACTCTTGATTTGGTCTAAAAACTAATCGAATTTCGAATCGCTGACTTTATGGCAACCTCTGCCACCGCCGCTGCAATCTTTATTTTGCTCGACTGTGCCATTTTCTCCTCCAATATGATCACCTTTTCTTTTGAAATCACGTGCATGGCAGGCAGCGCAGAAAGGGGCATATTGCGATGAAGGCCATGGAATAGTACTGCTGATAGTATTCCCGTGGCATCCTGTACATCCCGGATCCCTACGGTGATCACCAGGATAGTCACCATTTGAACTGTGGCTGAAAATATCTGGTGCCCAGCGCGCAGTTGTATGACACACATCACACTGCTCAGTGGTATTTATATGACCACCTGGCTTGCCTGTTGCACCGCCGCCATTGTTATTGTGGCAGCTATCGCAATTGCCTGCACTGCTGGAATCATGTATCCAACTGCCGCCAGTAAATGTTCCGGTGGTATGACAAAAGTAACAGTCCAGCGCGGTTTCCAGGTGAGCAGGATTAGCATCCGCCATTCCTATTGCAGTATTACCATCGTGACAGGAAATACAATTGTCCGTGATGCTGGTATGATCAAACTGTGCACCGGCAAAGGAAGTCGTGTTATGACATGTACTACAATCCTCGTTGGTGGCCACATGGTTCGCGGATTTCGGTGTAGCAAAACCCGCATCATGACAGGATGAGCAGTTATCGACTATACCGGTATGATCAAAGGTTGCGGGTATAAAGCCGCTAGTCTGGTGACATTCAACACAATCACCCGTGGTAGGTACATGACCTGGTGGCGGGATTTTACCGGGTGCAGTAATACCATCGTGGCAGGATGCACAGTTATCTACTATTCCTGTGTGGTCAAATTTAGCACCTGCAAAGGCTGCCGTGTTATGACAGGCAGAACAGTCCTGAGTCGGTGCAATCGCAACGTGATTATTAGACATACCGGTAGCGAAGCTGCCGTCATGACATGACGCACAGTTATCAACTATGCCCTGATGATTAAATACCGAGGGTATAAAAGAGCCCCCTGTTGCATGGCATACCACACAATCTTCTGTAGTAGGGATGTGAGCCGGATTTGTCCCAGTAGCATCTGTTCCATTATGACAGGTGTCGCAGCGGTTACCGGCAACAGTTGGACCACTATGGTCAACAAATGCATCGATAAAGGCAGTCGTATTATGACAGGCTGCACAATCTTCACTGGTATTTAGATGAATCGCGCTAACCGTTGCACCTATAGCCCCTGCATTAATATGATCGGCAATGCCATCATGGCATGACTCACAGTTAGAGGTGATGCCCTGATGGCTGAATATGGATGGAGTAATTGACGATACGGTATGACATGTATAACAATCCTGCACAGTCGGTAAGTGGCTGGCAGCCTTTACATGGAGCACAGCAGGCAGGAATTTATCGATATGACAACCCTCACAACCCTGAGTCAGATTCTGGTGAACAGAACTTAGGAAAATGGTTGCGGTAAAAGTGTCGGTAGACTGATGACAGGTGCTACATTCCGCCAGTGCCGGGATATGATTGGCTGTCTTCGGTGTAGCAATTCCTGTGTTATGACATACGGCACAGTTGTTGTTATCTATACCCAGGTGGTTGTATGTGATGCCCGCAAAACTGACAAAATTGGTTATGTCGTGACAGGAAGAGCAGTCCAGTGCAGTTGGTACATGATTTTGTGATAGCCCGGTACTTATTTCACCGTTATGACACTGAGCACAATTTGTCGTATCTATTCCCGAGTGTGTCCAGCTTGTATCGACAAAATTGGTGGTGTTATGACAGTCTGCGCAATTCTGATTGTCAGGATTGGTCGGCATGTGATTGATAAGCTTACCCAGAGTAATCACATTATTATGGCAATCAGTACACAGTGCCGGTGGATCTATATATGCCGGTGCATGGCTGAAAGTACCCAGGCTAAATGATTCTGGAATGTGGCAAGCGCTACAATCTTCGGTAGTGGGCAAGTGGTTAGTGGACGACTTACGGGTTGTTGCTGGAATGTCGGTAGGATTTTCACCATGACAGGACTCGCAGTTATTCACAATGCCGGTATGGTCAAATCCGCCAACGAAACTGTCAGTGTTATGGCAATTACCGCAATCTAGCGTAGTAGCCGGATGAGCAGGATTTGCAGCTGATTTAGCCGGTGCATTTATGCTGTTGGTTTCATTATGACAGGATTCACAGGACTGTACTGAGGAATCAACCAGGTTGTGATTGAAAACGCCACCAAGACTGAAAGTTGTAATGCTATGGCAGGTGTCACAATCCACATTGGTTACAGGGTGACCTGTTGGCTCACCAATTGCTGAAACACCATGACAGGAATCACAGGTTATACCCGGACCCGTAACGTCAGGACCTGTGTGGTCAGGATACGCCGGCTGAAAACTTATTGTTGTATGACAGTTTCCACATTCGGAGGTGGTTACCGGGTGAGTGCCAGCCGGTAAATCGTCGGGAGTAGCTGTCTTTCCAATCGATACAGAGCCGTTATGACAGGTACTACAGATCGTGGAAATACCTGAATGATCATAACTACCATCTGGATTGAGGAATAGAAAGCTGGTGGTATTGTGGCAATCATCGCATTGTGCTGAAGTTGGCGCATGTGAGTCAGATTTACCCAGAGCTATTTCGCCGTTATGACATTCACTACAAACCCCGAATACCTCCTGATGATCAACTGCATCGACTTCGGTAAAAGCAGCAGGAGCAGGGATATGGCAGCTTTCACAAAGGTTAGTGGTAGCTATATGGGTAACCGATTTACCTCTGGCATCGGTTCCATTATGGCAGGAATGGCAGCTAACACTGGTAACCGCAGGATCAGTATGATCGATAATCGCGTCTTTAAAACTAACAGTATTATGGCAGAAACCACAATCCTGCGTAGTCACTATGTGGTCAGTTGTTTTGCCTATGCTGACAACATCGTTATGGCAGGCGGTACAGGTGTTTTGATCAAGGTATGGCTGAGCATGATCGAAGATTCCGTTTCTGAACGTACCCGGAGTATGACAAGCCACACAATCTTCGGTGGTAGCCAGGTGACCCTGCGAAGGCGATGGTTTGCCGATGGCATTAATATCGTTATGACAGGAATCGCACTGGACACTGGTTACAGCAGGAGAGTCATGATCGATAAATGCATCAAGAAAACGGACAGTATCATGACAGGAGCCACAGTCTGCGTTAGTTGGTAAGTGATTATCTGTTTTGCCTGTACTGATTACCTTGTTATGACAGGTTGAGCAGCTATTCTGGTTCAGGTAAGTAGCAGAGTGATTGAAAGTTCCATTGCTAAAGCTGCCTGTATCGTGACAAACGACGCAGTCCTCAGTAGTTTCCAGGTGACCAACTGATGGTTTACCCGTTGAGATGTTGCCATCATGACAGGACATGCAATCTCCGCTGATTCCCTTATGGTCAAAGTTGCCGCCTTTAAAAGTAGCTGTGGTATGGCAAAAGTGGCAATCCAGAGTGGTCGGTATGTGATTTTGTGTGACTCCCAGAGCGATATTATTATCGTGACAGGACTCACAATCGTCAACTATTCCGGTGTGGTTGTAACCCGTTCCGACAAAACTGGTGGGCGTATGACAAACGCCACAATCCTGATTAGTAGGTAGATGGTTGTCTGATTTTCCCTGAGCAAAATTACCGTTATGGCATGAACCACAGTTATCTACAATGCCGGCATGATCATAATTACTCGGTATGAAACCGGTTGTTTGGTGACAACCACTACAATCTTCATTAGTGGGCACATGATTACTGTTTTTGCCTACCGTAATAACACCATTGTGACATGAAACGCAGTTCTCGGTAATACCGGTATGATCAAACTTTGCACCTGCAAACGCAGTTGGATTATGACAGGCTGAACAGTCTTCAGTAATCGGGATATGATTATCTGATAAACCAGTTGCACCAACACCATCATGACATGAGGCACAGTTGTCTACGATACCGGTGTGATCAAATAATGCATTTTTAAACGTTCCCGGTAAATGGCAAACACTACAATCTTCAGTGGTTACAACATGACCTGTGTTTTTACCTGTGGCATTGACACCATGACAGGTATCACATCGCTTACCTAAAACATCCGGACCGAAATGGTCTACGTAAGCAGGCTTGAAACTGGGGTTTGTTGTGTTATGACAGGCGCCGCAATCCCGGGAAGTTTCGATATGGTTAACTGATTTTCCTGTCGCACCATTTGCATCGTTAGAACCATCATGACATGAGACACAGTTGTCTACGATACCAGTATGGTCAAAGATATTAGGAGTAAAAGTCTGACTGGTATGACATACATCACAGTCCTGGTCAGTTGGAATATGGCCGATTTGAGAAGCATCTTTACCGATGGCAAAGCGGGTATTATGGCAACCTGCACAACCTCCATTAATGCCATCATGAAAATCACTAAACAGGGCCGAAGTTAAAAAGCCATCAGGAATAGTTGAGTCATTGTGGCATACGCTACAGTCTTCCTGTGTCGGTATATGATCTTCTGACTTACCTACTGCAATGTCACCATCATGGCAGGATGCGCAATTGTCGGAAATTCCGACGTGTGCAAAAGTGTTGTTTTTAAAGCCTCCGGAATCTGTATCACTGTGACAGACAGAGCAGTCTTCTATAGTTATCGGGTGTTTTTTCGATTTTCCCTTGCTGATCGTACCATCATGGCAGGACGCACAGTTGGAAGTAATGCCGGTGTGAACAAATGCCGTATTAGCGAATTCAGTTGTTGAGTGGCAGCTTGAGCATTGATCATCGGTTGGTAAATGTTGCTGGTGTTTTCCTACTGAGATAACGCCATTGTGACAGGTATCACAGCTACTTACATCGCGACTAGCATGGTCAAAAGTTCCAGAAGTGAACGTACCAGGAGTATGGCAGGCAGCACAGTCTTCAGTGGTTACTGAGAGGTGACTTGAGTGCTTTCCTTTTGCGGATATGCCATGACAGCTATCACAGCGTTTGCCGAGAACTTCAGCGCTGGAATGATCAACGAAAGCATCTTTAAAGGTGGTGGTGTTATGGCAGGAAGCGCAGTCGATACCGGTTACATCCGGATGGTCGACTGTAGCTGCCAGCCCTATTGCATTGACATCGTTATGACAGGATTCACATGGCTGGGAAATAGAATCAATGACAGAGTGATCAAAAGAACCTTCAAGATCAAAACTGATCACAGTATGACAAACATTACATTCTGCTGATGTTACTGGATGGGCAGGATCCGCGTCTGCCTTGCCGATCGCTGTACCGAGACCATGACAGGACTCGCAACTCTTTCCGACAACATCAGGACCCGTATGATCGACAAAAGGCGTTGTGAACGTTGTAATACTGTGGCAAAAGATACATTCTGTTTCAGTTTCAGGATGCGGTGGGGTAGGCGTTTTGCCAATGGATATAGTTCCATTATGGCATCGGCTACACACGCCACCGGTTAAATTGGAGTGATCGAAGCTACCATCGGGCAGACGATCAAGAAAGGCATCCGTGTTGTGGCATTCGTTGCATTCCAGGTCGGTCACAACGTGAAAGTCAGATTTACCCACAGCTTTCACATTGTTATGGCAGTCACTGCAATTTCCAAAAACTTCCTGGTGATCTACTGTTGTAATAAAAGAAAAACCTAACACCGTATGACAGGTCTGGCATAGTTGACTGGTAGCCGGATGACTGGGAGATTTGCTCTTGATGGGATTGAAGTCTTCTATGTGGCATTGGCTACAATTTGAAGATAAGCCTGCATGAAAGGGCGAAATGTCATTACCATCAATGGTGGCCAGCACAAAAGTAACCTGTCGTTTACTGGATATACCCTCGGCGCTGACTACTAACTGCACTGCATAGCTTCCTACAACATCGGCCACGAAACTGGGTGTAGCGGATGTGCTATTTTGTAGTTGTGCCTGGCTGGAAACGGGTTTAGCAGTAAATGCCCAGTTATAACTCAGGGGCTCTGATGATGTTGTGTATGATGAGCCTCCCGTCAATTCAGTGACGGCACCCACCTGGACTACAACAATGCCACCTGTTTTAGCCGCAATTTCAAAAAAGTTTTCTTCTATCGGGGTTAAATCGGGATCAGGGTCAATAACAGTAACAGGATCAGTTCCAGTATCGGATGAGGATCCTCCACCACAACCCGCGACATTGATTGCCATCAAACCCACAAACAGGTAGAGCATTAATGTTCGTAACTGCTCAGCGTAAAAGCGGGGTCTCGCTTAAAGCTCACTGAACAAACGAA